>Ga0209083_1004527_pt1 | contig 10522 bp, 7 predicted proteins | sample AM7aDNAmetaG_FD_184132 | JGI IMG/M metagenome (GOLD analysis project Ga0209083, IMG submission 184132) | Freshwater microbial communities from Finland to study Microbial Dark Matter (Phase II) - AM7a DNA metaG (SPAdes) (version 3) | ecosystem: Environmental > Aquatic > Freshwater > Lake ...
ACGGATATGCGAACTTCGTGCCGAGGACCTGCAGCAGCTGATTGTACCCGCTTCCGTCTACCGAAAGATCAAGCGAATCCGCGCCGTTTTCCTTGTATTGATTCATCCTCAGATAGCTGTATTGCAGGGACGCAAAGGGTGTCGTTTCAAGCTTCTTCGTCATTTGAGTAACGATCGTGTATCCCGCTTCAAGCTTTGTCGCATACTGCTGGCCGTAATGCTCCGCTTTCGCCACACGCGCACTCAAAGGCGTCAGCCAAATCTCGCGACGACTGTCGAAATTATTCTGCGTGAACCCGAACATCCAGTCCGAATACAAGGAATTTTCGCCACGGTTGCGAAAACCGCCTTTGGAACCTTTTTGGTTCGCCGGCTCTTTATTCAGATTGATCGAATCGTAGCTCGCGTAGACAGTACCTTGATAGCTATTAACACTATCGGACGGACTTCCAGGCGTCTTGGAATTGATATCCGCAAACCCGTAACCTCCCGCCAATCCCAAACGGATATGGTCATTGATCAATTTATCCGCACCGATCGAGGTCCCGAACGTGTTCGCCGAGAAACCCTGGATACCATTGCGCTCGCCTTGATTCAGATTGCTGCCGAGCCCTTGCATCCAGAAACCCATCCCCTGAATCATGTCCCCGGTTGCAAGACCGATCATGCCGTCCCGTGCATAACCAAGGCGGTTACTAACACTTCCAAGAAATTGGCTGACCGCCTGCTGGCTCGCCTGCATTGTTCCGGAACTTATGTCCGGAGTCATCGTGCTGAGTGCACTTTCAGCATTAGCGGAAGACATTACGCCCAGTTGGCCCATCACATTGGCCATGTCACCGCTTGGGTTGGCAATGTTGTCGAGGACTGCGCCTACCGCAGCCGCATTCGAATTTCCCGCCCCCTCATTGGCGTAGGCATTGGCAATGCGTGTCGCGGTAATTGTCAAATCATCACCGCCGTTCGCTGCCGCAGCTGCAAACGTCACCGCCTGACTATTGGTTGTAATGGTCGGCAATACCGCAACACCTCCTGTTCCTGCCTTACCGTCAAGGATCGTCCATGTCGTGTTACTAGGAATGTATACCGGATCGACAGTGACAATTAGGTTGGATGCGCCGGGTACCGAACATTTCCCGTTTGCAGCGCTCGAGGCATTGATATTGCCCGCGACAGCAGTACTTTGAATGGTTGTTTTTAGGGTAGTGCCCGCTGCTTGCGTATATTTACCGGCTCCGGCTGCTCCGAGAGTCAAAGTGTTCGCTCCCAGGTCAAGAGTACCGGCTGCTAAATTGAAGTTAGTCGCTGCGCTTGTTCCAGAGCTGCCAATAACAGCCGAAGCCGTGGCACTGTTGATCGTGATCGTACTGGAGTTGATAGTCCCGTTAAAGGTGACGACGGAACCGGGGGCGGCAACATCGACCTCCTTGATACGAGTTCCCCAGACCCCTGCGCCGATATTGGAATTAACCGTGGATGAACCGTCAAATATTAACGTTCCGTTCCCGCTGGTCGTTGCAGTCACCCCGGACCCCGCGCCAGTGGCGATGGTATGGCCGTCACCGATATGAAGATCATTATCACCAGCAAAATTGATTGTGGTCGCCCTGATATCACCGTCCGTCATTACAGAACCTTTACCCACCGTGATAAGCTTAAACGATTCTGTCCCCCCTTCACCGATATTTCCGGTGACAGTGGCGTTTCCCTTGAACTCTAACGTACCCCGCGTTCCGCCAGTATCCGCACCTGAGGTACCTGATAATATATTTCCAGTTATATTACTGTCTGAACCTATCTTCAATGTCTGATCGGGTCCGGAATCTGCCAGATTGATATATTCATTGGCCGTGATATTGCCTCCAAGCGTAGCCGTCCCGCCTTCAATGGTAATTCTATTACACGTCGCGGAGGCTCCCGAGCCCACCACCGTAAGCGATGAAGTAACGCCATCCATCGTCACAACAGTCGGATTGAAGTGCGAGCCGGCTCCCGATATTGTAAGGCTTGGACAATAGCTGGTATCTTCACTGCCGTCAATGGCAGCGCTGTCGGTTGTGTAGGTATAACCCGCCAGATTGAATGTAACTGAGCCGCTGGCTACAAACAATCTCTTGTTATTTGCACCTGCTGTAAAATTAACCGTCGAAGATGTGCTGGCGCCGCTATCAAAAACCGCCGTATAGGCCGTATCGGGGACTTTGCCGGGATCCCAACTGGACACGTTGGAAAAAGTTCCGGTTCCCAAAGGCGCATTCCATGTACAAACTTTATTAGCTATTAAAGTGATGGTGTAATCGGGGTCAGGGAAACTCCATGTATTCAAAACAGGGTCATACAGGTAGTAGGTTTCAGTGATGTTATTATCGGTCACCGTAAACAGCGAAAACCCGTAGTGTGTATAATCTGAATAGGTAGGAGTTAGAAGCGGATCTTTGCCGCCCTCATTGGAATCAATCGGTGCGCCGCCATTCCCCATCATGTCCTGGTAAATAACATTCCCGCTGTCATCGACCGCGGTCCCGACCTGCACATTGTGCACATGACCCGTCAAATACATCTTTGAGCCATTCGCACCCATGGAGTTCCAAAGCGTTTCACGATTGGCTATGCCTTCAGCTGAAGTGCCGTAAAATCCGCCCTCGCTCTTGGAAAGCGAGTACGCCGGCTCATGAGCCATCACAAAAGTATAGGGTCGGGGCGCTGTCTTACTAAGCTGCTTATCCACCCACGCCTGGTCTATCTCAAAATAGTTCCTGCCGCCCACCGGGATTTCGTGAAAGTAGAAGTATTGGTCCGCCGTGACGATGCGAACATTTTTCAGCTTTAGGTCCCAGCTAAAGCCTACCTGGTCATCGCCGACTCCGTTATTCGGGCCATTCTGAGGAACGATTGCCCCAAACGCATCATAATAAGCCTGCTTTAACGCGGCAATCGGGGCAACATCATCCGATGCTACGTTCTCGTGATTGCCCCGTACCGGGTAGATAGCGATACCGGGTATGGCATAAACCGGTGCCATATCAGACTTCCAATTCTTGAATTGATCCTCGTACGGGATACTGGGATCGCCATCCTTTTTTTTTGGCACATCATTTCCGTTGATCAGATCGCCGGCAAACAGCACGGCGCTCGGACGAAGAGGAAGAGAAAGAGAAAGAGAAGCAATTTTGGAAGCAATCGCGGGCAGATATAAGCTTACGCCCGTAGTCGTCGTCTCATAGACACCCCTGCTGTCCCCCATGACAACAAATGTCCAGGAATCTTCGCCCAAAGCGATGCCGCACGGGAAAGAACTACAACACAGCACACCGATAAAAGTCAGAACAATCAGGTTGCGTAGCATCATTCGATGGTATATGGCGTCAGCTCTTTTGAGACACGCTTTCGGGATTCGCCTTCGCACTTTCACCTTAGTCCAAGTCATGTTTGCGATTGTAGAGCTTTCTTCTGCCAAGAACCATTCGTTTCTTTTCCTCGCTTTTCTTCGCTGAGCTTCTTAGAAAAAAGCTTCCAATTCCCTAAAATAAAAAGGCACTACTGTCACACGCGAACTTTTGTTCGTTGTAACTGTAGGGCCTGTATTGACTTTACCCCCCCCCTGCCTACCGGCAGGCAGGCGCCTGGGGGACATTCGTAACTGGTTATGGAAATCAAGCGAGGTTGAAACAGTGAAGATGTTATTAAAAACTGCCCTTCCTTCACATGCTACGCTCCAGATAAAGTCCTATTAAGGCATCCATGATTGGGATTGATTTCTAGGGCTTTACTGAAATCAATGATTGCTTGGCCTTACTCCTTCTCAAAAGGGTAGACGATACTCCAATCGTCTTTCATGCTCACAACTGTCCAACCTTTAGCCAAGGCTTCATCGAGACCTTTGTCTAGGCGGCCCACGTCCGACTCGCGGTCATAAGCCCACTCCCGTTTGGCATCGGTATGGTGAACATAAAGACAAAAACGGGGGCCGTTGCCGGCGGAAGTCCATTGCATCATTTGCAGGTCGCCGTCAGAATTGCCGAACGAGGCGATCGGACGACGGCCGATGTGGGACTGGATGCCGATGGGTTTCCCATCATTGTTGTCAATGAAGTCCAACTCCGGCACGTAGATCAACACGGGTTTACCGTCGCGAAATTCAAATTTCGTCTTGATGCTGCTTCCAACGACCTGTTCGGGCGGAACGCCATAGACTTTTTCCGACCACGGACGCATGAAATCGACACCGCCGCCGGAAACAATATAGGTCTTGAATCCGTTCGCGCGCAAATAGGCCAATAGTTCAAGCATGGGCTGGTAGGCCATCTCTGTATAAAGCCGCTGGGTCCGGGGATGTCTCGCGGTAGTGATCCAATCCGTCACGACTTTTCCAAATTCATCGGGGGTCATTCCTGACTGCGTAGCCATGAACATTCCCAGGAATGCCTTATCGCCGCCGGCCAGAGCGTCCTTCAGATCGTCTTTGAGGACGGCGGCAAAAGGCTCCTTATTTTTCCACTCCGGATGCTGTGGCGCGAGGGCCCTGATGCGGTCAAAGATAAAGGTGTACTGGAAATAGATCGGCTGCTCGGACCACAGCGTGCCATCGTTGTCGAAAGTAGCGATACGTTCGGCCTGCGGCACAAAATTCGGCGAGCCTTCCTTAGTAACTTCCTCGACAAAGGCGATGATAGCCTTCTTCGGCGCAGTGTCATTCCAAGATGGCAAAGAATCGGCAGCGAAAGCTGTGTTTGCCACTAGGAGCAGAACAAAAACACACTTCAAAACTAAATTTTTCATAAATAAGTTCCCTTATATGAAAAGGGCCTATGATTTTATTGCCTTCCCATAGTTTTGCATCCGCGTCCGCATTTGGGGACTCAATTGTTTGACAAGTTCTGCATTGTACGAACCTGCAAGCATCGGTTTTATCGTGGGATCCTTCGTTGGATTATAATCAAAGACATCAGCGCCAACGATCTGTTCTGCCGCAATGGCGCAGGAACGCGATGTTGCGGCAGGCGTTCCAACTTTGACTGCAGGATCAACATCGGTCGTAATGATTGAGATGGTATTGTCGTTGTTGAGATATATCTCAAAAGTGCGAAACTCCTGAGGAAAATCCCTCAAGGATGATGTCTCAACCTCCCAGAATCCTTTTTCCGGGGCGTTGATCGGATCGGGCGATATAAACGCTTTAACAATATTTAAATGACGATGCCCCGAGATCCATAGGATCAAATTCGGATGGCTTTGCAGTTCCGTAATCAGATCCGGCAGAGTGACGGCATTTTTAGGATCCGGCCACCAACCCATCTCGGACCTAGGCCCAGTCACTTCGACATTAATCGGAACGTGCGCCGCAATGATCATGAGTTGGCCAGCCGCATCGCCATCCGCAAGTTCTTTTTTAAGCCAGTCCCAACGTGCCTGGTCAAGAAAACCATGCCCATGGATGTCGGCAGAGCCGTCATCTTCCCTTTGGGTATCGTCAAGAACAATAACCTTGAGCGGCACTGTCGACTTTGGGACAAAGCTATAACAGGCAAAATCCCTGTTGGCATCGGCCAAGTTGAACCCATGGCCAACAGGATTTGAAGACGTTGTAAAAAATTCTTTCATCCATTGCGTTCTCAAAAGTGAACGGCGGTCCGGATCGGCTGCAACTTTCGGAGGACTCTTGAAATCTGCGACAGGTCCCGCGTACTTGATATCACCGTGAGGAGTCGAACCATCGAGAACACCCATATAGTAATCGGGGCTGTTTATTTTTCGAGGGTCTGCAAGAACATCTCCGGCGGCCAAAACCGTATCGCTAATGTAGGATTGCCGAAGGAATTCATTCACAGGTATCGAACCCATCCAAAAATGATCATGATTGCCGAGGGCTTGATACCAAGGGATGGTCTTGTCAAGCCCTGCCGCCTTGTAGGGTTTCTGATAATCGGTGGCTTCGGCTCCGCGATGAGCACCAGAACTTGGGGTAATATTCTTGCCATCAAGAACATCGATATACCACCTCAACTCGTTGTACTGCGTGTTATTGCAGGTATCACCCAGAGAGATGCCGAAATCGAACGGGTTTTTTTTGTGAAGCGCGTTTATCGTCTGGACGGCAGCATCGAGCACATGAGTCGTATACGGCATAATTCCTGAATAGAGCGCAGCACCGACCGGCAATGTTTCGTGCAGGCGTTGAAGATAGATCAGCTGAGAAGGAGATTCTTTGTCCGTAATATGAATGTCGGAAATCGTAAAAAAATTCGAAAGTTTTGTTTTTTTAGTGACGGCTGTTCCGTCATATAGAGACGGCATGATATCGGTTCGCATGACGGATTTAAGAGGCTCGCCAAACGTCCAATTGCCATAGCTGTATTGCTTATATTTTGAAACCTCATCAAGATGAATCGGCGACGTAGGTTTTGGTCCAGGCACAACCGTCCTCTGTAGCGTTGTAAAAACATCCGTGGCAATCGGGTAGCCTTCAAGCTGGCTTTTCTGTCCAGCATCGTTTTCTGAGTATCCCACCCAAGGGAAGATCAACACGCCCATTAAAAAGAACGAACAGATTTTTTTCATCTCAGTGGCCCCCTAAACAGATTCGCTCACAGCCATGGCTGTATACAACTGTCCTCCCCAACGAGACGTATTGTAACATGACCTGTCAGGGACATTATGTCGCAATGGGTAGCAAAAGCGACATAGGCATCGCCGATCTTCCGATCCATCAGCAAAACAGGCCATCCAATAGATGTCTGCCAGATACCGATCCAAGCGCTCGACATATGGTTGGAGCATACAGCTACATCCGCGCCCATTTAGCTGATTTGCCCTTCCCGAGACATTTGATCTTTTTGATATTCCGCATCTGGCTGAGAACCTTTTTAATCATCGAAGGCACAAGGTCTATTCCGGTCACTTTCTGAACAAAGGGCGCCACCGCACAGGCAAGCAATCCGGGACCGCAGGCAACATCCAACACATCATCGCCTTTATTCATCTGGGACGACTTGATAAGAAGATTGATGCTTTCTTGATTAGAATGAGCAAGCACGTTCGCAAAAGGAACTGCCTGCTTCGTAAACTGATCCATAATCAATTTATTGTGTGAATCTTGTTTGTCAGCACTCATATCCGTTCCCTTACACGTTCAGATTTTGGAATCACAATCGAACCGGCAATGGCTTAGAACGTTACCCCAAAGTGGAGAAGGTATGGTTCAGTCTTGAGAGCGCGGTTTCGAGATCGAAGTTCTTGCGCTCGTCGGCGGTCAGGACTTCGAAAAGCTCCTCCTTGATCCGCCCGCTCATGTCCTTGATCTCTTCAGGCTTTCTCCCAAGGTTCACCCGGTACTTGGCAAGGTTAGTATCCCCTCCGTCCTCCGCGATCTTCTTCCGGAAGAGTTCCAGCACTTCGAGGTCTGCCAGATTGAAATCCTTTCGCCGGATGAAATCCAGGTCGTAAAAATCCCGCGGAGCGATGGTCTCACGAAGAGCGGCGGCTCTTAGCTTTTCAGAAACCACCTCCTTAAGGTTCAAGCAGGTTACTTCCCCGCCAGCAAACAATGATTCCCCGGTAAAGGGATGCATGAACTTATGCTGGACCTTACGCTTCTCGACCGGGCAGATCGGATTGAACCGGAGACCGACCTCGAATTTTATTTTAGCTTCTTGCGGCAACACCACCGAAGGGTACCCGATATAGAAAACGTATTGTTTTGATTCATTCCTGCCGGGGCTCTCTGAAGTGTCGAGCTTCATTCCAAACTGTGCGGCAAACTCCCCCATCTTTTCCTTGATGGGCTTCATAGACCGGCTCCGCACTGACTTGGTCACCTTCCCGTCCGGAAGCCGCATGCTGAAGTCGAGATCCTCGCTCAAGCGGTAATAGGAATAATAGATTTTGTTAAGGCACGTCCCGCCTTTGAAAATGAGATCCGTGCTCAACTCCTCAAGCCGGGATAGAACGAGCGTCAGGTAATAATCCTTTTCGATCAGAGGCAGGATGAAACCTGTCTGTGCGGAGGTCTGCTTCAGGACGTTCAGGAAATCTTCTTTATTTTCGTGAATCACTGACAATTACCCTCCAGGTAGTGCTCAGATCGCCTTTACGGGAACCATTCAAAGAGCTGATAGCCGTTTTCACGACGCTCTTGATAAGAGGCTTTAAGACTGCTCGATCGACGCCGAGTCCTTCAAGTGTCACGCCGATTCTTTTACGCGTCGTAACATTGGGAAAACGCGACGCCATGTCCACAAGCCTTTTAATATCGCACTGCTTTCGTTTAACCATGTTCTTGAGGATCTGGACTGCTGGGACCACCCCTCCGACCGGTTTGTTGAAGTAAATAAGATCCACCAGGGTCCTTTCCTTCGAACTGACGGGAACAGTCACGCCCTGAATATTGATCTTTTCGGTCCCGTACATGCGTTTTCCTGCGACCTTAACGAACTTATACGTGATGCCACACACCGTCTTCTCTTTGCACAGGGACGTATTGATCACATAGACCGTCTGGAAAATCTGTTCGGTGAACCCGTAATAATTAAACATCGTTGAGTATCCAAGGTAATAGTTCCCCCTCGGAAGAAAGACAGCCGGGATAAGGAACTCGTTAACGCGTGTTCCCGAAGCGATCGAATCAAGCGGCGTAAAAATATACACTCCCCCCTTGATGGGCGTGAGCACCCGCTTCTGCTTCAGGGTATAAACAAATTGATTGCGGTATTTGAAACCCGCCGGAAGGAGCCTATCGATTTCCTCAGCTGTGACGATGGTCTTCTTTTCGTAGGAGAGCCTGGCTACAAACTCTGCCTCTTTGGGACCAAAACCACTGATTGTATTTTTGTTAGTCATAAGTAACCTATTGGCTTACTTTCGTGTAATGAATTTACAATAAGAATTTATCACACCTTCGCCATTTGTCAATAGCAGGAAACGGCTAATAATGCCGACTTCGTTTCGCTCGGGATTACTTGTTATGCGGCAATCGCCATCCGTCTCCCGAGTTTTCGCTGATCTTTGCTGCGACCTGCGTACCTCAGGTGATAGCCGGACACCGACCGATGCCCCTTGTCCTTTGATCCAGCCGGTCTACCCAACCTCTTGCCGGCTGCCTTTGCCCGCTCCAGACCCGACATGACGCGTTCCCTGATAATTTCACGCTCAAGTTCCGCAAACACTCCAAGCAACCGCCAGAATGCCCGAGCCATCGGATTGTCCGTCTGGGTGTCCAATCCGTCACTGATACTGATGAGCCTGATCTTTCGGTTACGGAACTCCGCTAGTAAGTCCAGCAGGTTCGTAAGCGACCTTCCCAACCGATCGAGTTTGTAAACGATAATGGTCTTTATTTGACCAGCCCTAATGTCGGTCAGCATTGCATCCAGCTGCGGTCTGGAGCTTGTCGCTCCGCTTGCCACATCCGCATAGATTTTGTACTGACCTATATTACTCCGAGCGCAGTACTCCCGTAGCTCACGCAGCTGTGTTTCGATGTTCTGCCCCTGTGTGCTTACCCTGCTGTAAAGAGCAACGTCGTTAAGTGCGATCATGCATCCCCCTTCTGGTTGTCAAAAGTGGCAAATAGTTACAATTAAGTTCCACATGGTCTCCACATTCACCGTTTTCCGCAGAAAAATAAAAAACCCGTCACCCTCACAACCTATGTGAGAGTGACGGGTTAGAAAAAATCGGGGTGACAGGAATTGAACCTGCGACATCTTGCTCCCAAAGGGAACCCCGGTCATTTCTGTAACGCTTTATATCCTCATGCTTTGTGTTGATGTGCAACGACTTGCGTCATTTTCTTACTTGTCATTGGTTCATATTGGTTACTATCTGTTTCGTTTGGTTCTTCCACATGGCTTCCACACGACATTGGCCTCCAGTAAATATCAGCCAGATACCGATCCAAGCACTCGAGATCCATAATTAACACTGCACTAACCAGAGCGGTTGCTTCAAGCGGCTACGCTATCGTCTTTATTCATATCAAAGCTATTGTCCCAAATACCGAATTCCATACTGTTTCATGTATGCTATTTGGGTGGACGTAAAATAACCAGGGTTGGCGGAATCGGAGCCACAAATTGCTATTCCAAGGTTTATTGGATCAAAAACATCCGCCGTGCCATCGCCATTCGTATCCCACCTATTGATGGGTCCACCTGGTGTGCTGCTCCATGCATCTATTTTTCCGTCACCATTCAGATCTACAGTATTTCGTATCCCATGCTGCGCCATGTATGCTACTTGAGTAGTCGTAAAGGTATTCAGGGCAGATCCCCAATTTGCTATTCCATTGCCGGTCTTATTAAAAATATCCGCCTTGCCGTCGCCGTTTGTATCCCACATGCTGATTGGTCCGCCCGATATACTGCTCCACGCATCTATTTTGCCATCACCATTTAGATCGACAGTATTTCGTATCCCGTGCTGTGCCATGTATGCTACCTGATCAGCGGTAAAGGTATTCCAGGCAGATCCCCAATTTGATATTTTATTGCCAATCGTATCAAAGACATCCGGTTGGCCATCGCCA
>Ga0209083_1004529_pt1 | contig 10521 bp, 7 predicted proteins | sample AM7aDNAmetaG_FD_184132 | JGI IMG/M metagenome (GOLD analysis project Ga0209083, IMG submission 184132) | Freshwater microbial communities from Finland to study Microbial Dark Matter (Phase II) - AM7a DNA metaG (SPAdes) (version 3) | ecosystem: Environmental > Aquatic > Freshwater > Lake ...
CGATGGCCTCAGCCCGCGCGACGCCATCTATCAGGCCTGTATCATCCGCTTCCGGCCCATCATGATGACCACCATGGCCGCCTTATTCGGCGCCGTGCCTCTGGCTCTCGGGATGGGCACCGGCTCCGAACTGCGCCAACCGCTGGGCATCGCGGTCGTCGGCGGACTCTTGCTTTCACAAACCCTGACCCTTTATACAACCCCGGTGATCTATCTGACCTTCGAGAGCCTGAGCCAACGCGTCAAGTCGTGGCGCCGCCAGCGAAGGCTCCAACTCGCGCCAGCATGACATGATATGAAACCCGAAACCCGAAACCCGAAGGCCGAAGGAAGGCCGAAATCCGAAGCCCGAAACCTGAACCGTTACGAACAGCGAAGGCGCGAAGACGGGAACAAGAGAATGAAAGCAGAAATTGGGAAAGCAGAAGGCAGAAATCCAAAGGCCCGCGCTTTCCATTCCGCTCTTTCTTATTTCTGCTTTCTGCTTTCCACATTTCTGCTTTCTTCTTCGCGTCTTCGCGTCTTCGCTGTTAGTTTAATTGAGCTGCGACCTCTGAAATGCCTATTCGGTTTTCGGGCTTCGGATTTCCTTCGGCCTTCGGTTTTCGGGCTTCGGATTTCCAGCGCGGCGTCTGGCGCGTCCCTTGTACCAATAGCGGTCATCGCCGCGCTGGTCGGCTGCTCCGTCGGCCCGAACTACCACCGCCCCCCGGTCCTCGGCACCAACGCCATGCCCGCGGCCTTCAGTGGCGCAGGTGCGACTAATACGGGGGTTTGGAAGCCCGCCCAACCCTCGGCCCATCTGCCGCGAGGCTCCTGGTGGGAGATCTTCGGCGACCCCGACTTGAACCGCTTTGAAGCCTTGGCAACCACGAACAACCAACAGCTTGCGGCGGCGTATGCGAATTTCCAGCAAGCCCGAGCTCTCGTGAATATCGCTCAGGCGGGTTATTGGCCTCAGCTCTCGACCGCCCCGAGCTATTTACGCGAGCGAACCAGCGCCAACCAAAGCCGGCTTTCCGGCGGGAGCTCGACGTTTAACTCGTTCATCATGCCGCTCGACGCGAGCTGGGAGCTGGATCTCTGGGGCCGCGTGCGGCGGCAGGTCGAGAGCACCGGCGCACGGATGACTGCCTCAGCCGATGATCTCGAATCCTCCAAGCTCGCCATCCAGGCAGAGGTTGCCAGTGACTACTTCAACCTGCGCTCGCTCGATGCGCAAGACAAGGTGCTGCAGGAAACCGTCGTCGCCTACCGTCGTTCCCTTGAACTCACCCAGAATCGTCGCAAGGGTGGTATCGCCACCGACCTCGATGTCTCCCAGGCCGAAACCCAGCTCGCGTCCGCCGAAGCCCAGATTCCCGCGGTGCAACTGCAGCGGGCCAAATTCCTTCACGCCCTCGCCGTCCTGTGCGGCCAGCCAGCCCCCACCTTCGATATCAGCGTTACCAAGAGCACCTTGGCCGTCCTGGCCGCAATCATTGGATTGCCTCTGCCAGCTACGTTCGACGTCAACGTCCCCGAGGGCGCCGTGGCCGCCGGGGAGAAGGCCATCGGTGTCGGCTCCCGCATTCCGGTTGCCGTCCCGAGCGAATTGCTGGAACACCGGCCCGACATTGCCGCTGCCGAGCGCCTCATGGCCGCCGCCAACGCGGATGTCGGCGTGGCCTGCGCCGCGTTCTATCCGAGCGTTACCATCAATGGTCTGGCGGGCTTCCAGTCCGTTAGCGCCAGCACGCTTTTCAACTGGGAAAGTCGCTTCTGGTCAGTCGGACCTACCTTGTCCCTGCCGCTCTTCACCGGCGGCCGGAATCGCGCCCAGCTTGCTGCCGCTCGCGCTGCTTACGATGTCACCGTCGCCAACTACCGCCAGACGGTCCTGAGCGCGTTCCAGGACGTGGAAGACCAGCTCGCCGCCCAGCGTCTGCTGGCCCAGCAGTTTGAAAAGGAGAGCGCTGCGCTCAAATCCTCCCGCCGCACGCTGGACATCTCCATGACCAAATACAAAGGCGGGGTGATCACTTACCTTGAAGTCGCCATTGCCCAGAGTTCCTCGCTGGCTCATGAGCAAACAGTGATACAGTTGAGCGCGCAACGCCTGTCCGCCGCTGTTTCCCTGATCAAGGCGCTGGGCGCCGGGTGGGCTGCCGACGCCGATCAGGTGGCTGCCCAAAAGGAATAGCGAGGCATCTCGTAACTGCTCAGGTGTGGGTCAGACCTCCGGTCTGACGGTTCACGGAGTCTCTGACTCCGTGCCCCTCGGGTCGCCCCAACTAAAAGAAATAGCGAGGCATCGCTAATGAGATAGGCGCTCCCGCAAGCGGGATAACTGCCATAAAGGCAAGTCCTGACGCCCCGGACGAAGATCTCAAACCCGGTACTCGGACTCGATCGTATGCCTCGCCGAGTCCTATTTACTTCCCCCCTGCGCCGGATTCAAGCGGAAGTTATTCACCGCTATTCACAATGAGCGGTCGGATTGCAGTGACCCCGTAATCTTGCCGTGTTTGCCGGGCCGCCGCCACCGATCCCAAAGAAAGGCTAAAGGCTAAAGGCTGAAAAGCTGCGTAGCGCAGACATTCTTGTCTGCCGTATCGCGGGCTTTCCAGCCCGCTGGTCGTGAAATGGGAGAGGGATGTGAGCATGGGTCAGGTTTCAGCATTCAGCCTTTAGCCTTTAGCCTTGGTGGCGGCGAGCCTAAACAGTTGCCGCTGCCCCCGACCTGCGGCAGACTGTTAGCGCATGTCTGTTGCCAGGATGTCCAGATGGTCACTGCGGGCGGAGCAGGCCGAGGTTTCGCGCCTGGCCTGGGCCTTTGCCATCTCGCTGGCCTTCCACCTCCTGCTTTACGGCTGCTACTACACCGGCAACAAGTACCACCTCTGGCAACACCTGCATTTGCCCACCTGGCTGCATCCGCCCAAGCTCCTGACCCAATTGATTGTTCCCAGGAAGCCAGCCCCGCCGCCGCCGCAACGGCAGGAGATTCCCTTGGTATTCGTCAACGTCAGTCCCGCCCAGGCCACCGCCGAGGCCCCCAAGGACGCCAAGTTCTACTCGGATAAGAACTCACGCGCCGCCAACCCCGACGCGGACAAGATCACCGAGACCCCCAAGATTGACGGCAAGCATCCCGAGATCGTAAAGACCGAAGACGTCGAGCGCCCGAAGTTCACTCCCTTGCAGCCTTCGCCTCCCCCGCAGCCGCCGAAGGAAACAAAACCTCCTCCCCCTAAGCCGCCGAAAGAGACGAAACCGCCGCCGCCTCAGCCGCCCAAGGAAAAACAGCCGCCGCCCGTCGAGGCACCTAAACAAACGCAGAAGGAGCCTAAACCCAAACCAGCCGATACCCCCGGCGACCTGACGCTCGCCAAACCATCCCCAACGCCCCGCAAGACCGAGGGCGACGCCAAAGAAGCCAAGCCGATCAAGTCCGATCAGTCCGACAAGTCCGACCGCAAGACCGAGGGCAACGCCAAAGAAGCCAAGCCTGAGCGCCCGCGCACCCTTAAGGAAGCACTGGCACGCCAGCAGCAGAACCAGTTGCCCGGCGAGAAGATGAAGCAGGACGGTGGCGTCAGCCGCCGCCACGAAATGGCCTCGCTCGACACCAAGGCCACCCCCTTCGGCGCTTACGATTCTGCCCTGGTGGAGGCCATTTCCCAGCGCTGGTTCACCCTCCTCGACCAGCGGGATTACGCCTCGGACAGCCGCGGCAAGGTGGTATTGCAGTTCAATCTGCACTACGATGGGCGCGTGACCGAGATGGACATGGCCGAGAATACTGCCGGCGAAGTGCTGGGGCTGGTCTGCCAGAAGGCGGTGCTTGACCCTGCACCGTTCGCCGCCTGGCCGAGCGACATGCGCCGCACCCTGGGCGATGTCCGGCACATCCGATTCACCTTTTACTACTATTAATTAACTATCCGTGCCAATTCGTGAAATCCGTGTCTAACTGCCTATGGAACCTGTTGTCTATGTCTTTGTTTCAGCATTCAGCCTTTAGCCTTTAGCCTTTCTATGGAACCTGTTGTTTACGTCCTGCTCTTTGTGACCTCCGTGGTCGGCCTGACCTTCATTGTCGAGCGCGGCATTGCCCTGCGCTGGCGGCGGGTCGTGCCGACGGAAATTGAAGCCGCGGTCGAGTCGTGCCAAACACCCGAAGATGTGCCGATGCTCCGCCGCGTGTGCCAGCAGCACAACTCCCCGGCCAGCCGGTTGCTGTTGATCGCCGCCGAACATCTTGCCTGGCCCAAAGCCGAGGTCCTCGATGCCATGCAAACCCGCGCCCGCCACGAAATCGCCCGCCTGGAGCGCGGCCTCGTGGTGCTGGAGATCATCATCGGTATTGCCCCGCTGCTCGGTCTGGTGGGCACGATTCTGGGCATGATGACCGCCTTCGGCAACGTCGGCCAGGCCGGCCAGATCGACCCAACTGAGCTGGCCAAAGGCATCTCGCTCATCCTCCGTGCGACGCTCATGGGACTGCTCATTGCCATCCCCTCGCTCATCTTCTGGAGTTACTACACCAAGAAGGTCGAATCGGTGGCCCTGGAGATGGAATCCCTCTGCGACGAATTCCTCCGCCGCCAATACCGGCAGCAAACCCAAAGTCGGAAGTCTAAGACCTAAAGCCACGCATCACGTTTCACGCATCACCCGCCATGCAGTTCTACATTCGCAAACGGCGCCAGGCCCCTGCGGTGATCATTGTTGCGCTGATTGACATCCTCATCGTCCTGCTGATCTTCCTGATGGTGACCACCACCTTCAAGCAGCAGCCCGCCCTCAAGCTCGCCCTGCCCGAATCGTCCCAGGCCAAGAAGACCGGAGCCAGCGACATCGTGCCCCTGATCATCAGCATTGACCCCAAAGGCAACCTCCGCTTCGGCGCCGACTCCAAGCCCGTGACCATCGAACGCTTCAAAGAGGAACTCCTGGCTGCCATCGCCAAGAAGCCTGACCTCCAGATCGCCATCAGCGCCGACACGTCCGCGCCCGTCGGGCAGGTAATCAAGGTTATGGATGTCTCCAAGGAAGCCGGCCTTAAGACCGGCGTGAACCTCTTCACCAAGGAACCCGGCAAACCTTGAAAGGATGAAGCAGCCGACAGGTGTGGACCGGGGCCTGCCTCGCGCTCGAGGATGTGTAACCGATCCCCGCCGGCGCATCATCGGCTCGCGGACTTTTCTTCCGGCGAGCCGTTAGCCTGGCGCTTGTGTTCCTCCGCCAACTCCCGCAAACCCAGGCCGGCGTAGGCCTCGGCTAAAGCTTTGTGCGCGGCGCCCTTGGCAGCGAGGTTCGGCAGCGCAAACTCCAGGTCGGTCACCGCTTCCCGCCACCGGCCTGACCGGGCGAGGATCTCCCCGCGTGTTTCCCGGAAGTTCGGGTTGTTGGGGAACTTCACCAGCACCGATTCGATGATCGCCAGCGCGCGAGGCAGATCCGGCTGGTCCCCCAGGCTGAGGATCATCGCCATGTTATTGGCCACCGAAGGCAGTTGGGGAGTATTCTCATAGGCCAGCGTGAAGTGCTGCCGGGCCTCCTCCGGCTGGCCGCGCTGCCAGGCGTCAATGCCCAGGGCGAAGTGCAAGACACCCGTGGCCTTTCCCTCCGTCAACATCCGGGTGAGGGCGGCGCGGGCGCCGGCGGCTTCCGGCCCTTGCTGGTGGGTGAGGCTGATCAGTTGCCGGAGCAACAACTCGTTCTGCGGAGCGCACTCCAGGCCCCGCTGGATGAGGGAGAATCGCGAGGCCAGGTCGCCCGGCCTGGTCTTGGCCAGCGAGTCCGCCCACAAGGCACAAATCTGGCCCAGGGGATAAAGGTAGATCTTGTTGTCGTAGTCTCTCCAGCCTGCCTCCACGATCGCAAAGGCCGCCGGGTAATCCTCCAGCATGGCCGTCGCATCGGCCCACGCCAGCCGGTGCGCCGGCTTATCCAGCTTCGCGGCTTCCACCTTCTCCCGGTGGAACTTCGCCGCCCGCTGCGCCCAATTATGGGCGCCGGCCGTATCGCCCTGTGCCCGGGCAACCACCGCCAGCAACAAGGCCGTTTCGGGCCGGGCCGGCACCACCTCAGTCAAGTGTTTCTCCGCCAGTTCCCATTGTCCCATCCGGACATAGATCCGCCCCAGCAGGTCATTGGCTTCGACCGATTGCGGGTCCAGCGCAAGGACGTGCTTCAGGTGCCGTTCGGCAGTCCCGATTTCCTGCGGGGTCACATTGGTCTTCACCAGGAGCGTCTGGGCCAGATAAAGATGCGCCGGGAGGTAGCCGGGCCTGTCGATGGGGGCGATGCTGCTGAGCAACGATCCGGCTTCCTTACCCCGGCCCAGGCCGTTCAGCGCCAGCGCCAGATCGAAGGAATGTTGTTTCTGGCCCGCCGCCACACCAAGCACCAGCAACCGCTGGGAGGCAACCCGCGCGGTTTCGAAGTCCTTCACCGCCAGTGCGTTCTCGGCGATGCCCGCGTAGCGGGTTTCGGTCCGGTCCGGCCTCCAAAGGGCCAGGCAGATGCCAAAGACCAGCCAGGCCAGGCAGCCGAGAATGGCCGGGATGCCCCAAATCAGCCGCTGGTAGTTACGGGTGAGGAACCATTGTCGGATGATAAGACGGGGATTTTGGGGGCGGGACCCGTTCATTTGGCCCCCTGCATTTGCGTGGAGAGCTGCCGCCAGAGCAGCCGCCGGGCTTCCTCGTAAAACTGGCGCACCTGCTCCTGCTCGTCTGATTTCAGGGGGTTGAAGCCGGTGGACAGCGCCTGCACCTGGTAGGTCACCGGATCGTCGTCCGATGCCGGTTTGAAGCGCTCCAGAAAACCGTGCTTCAGGCCCGGGTTCAGCGGTGGCCCGGCCTGCCACCGTCCGCGCTCACTCACCGAGCTGAACCAGAGGGCGCCGTGCTGGCCCAGCCGATCCTGCATCCGCACCTCGGCGTAAGGCGGGCTGGCATTGTTACTCAGTCCGCCCCGGAACTCCTGCGCGAGCACATCCCATCCGCGCAACGTGTAACATACCCTTACGTCGTGATACCCCCGAAACGGATAACTCAGCGCCACTGCCGCCAGGGTGTCACCCTGATGGTAATGCCAGGTCTGCGAAAACACCCCCATGGTCTCGATCTTCTGCAGCGGGGGCGCTTCCGTGTCCAGCCGCTGCCATTGGCCGATTTGTTCCGGCATCGAGAACCTGGACCCGGCCCGCAACGCGGTGCTCGGCACGGCCGCCTGAGTTCTGGCATGATAACACCTCAGCCCGCCCACCCCCAGGCCCGCCAGCCCGAGCAGAGCGAAGGCATAGCTCGACGCGCGCACCCATGACCGCGGAATGCGCGCCGGCGGCAGCCCCGTCGCTACCGTCGGTGCCGCCGCCGCCGGCAAAACCGGAGTGCGCGGTTTGAGTGGTATTCGGCTGGGGCTGGTGAGGAAGGCCAGCAACTGGTCCATGCTCACGATCATCGTGAGGTAGCTCATGAGCAGTACCAGCCCCGTCAGCTCATGCGCCAGCCCGGAAAGAATATCAATGTTGTAGCGGAACCTGAGCCACGCCCCGAGGGTGATACGGACCAGATTCCCCAGCAGCACGAAGGCCAGGGAACTCCCCAGACAAACCAGGATGGAAATGGCGGAACGCCGCCGCCACAACCCGTAGAACAGGCACCCGGCCAGGGTGATCAGGACCGAGTTGATGCCGCTGCACGCTTCATCCACCAGCAGCTTCTTTCCAGGCAACTCGATCACATTGCCGGCCAGCGCATGTGTGACCCCCAGCATATCCAGCAGCCGGCTGCTGTAGCCCACCGCCAGCACGCGCAAGTGCTGGATCAGCCGGCTGTCAGCCGACAGCGGCGGCGGAATAATGGTCAGCACCACCAGCAGCGCCGGCAGCAGCGCGCGCAGCAGCGGGCCGCCGCCCGCCTGCCAGGCCACCGCCGCCAGACCGATGAATGCGGCGATCGCCCCCAGCCACGGCGACCACAACAAGGTCGCGGCTGCCAGGCAGCAGAACGTCCCGGCCACCAGCAGCACCGTCCACCGCGGCTGCCCGGGTGAGAAGGGCCGTGCCAGCTCTTTCAGCCGGTTCCAGGCCAGGAAGCCCGCGCCGGCCAGTGCCAGGGGGAAAAACTGATAGTGTGGCCGCCCCCAAAGGTTGATGAGGAAGACCGTGAGCAGCGGCGCGAATCCCAGCGCAACCCAAACCCCCGGGCTGCCATTCTTCCTTCTGCATTCTTCCTTCTGCATTCGCCCTGAGCTTGTCACCAGACCAATGACCTTCTTTGGCGCACGCTCGTTCTGGTTGCTCTGACATGCTTATTGCTCGGCCCGCTCCATCTTACGAGCGGTAACGCGCTCATTCTATCCGCCACAGCAGCCGATTCAATGCCGGAACGAGCGGGAGTTTCAGTTGTGGTCCATGCCGCACTCAATGCGCTAGTACAAGCGGAATACAAGCGGAATACAAGCGAAACATGAGCGGAACAATAGAGACCATCCCGCAAGCTCCTGGCTGGCATCACGCAAGCATGTCCATACGTTCCGGTAATCCCAAAGGGTAACTGTTCATGTCGGAGCGTGGGGCAAACCTCCGGTCTGCCGGTTAGCCGGGCCTCTGGCCCGGAGTTTCGACGCCAACAGGGCTGGGGTGAGGGGAATCGGCGGGGTTGGCACGGCCCTCCTCACCCCGACCCTCTCCTCCCTCGGCGGGAGGAGAGGGAGAAGCCGCCTCGTCTTGCGCGGGAACATTCTTAACGGAGAATAACCCCACCGTCCAGCCGTTTGCTCTCCCCGGTTGGCAGGAAACCTGCGGTTCCACGAAGAGTGAGTCGGTGAGGGCGAAACCGGCCTCCAACCCGGAGGCGGCACCATCCTCGATGGCTGTAACATCGGTAAGTCGGGGAACAGGAATACAGCGCGTCGTTGGGAAGGCGTCCCGTGCAGGGCGGCGGTGGATTTCCCCTCCCGCAGACTGACTCACCTTGAGACACGAGTGCAATATACTAAACACATTTGCAGGTTAATTGCGAGACTCTGGAAGAACCCAGCATGCCGCAGGTCGGTTGCAGCAGCCCTCGCGATGGGAGTGGGAGTGGGAGCTGGCCGTGGCTTCATCGGTTCGGTTTACGTGGTGGATGGCACAAGCATGACCCCCACTTACGCGGTAGGAACCCACCTTTACGGAGCGCCGATCTCGACGCGGCTGGAACGAGGGGATGTCGTCATCCTCGACGACGGTCAAGCGGATTACGCGGTCAAGCGGATCGTAGGATTGCCAGGTGAAACCGTCCAGCTTTGGCGTGGCCAGGTCTTCATCAACCGGGAGATGCTGGTAGAGACTTACCTCCCCAAGCACGTTTACACTTATCCAGCGGAGCCATTGCGTCGGGGGGCAACTTTCGTGTTAGGTGAAGATCAATATATCGTCTTGGGCGACAACCGGCCTTCGAGCGCCGACAGCCGCACCTATGGGCCCGTGAGCCGAAAGCAGATCAAACGGCGCGTGCCGCAATCTGAGGATTTCGTGGGCGCTTACTTCGCCCCCTACACCCTGCCGGACTACGGAAATAGTATGATCCGTCCCCTATCGGCCTCAGTCCGCCGGCGCCCCGAGTCCTCTGTAAGTGAGAAGCGTAGCGAACCGGGGGTCTCGCGAGGGGCACCGAGCGCCGCTTTGAAATCCGAAGGCCGAAATCCGAAGGCCGAAGCCCGAACCGCGCTCGGCCTTGGGTTTCGGCCTTCGGATTTCAACTCGGCCTTCGACCTTCGGGCTTCGGATTTGACCCGCGATTATGCCTCGGGGTCACTCACCGCGCCGCGCAGTTTCACTGGCTTGAAGCTTTCTCCGGCGGAACATTAGTCGTGGAGGGTGATGTGCTGGGTTCTGGCGGTTGCCCCAGTTTGGCGCGCAATAACGCCCGCACCTCAGGCGGCTCACCAGTCTTGGAATCCAGCATGCGCCGGCGTACTTCCTGATCAATCTCCTCGAAGGGTCGCAAGCCAACTGCGGCCATCCGCACCTCGGGGATGCCGCTTTGGTAAGCTATCCAGACCTGCCGCGCCAGCAGTTTGAACCCGGCGGCCGCCGCATCCTCGGCCAGCACCATGCTCCGATAAGAATTGACGAGCAGGCCTTCAAGGACACCCTCGGTGCGATCGCGCCCGCCGCTCGCGCTAATGTCGTCCTGCACTCGCGCCACCGCATACTTGTCGAGTGTCAGATTGGCGGGGATGGAATTGGTGTTGTTGTCGATCAGCATCTTGTCGGGGTAATTGGTCGCCAGGTATTTAAACCACTGAGCCGCGTCGGGCAGGCGATTGTACACGTATAGAAAGTAAACGGCGTCGCGCAGGAAATTCCGATGTGCCTTCAGAATGTGGTCGTGGTTCTTCGCGTCCTCCCGGGCCGCCTGTTCGTAGGCATTATTCACCTTGGGGATGATGTCCAGGTTGGGCCCGAACTCGAACGACTTCGCAAACGGGTTCGTCACCAACCGGCCACGCTGGAAGCTCATCTGCATGGATTGATAG
>Ga0209083_1004531_pt1 | contig 10510 bp, 3 predicted proteins | sample AM7aDNAmetaG_FD_184132 | JGI IMG/M metagenome (GOLD analysis project Ga0209083, IMG submission 184132) | Freshwater microbial communities from Finland to study Microbial Dark Matter (Phase II) - AM7a DNA metaG (SPAdes) (version 3) | ecosystem: Environmental > Aquatic > Freshwater > Lake ...
GCCACCATATCAACCACAAAACGGGCCAAATGATCTTTGGGTAACCATTCCTGAACTGATGGAGGGAACAAAAACGGGGTATCACGGTCTGCGATGATAAAATCAATACTCATAAGGCAAAATCGAACATTAGAAACTGACAATCCGGAGATAAATAAATAACGACTAATCGATTCTAATATAATACTTTATGATGATGTTTCAAAACGTTATGGTGTGTTTTAAGTCCGACAGGCTGCTAGTTCTTTAACAAAACTCCATATGCCCACAACTTTATCACATATTGACTGGATATTGTTATTATATATTTTTGAGTGTCTTAAAGCGGATGTAATTAATATCGAAAATACAAAGTTATAAATAGGAGGCTTCTGTATAATTTCTTCATATAAATTCCTCAGAACACGCCAATATTTATCTTTAAGTTCTTTATTTACAACATAACCAATATTCGAATCATTAAATGCAAATTCATATACATACTCATTATAAAAGTATCTTATTAACCTTACATCACGTAGAGACCTAAATAATGCCAACATTGACAACACTTCAACATAATTATCTCTAGATATCTTCTCAAACAAATAACTTCTACTAAACTGATATAGCCATTCCTCGGTAATAGGTTCCTTATGAGTACTAATAATATCACAATATATTTTTTTTAAATCATTGTAATCTATACAACTAGACTTGTTTTCGAATGTATTTTTATAGTTGTTTTCATTTAAATATATTATAGGCATAAATTTTGAAGACAATACAAACCACTCTTTCAATTTCGCATCTGCATCCAATACCCTCCCATCTGAATCTATTATCTTAAAAACATTATCATCAGTCGTCAAATTAGCATGCACCATCGATTGCTTTATCTTCCACAGGACGCCACTTACTTCGCCACTACTTCCCTCATCAATATTATTGTATGGTAAGTAAAAATTTATATTCATTTTTGGTAAAGCCTTCTTCAACAATATCAAATGACCAATAAATGATAAATCAATATCGTTTATTTTATTTTTGCATACAATATCCAGTTCATCACAAATAATTTCCCCTTTAATTATATCATAAAATTTATCAACACAATCACTATAATTTAATACTTGATTGTTTTCCTCACAAATATAAGCTATATATTTCATATATTATTTTCCTATTAGATTCACCTTAAATATTAAGTCTATGAAACAGCATTACATTAGTTCGAGGTTTTTTTCAATACTTTAATACAGTCACTATTTTTTTAGCTCTTGTCATCGCAACATACTGGAGTTGCTTGCTGTTGTCTGTGATTGATTCCGTCTGGCTCCATTCTTCTGGTATCAATAACACAACCTCATCAAATTCAAGTCCTTTTGCCCGATGCATAGTTGCAATTCGGACAAGTGCCGAATCAGGTTGATCACGTTCATCAGGTTTAAGAATCCGGGCGGTTATTCCATTCTGCTGTAAATGACCATGAACGGTCTCCGCGTCATGTTTTTTCGGAACAATGACACAAACTGATCTGCCTTCATCAATACTTTGACCTAACAAAGGAATCAAGCTCTCAAGTGCGCCTTCCAGATGCTGAAACGTGAGCATTTTCGGAATCGGGCCGTGCGACAAGGATTTATAGCGGCGCACTTCATCCGACCCGTCATCAAGATCATCCACTTCGCACCCTTCGAGGGTAGCAACAGCAAGTCGCCGGATCTCCTCCGTCGTACGGTAATTCAGATAGAGCTTTCGAGACCGTCCTTTAATATTGATGCCTGAAGCGCTCATGGAAGAGCGATTACGGGTATAGATGCGCTGATGGCCGTCACCCACAAGAAAAAGATCATTTGGAGCGACAGCAACCATGGCACGTAACAGCCGAAGTGCCTGTGGGCCGAAGTCTTGTGTTTCGTCAACAATAATTGAAGAGTATGGCTGAGGATTATTTTGCAACAGAACAACGGCGTCGCGATAGGCATCATCCACCTCCTTAAGCTTTCTACTCGCCAACTGCGCTCGATACTCTTCAAACACCGGCCAAATAGCATCACGTTTACTTCGCGTCAAAATGGTGCCACGCCCGGTTCGCTTGGCCAGCCGATAGGTATCACGGGAAGAAACACCCTGGGCCAATACAACACGCTCCAACTCTTCTTCGTAAAAATTCTGAGGCAACTGCAAAGTTGTATCCTGCAAAGCCAAAGCTCTCTGCCAGGCATCCGCAGCATCAGCACTCTTTCGATTGTATATGATTTTATGTTCATATTTATGACGGCGCAAGAACCCATAAACCCATGCATCAAGATTCTTGACCTCAATCTTTTCCATAACCGCTGAATTGCACAACGTTTTCAGATTTTCTTCAATATCAGCAGCAAGGTTGCGGGTGAACGTTGTAAAAAATACTTTATGATCAGTCGATGCGCGATGTTCAGCCAGCCACTTGGCTCTATGCATCGCCAGCACTGTCTTGCCCGTCCCCGCACCTCCCAGCACCCGCATCGGGCCGCTCCGGTCTCCAATGGCCAACTTGCGCTGGGTTGGATGCAAAAAGACCCTCCACTGAGCCAGCGGCGAATTAAGAATGGCGGCCATAGTCTCTTCATCGGCCACCACAACAAAGCGGGATTGCGATTCCGCAGTCTCAATTGCAGCAGCAAAATCCTCAACATCAATCTGCCTATCGACCCGAGTTTCCCGAGACATCAGAACATCAGAAATGCTGTCACCCGCGGCAATAAGAAATAAACCTTCGTAGGCTTCGACAGGTAAAGAGCTTTGCAAAGCATCCAGTTCCTGTTCAGAAAAAATTGTTCGAACAAGCCCAAGCAACTCTTCAGGAACACCAATACTTGTTAATTCTTGATTTGAAAATGATGCAAAAAAAGGCACGCTCACCGGAGATAATGGCACTGATTGCTTAGGATGCTCTCCATCGGAAGGATTTGTTAAAGCATGACGACTCTGTTCTAAAATTGGCTCAACAACGCTTTCAACCGCAAAAATCTGCAACGCACCGGTCGTCGGGTTAACGGCAACCCGGCGACGTTCTGCCCATTGATAGGCCGCATCATGACGATCGACATACATCAACACATACACATCCCCAGTTGAGGGCTTAAAGACAATCCCCCGCCACTCCTGATCAATGCGTACTGACTTGAGATTTTTGTCCCGCGCTCCCTTTATCGGTTCATAATTTATGCCATGAGAAGCCGGATCATTCTGGAAGCGCAGTGCCCATTTGAGCACCTTGCTTTGAACGATAGGTGGCAGCATTGAAAGATTTGCCAGAAAATCCTGAGCCAGTGCTACTTTCGGTTTAAAATCCATATTCATATCTCCTGCTATAAACTATTTTGCCCGCTGAGGGCGGCTACCACTCTCTTTGGCCATTCACCTTCTGCCATCAAGGCATTCCAGCCTTTATCTATCCAGACGGCCTCACTATCTCCATGTTCTGGCATCAAAAGAACAAGACGTTGCTTTTCCCATACCAATTCTGCTTCGGCGACAACATTACCAGCGTCCTCCAGCTCATATCCCACAGCATCCGGAGGAGGAAAACCTTCAACCATCAAAGTATGCAAACCCTCTCTAAGATCATCCATCGCATCTTCAATCACACGTTCCCAGGCTGAAGCATTAGCAGCCCCATTCCCGCCTGAGAGTTTCGATACTCCAGTGAGAACAGTTATTTCCGAATAATCGCTATTCTCCAGTCCTGCCTGAGTTGCAAGAAAAACACCGGGAAGCATCTGGAAGATGTTAAAGAGCCATAACCATCGGCGCCACAGGAGATGACCAACAATATCATCATGCAGACAAGCTTCGTTCAGCACAATAAAACCTGGACTGTTGGGAATCGGTAAAGCCTCCTGAACCAGGTCATGGGGCCAGAAATACCGCAACGTCAGAGAAAGATCATTCAGATTTCCACAGGCAACCGATTTTATCGGACGATCGCATTGCAGCTCATCAAAACCAGCCCAAAATTGATCAAGCTTGACCTGCGCCTCTTTTAACTCCGGTTTGGTTGGATTTGGCAACATACGAAATGCCGTTGCTCCGGCATGACGCGCCATTTTTATTACCTGCTGGTCACTCGTTTCGCCGGTTGGTGTACCGAGCCATTGCACCAATACCGCAAGCGCATGATTCGACCACAGGCTTTCAGAGAGCATGGATCGTAATGAAGGCGGTAAAAGCTCTTTTGGATTGAAGCATAAGGCATCCAAACAATCCGCCAATACCGTATCAAGTTTTCCTGCAATCGCTGACTCAACATCTTCCCAGGTGACCGACCATACCCAGAACTTGCCACTCGCAACCAAAGCACTGCGCTTTCTGGCATCCTCACGGGTTGACTCCTTGTGGTAAGCCCACCCATCGCAAAATATTGCAACAGGCTTTCTTTTCGATTTGCCTTGCGTTGGCCACAACACAAAATCAGGCCGACTTTGCACTGCAACCCCATCTGCCTGGCCGATATCAACCTGGGGTTCAATCCAGTATCGTTGCTCACCAACTTCAAGCAGATACCCTGACTTGCCCTGCACAATATCCTGAACAAGCTTTACAAAGGGTAACCCCGCCACACCACTCAACCGACGAAGCCCATCAACAAAACGGGACTCAAGCTCTGAACCAAAATTAGGATTGATAAAAATGTCGGCAATTGATGCAACCCGCTCCAATTGATCAAGATTTTCAACCAACTGCTCAAGAATGTTCCTGGCCCGATCACGGGAAACAAGCGCCATTGCCCGGCCAAGACGGAACTGATAGACACAACGATAACAGCCATCTTTTTCATGGTCGCCATTACAGGAACAACTGGCAAGATGGCTCAGCGCAAGGCGAAAAACCTCAATCATTGTTTTTGCCTCATCGGCCAGCAGTTCATGCAGGTATCCCGTTCCCCCCGGAACTGAATCATAAAGCATCACGTAGTGACGGCTCACACCATCCAGACTCTGTTCCTCACGCGGTGTCATGCGCAAATGATCAACTTTACCCCCAAACCGCTTTTTCAATCCAATCCGCAGGGCAGCCATAAACGATTGAACAGAGGCTTCATCGACTCCGGAACTGGTGTAGGGCATCAGAATCCGCAAGGCTTCAGAAGAAAATTCACGATAGAGATAAAGGCACTCTATAATATTTGTCGGATCATTGCTGCCATGCTTCTCACAGTCAAAGGCATGAAACTGACCCGCTTCACGCTCTTTATGCGTTCGGGGAGTACGCTGGATTTTTCCGCAATACTGGCAGAGTTTAAAGCCCGGACGGAACTTCTGTAACCCGGCAACAGCATACACCTCACCCCCTTTTACCGGCTCACCAAAATTCACATCCCGAAACATCACCCGCTCAATGAATTCAAATCCAAACGGAGTTTCTGGCGACTTTACACGGAAGGCCTCTTTGATATCTTTGGCATCAAAGTTAGCAAGCAGTTGACGCTCATAAAACTTTGGCTCTCTATCCTCTGCGCTGTCATCAATACGGACCTCACTGTCATTGCTGTTTGCAATTGCCTGCTTAAAGCGCAAGAGCCTGTGTTTCTGTGAAATATTGGCCCACATCGGGTCACCGCAATCCGGGCAGGAAGTAAGGGTGTCCTCGTGAAGATCAAGATTTTCAATGTGCTGACAGGTCGGGCAAAGCCGCCAATTTTCGAGCGTAGAGAGGCTCATGTTAATCTGGTCAATCTCCACCTTACGCTGATTGGCATAAAAAATATTCTCCGGCGCAAATTCAGACAGGGCTGACTGAGCAGGGCGCTCATACCGCTCGGCAGGTAATGAGATATAGGCTCCCGAGCTATCCGGATCGTCACTGCTCTTTTTTCGCCAGAGTAACGACTTCAGCTCCACCCCGGCCTCCGGGAATGCATAATTAGGAATCAAGCCGGCATCGGTCAAGGTGTTCAAAAGATCTCGCTGGTTGATCTCCTTGATCAACTCCAGCGTTTTCTGACGTTCCCGCTCCAGGCGCTCTATCTCCTCCCTTGTGGCTTCATCCTGCGGCAACGCCTTTTTATCCCTGATTTTCTTTTTGATCTTTTCACCACGGTCACGGTGCGATTTTCGCTCCTTGACCAACTCTTCCAAGAGCTTGTTAAGACGAAGCCGCAAGCCGTCATCGTCATCGGTCCCCTGCATAAAACCAGTCAGACGCAGAGCAACACGATCGTTAATGTCATCACCCAGCAAGTTTTTGAACCCCTCAAGCAAGCGCTCCTCATGCTCCAGGATATAGTTCAAAAATGTGGCCGGAAAGCGAGCCTGATTATTGCTGTCACAAGCATTCAGTGCATCAAATGTCTTTTCGGGTAACGAGGTTTCGGCGATACCGGAACCAACCCACTCATCAAGGCAGAAGGCAAACATCTGGCGCCGCAACACTTCAGCAGCCTTCAAAAAAATACCGGGAGGAACAACATCACCCTGAAGCATCTCGCTGGTATCCTCAAAAAAATAAAGGTCATGCGGACTTGATCCATCAGCGAGGATGGTTGCAAAAGCATTGCCATCACGCCGCCCTGCCCGGCCGACGCGCTGGAGATAACTGGCCTGACTGGGTGGCACCGAGCAGAGCATGACCGACGATAAATCACCAATATCCACACCCATCTCCAGGGTCGGAGTGGCCGATAAGAGGTTTTCATGCCAGGGGTGCGGACTGCTTGACTTAAACCGCAGCTCCAGGGTTTCACGCTGCTCTCGCTTTAACAGCCCGGTATGTTCAGCCGCAAAGACCCGCCGGAGATCACCACGGCTGAACCGCTGAGCCAGCCAGCCACCAGCATCAACTGTTTTGGAATAGCGCTCCTGAGGTGCATCAAGGCAAGGCATACCAATGAGCATATCTGATGCCGAAACCGGTATGGTCAACCCCCTCCGACCCGCTGCGGTTACAAGCCGCACAACCTCAGTTTCCAAAACCAGAGCCTCAGGGTTCAAGCAAATCACCTCTGCCGGTTCAGCATCAAGTCGGAGTAAAACCCCTGCATGAACAAGAGCGCTGATAGCTTCAGTGTAGATAGCCTCATCAATGTTCACTGCCAACAGTGCGTGAGCACCCAAGGTCACCTTCAGCCATGTCTGATAAAAAGTTGAAACATGCGTGTTAACAAGAGTATCAAACTCACGGCTCTTTCGCATCGCGAGAAAAACAGGATGGGGCGACCGGTCACCCATCCGAGGCAACCACTCCCGCCGACCCTTGGTATTGATTAACGCATAGATGTTTCGATCCCTCGCATAACCCATCAACTCTGGATGAGCAACAGCTCCAAGCTGACGCAAGTGACAGACAAAACCCCACAACCACTGCACAACAATCTGTTGTTCAACTTGATGAACCCCAAAGTTCTCACGCAATACTGGAAGAAGCGACTCGGCAGCACACATGATATCTTCCATCCGTGGAGCAAGAGTCGCCTTGCCAATAGCATCAAGCGTACGACCGCGCCGACTGAGATAGGTAAATTCGGCAAAAGCCTGCCACGCCAACCGTTTTTGTACCCGTTCCGGTAAGCGGCTCCCGCCCGGCAGGATATCATCTTTCTGTAATGAGTCAGCCCAGTCCCGTTGCCACATCATATCGGGAGCAATAAACTCCGAGACAAACGTTTCGGGAGGCATTGCCAGCGCTAAACCATTATCAAACCAGAGAGTTGCTGCCTTGTCAAGAAAATTATTCCAGGAACACGGTTGGTCTGCGATGAGATCAATAACCTTCGACAGTCCAGTTCTTACGGTATGGAGATAGGTGCGAGCAGTAAAATATCCCGCTCGATGAGCAGCATCCTGCACGGAGTCCGAAAAGGCAATAAGCTTTTTATCGTCATTAAACGGGCTTGCCCAACTCTGCTCAATTGAAATTGAGGCAAGCGTTGTGTTACGAGCACCTAAAAGAACCTGGCGGTATTTGCTGCCACATGCCGGGCATGTTTTGTCGTGCCGGGTGTAGGCGACACCGGCTGTAGTCGTATTAGTTCGAACCGAGGTCACTCTAAATACATCAACCAGATCAGCATTACCGCACGAGCTGCACACTCCGGAACCACTCTGCAAGTGGCCACATTGCTTACACAACCGCTGCTCGATGCCATCACACAATGGACGGTTCAGCCCGTCCCGCGCATAGAGGCGAAGCACCTCCTGATTCTCTGAAAACCAGGTACTGTATATTTCATCAAGATCAGTCACAAGAGTAGAGTTCCCATGACCAATCCTGCTCAGCCATCCGGTTGTATGGCAATCGACACATTGCAATAACGGGAGGTAGAGCTTCCCCGGCTCCCGCTTGAGATCACTCTCGGCCCGCAGCTCTATGTTTTCGGGATTACTGTCAACCAGAGCCACCATCCTGCGCAATTCACGCATCCACAACTGCACCTTCAGCGTCACCAAGGGCCGACCATGCGGATCACGAGCCCATGCAACCAAAACAAGCAATGCGTCAACTATCTTGTCGATGTAAGTTCGCAAACCTTCAGGTAAAGGGCCCTGCAGTTGTTGCTGCAACTCATCCAGTGAGACAATCTGACCCTTTGAAATCCTTAACAGGTTCACAAAGAGCAAATGCTTTTTCAATAACTCACCCAGCTCACTCCGCCAGTCCAAATCATCAACGTCAGACGGAGGCGCTTGCCCAGGGAAAAACAACATAAACCATGCAGCAATGGCCCCCTGCTGTGACGGGTACTGATCAGGCTCCAATACCAAAGGGAAATCCGGTTGAGCATACAGCACGTGCTCAATGGTACGGTCACCCAAAAACTCTATTTCTGTCCGACGATTCTCAATCACCACCGAATCAGGATCGAATGCAGCGCCAAAAATCTGCCGTGCATATTCCCGGAGAGGTGAACTGTCGGAATTGCCGCCAAGCGTGGCCGACGTACCTGCACAAATCAGGCTCCCTTCAGGAGTTTTCAAGCGTGCCCGCAGGCGACGCAAGAGAAGAGCCAAATCGGTACCCTGTGCACCATCAAAGGTGTGCAGCTCATCAACAATCACATAGCGAAGAGCCTCCGGGCTATTTTTAGCCCAAAGCAACCGGTCTTTCGGACGGATAAGCAGATAATCGAGCATCTTGTAGTTCGTCAGCAAGATGTCAGGCGGATCCTTGCGAAGGGTCTCCCGGTCGGTAATAACAGTTGTTGCCGACATCGCCATCTCCCCCCGGCCATCCTTACCCGATTTCCCTCCCACAAAAAGCCCCACACGCAGCCCTTTAAAAGCCGGCGTTTGCGCTATAACATGGGCAAAGCGTTTTGCCTGATCCGTTGCAAGAGCATTCATGGGATAGATCACCAGCACCTTAATCCCCTTTAGCCCCTCTTTCCGGACTCTTGCGCAATGATCCAGAACCGGATACAAAAAACACTCCGTTTTACCACTTCCTGTGCCGGTCGCCACAAGGGTATTGGCGGCCAGCCGGTTACTTGCCAGCCGCTGCCAGGCAACCTCCTGATGCACGTGACCGGCATGTTCAGTTTCAAAATTTTCGAAAAAGTTTCGGCCTTCCGTGCCGGTACGAAAGGGCAACCCAATCTGGATATAGGGCCCCTTCATCCAGCGTGACGCATCGCTGGTAAAACGCTGCATCACCCCTGCAAAAAGTGGATCGGAGGGCTCATAAGCCTTTATCAGAAATTGCTTGACTCCATTCTGTATTTCACGGGCAAGTAGCGAAGGAAGCATAGGGCTTCTGCCTGGTTAAATCTCTGTTAGTAAAAACCTCATGATGGCCTTTCTTCTTCAGCCTGCTGCTTTGCAAAGAACTCCCAAGCGATGCGATAATCGGCTTCACGGTTGGCGAGTTCAAAAGGGGCGGTGTACATTCGAGTCCGTATCTGAGGGCCACCCGGTTGTGTATCATCAATAACTGTGGTGGTGATGGTGCTACCCGCAGGCAGTTTGCCCGCCTCCTGCATCTGGGAGATATCGCTCCACCCATATTTGCCGGTTTTTACACGACCATCCGGCGTAGTGATGGTAACATCGGGGCTGTTGCGAGCAGCGTTACGCGATAAGCCCACTCCAGAAAGACCAACATTGCATGTAAAAATGATGCGGCCATTTGTATCGTACCAGGTATCCCGTTCGTTTTGTTGCATAACCGGAAATTGAACTCGGTAAATGAGCAAAAGCTCCTCAAGATTAAGCCCTAATGCCTGAGCGACAAGAACATCAATTTCTACCAGTGCCATGCGGCGGGCATAGTCGGTGCGCAAAGCGCCGTTCCGTTGCCATTCAGGGGTTAAAACGGCAAAGAAATCCTGCTGAAGACGCGGGTTTTCGGGCTGGCTCCAGTGCTGTGATGTGAAGTTAGAAGTGAAAGAATCAGCCCACAGCGAAGCGTAATGAGTGGTCAGGCAATTCAAAGAAAGATAACGGACATTCAAAGATGAACTCGTTTCCAAATTGGGCAAGGAAGTCCAGGTACTGTGCAAATTACTCCTACCAGTCGATTTGATAAAAAAATCCGCGATAATAGACGAAGT
>Ga0209083_1004543_pt1 | contig 10494 bp, 9 predicted proteins | sample AM7aDNAmetaG_FD_184132 | JGI IMG/M metagenome (GOLD analysis project Ga0209083, IMG submission 184132) | Freshwater microbial communities from Finland to study Microbial Dark Matter (Phase II) - AM7a DNA metaG (SPAdes) (version 3) | ecosystem: Environmental > Aquatic > Freshwater > Lake ...
GCTGCAGCCTGATTAACTTGAATAGATCCTGAAAATGTATGAGGAGTAGCTGATGATAAATACCCGTCGCCAAAAACAGTATAAGCTACAGCCTGAGTACCTGTGATGGCGCCAACAGTAACAGCTACTGAAAAAGTATATGTTCCGGGATTAAGATAACCGCATTGTGTCGTATCTAAAATCTCACCCCAACTAATAGTCTGGCCAGAAATCGGGTTTAATTGACCTGTAGCTGTAGAACACCCTGTTCTTGTTGCTATTGGGTCACTTGTTCCAGTAACAATTGGAGTCATACCTGTTGGAAATGTCATTGAAAGTCCATCTAAATATTCATAATCAGGAGAAGCGAAAGTTAATGTAAAATTCAGTATTGCAGTAGCTCCTGGTATATAGGTATTTGTGCTCACGATGCTACCTGAAACTTGATTTATTCCTCTCAGATTTTGGTTTGTTTGTATGCTTCTAACATGCCCTTTGTTTTTTGCTGTGCCAGTTTGAGACTGTGCCAGTGCAATATTTAAAGACAAAATTGCACACAAAATAAATGTAAAACTCTTTTTCATAATTGTGTTTTTGGTTAATAAATAATAAATTAATTCTAAATTAAAACGCTTTACAAAAGTATGATTTTAATTAAATACTGTATAAAAAAATGTCATTTTGAATACAGATTATTAGAGAAAATATAATAAGTTGCTAATAACCAGTGATTTAGATTAAGAAATAATTTTAAAATCAAAGTATATTTTACTGGTCTATATAAAATGATGTTTAATGAAATAAAAATGCTAATAGTTTAAAAATTCTTCACAAGAATTTTAGCTTCCATCATATCTTGTATGGCATATTTAACACCTTCTCTTCCTAAACCAGAGTCTTTAATACCACCATAAGGCATGTGATCTACTCTGAATGTAGGGATATCGTTTAATATGACCCCTCCAACATTAATTTGCTCAAATGCATAATTCATTTCGTTAATTGCATTTGTAAAAACACCGGCCTGTAAGCCATATTTACCATAATTAAGCATCTCAACAGCCTCTTCAAATGTAGAAAATGATGTTATTGTTACAACAGGCCCGAATATTTCTTTACAATTGACTTTCATTTCTTTATCAGTATTTACAAGAACTGTTGGTTCTACAAGGTTTTTAATCCTTTTACCACCGTATAAGAGATGAGCTCCCCCTTCAATAGCTTCGTTAATCCATGATTCTACGCGTAAAGCATTTTTCTCATCAATCATAACAGAAAAGTCAGTATTGATATCAGCAGTATCACCAATTCTTAATGTTTTTACCATTGGTAAAAATTCATCGATAAAATTGTTATAAATCTTTTCATGGACAAAAATTCGTTGTGCATGAATGCATACCTGACCAGAATATGAAAAACCTCCCACAACACATCTTTGAGCTGCAGTCTTAATATCAGCTGTTTCGCTTATAATAACACCGGCATTACCACCGAGTTCCAGAACAACTTTTTTCTTTCCTGCGTTGTTTTTCATTGTCCAGCCTACATCAGGTGAACCTGTGAAAGTAAGTAATTTAAAACGCTCATCAATTACGAGATTATTGCCCGTTTCTCTGTTCATTGGTAAAACAGAGAATGCTCCCTTAGGTAAGTCAGTGGCATCAACAATTTTAGCCAGTAATAATGTAGAAAGTGGTGTATTGCTTGCAGGCTTCATTATTATAGGACAACCAGCTGCTATTGCGGGTGCTACTTTATGTGCAACAAGATTTAAAGGAAAATTAAATGGCGAAATTCCTGCAACTAGTCCAATGGGAAAGTATTTTACAATGCCCTCTTTATTTTTAGCATCTGGAGTCCAGTCTATACTTAATAATTCTCCCGGCAGCCTTTTGCATTCTTCAGCCGCAACAATAAAAGTTTGGATAGCACGTGAGATTTCGGCTTTGGCAAAGCGTAAAGGCTTGCCTGCTTCCAACGCTAAAATACGCGAAAATTCATCAGCTTGTTCTTCTATTTTTAGAGCGACATACTTTAATATCTGGTATCGTTTGTACACAGGAAGCTCTTTCATATTTTTTTCAACTGCAAGAGCAGCATCAATTGCATACTCAAGCTCATTCTGTCCTGCTAAAAATGTTAGGGCCTCTACCTTTTGGGTATATGGGTTATTTACATCAAGATATTCAGAAGTTTCTATAAATTTTCCTGCACAATAGATTTTATAGTTATTCATAAGTTGATTATATTAAATGGCTTAAAATTCTATTAACAACTTAACATTCAACATACGTGGCGTTAAATAATTAGGTATGGCATATTGACGGTCATTGACATCAGTAATCCAGAGGTACGAAATAGTATTATTTATTTGAAGCAGGTTGAAGACTTCAGCAGTAATCCAGACATTCTTTATATGACGTAGCATATTCTTGTTTGACATTATTTTATCTTCACTTTTAATTTGTTTAGAGAAACCTATATCAACTCTTCTGTACATGGGCATACGTAAGGTATGTAAGTATTTTTGGGTTCTGGGAGGGCCGAAAGGCAGTCCACTACCAAACAATAAACTGAGATGCATTTTGTAACTCGGATTTTTAGGAAGGTAATCCTGAAAAAAAAGACTGAAGTTAACTCTCTGATCAGTAGGACGGGGAATATAACCTGGTTCATAGCGCACACTGTCAACAACTTTACTATCCTGTGTGTATCCCTTAATAATTATCTTACCTTCTTTATTGTAATAGTTGTAATAATAATCACCGACAATATCTTCTTGCGTTTGCATGACAGAAAGACTAGCCCATGATTCGATGCCTCTTACAAATTCACCGTTTACTTTCATATCAATACCCATAGCATAGCCATTAGCTATCTGATTTGAATAATACCTGATGCGTACATTATCAACTTCGTATGGAATAAGGTTATTAAGCTTCTTATAATATAATTCAGTAACATATTTAAAAGGACGATTCCATGCTTTAAAGTTCCAGTCGCTCGACAACACAAAGTGAATGGCTTGTTGAGCTTTGATATTGTAATTTATATTCCCGTTGAAATCACGAATTTCTCTGTAAAAAGGGGGTTGGTCATACTTTCCCACGCTGAAACGAAAAAGCATATCTTTGTCCCAGTTAGGTGTAAGAGAAATTGTTGCCCTTGGACTGAACAGCAACTGCTTGTTAAAATCCCAGTAGTTACTTCTGATACCTGCTGTTATAGATATTTTTGTGCTGTCAATATAATAATTCCATGCATTTTGTACAAAGCCTGAGAGTCTGTTTGAAGCGAGATTAATATTTGAATTAATAACATTTTGAAGCTCAAGGTTATCTAATGTTTGCAAACCGGGTTGGGTATAGCCCACAGAATCAGTAGGATGGGGGAGGCTATAACCCGAAGAATCAATTAAGTCCCATTCTTTAAGTTTGTCAGTAATACTTTCATGTTGATATTTAAGTCCCCATTGCAGAAATTTATTTTGAAAAATATGTGAACCTTTCTGTTCAAAGCTGAAGACATTAGCTTGCAAACTGTTTCTTGAATGTGTCAGATAAGTGCCTACACCTCTTTCAAATGCAGTGTTGCCAAAATCATCCTTACTGAAATCATTTTCAAGTTGGTACAACCAATATTGACCCTGTATGTCAAAAGTCTCACTTTCTACGCTCCTGTATGCAGAAAAAATATGTTTAATACGGGTGTTTTTATTGGGTTTATATTCAGCAGAGAACGCTCCAAAATAAGTATCAAACTTGTCCACTTCCTGTCCATCAAAATATACTTTTAACTCCAATGCTTCATCAATAGTTCCGAATTTGGTTTCCCGTGTCTGAGGTATAAACCTGTATGTATTACGGGCTATGTTACCTAGTACACCTAATTCCCACTTTTCATTAGGCTCATAAGAGATATAGGTCTGAAAATCAGTAAAAGAAGGTTTGTAATCGCCTTTGCTATCTAATGATTTCAAAACATATTGATTTGATTTTTGCCTGATACCAATTATATAAGTGATAGGCATTTTTTTAGCCACACCTTCTACATGGGCAGTTGCTCCCAGAAGACTACCAGAGGCAGAACCAGAAAATCTTTGAGGCTTCTTGTACTGAATATCTAGAACAGATGACATTTTGTCGCCATAGCGGGCATCAAAACCACCTGCAGAAAACAAAATAGAAGAAACAAGGTCTGAATTGATAAAACTTAAGCCTTCCTGTTGCCCTGAACGAACCAATAAAGGTCTGTAAATTTCTATATCATTGACATAAATTAGATTCTCATCGTAATTGCCACCTCTTACAGAGTATTGATAGGATAGCTCATTGGAGGAAGAAACTCCCGGCAATGTCTTGATAATAGATTCTATATTGCCTGAAGGTGTTGGAATATGATCGGCAATTTTTGGATTTATACGTACCAGGTTCGATTCACGGTAATAATCACTTATTACTTCAAACTGAGGCAACTGTGTGGAAGAAGAAACAAGCTTAAGATTAAGTTGTTTTCTTTCATTGGTTTTAAGGTTCAGATTGATATGCTTTGAATCGTAGCCAACAAAAGAGAATATAAGAGTAATTTCTTTTTCAGAAGGAATGGTCATTTCGTAATATCCGTTTTTGTCAGTAGAACTGCCTCCTGAAAGGTTAGACACAGTAATATTTACAAACTCTATAGGTTCATTTTCATAATTTGTTATTTTCCCGTGAACAGTGGCTGTGTTTTGAGAATAAACATTATCAAAAGCTATGACAGATAATAAAATGATTATATGTGAGATAATGTTTTTCAATCAAATTTAATTTTTGCAAAAATAATCAATATCATCAATCTTTTTGTTTGAATTTTCCTTCTTTCCATGCTTTAATGAACTGAGCCCAGGCAAAAGGATTCAACAAATTATTGGGGGGCATTTGTCCTGCATAATACAAACGACTTGTTTGTTTCTGAACAAAGTTGTTATAATTCATGCTGGCATCCATAGGCATATTCAACAGGAGTTGGTGCATTTCAATATAAGCTAGATTTTTCATTGCACGTTCATAATCATCATCAGGGATTATTGTATTTATAAAAGCTTGTTTAAACTGTTCCCGGGTAGGCCAGGGATAAATTAACGTTTCTGACAGGTAAACAGTATCACTGCTCATTACCTGAATTAAAGAATATCTGCTTGTTTTAAGTGTGTCAGGGATTATAAATGTCACACGTTTATAACCCATTGATGAAAAATCGAGCGTATCACCTTCTCTTGCAACAAAAGAGAAAAACCCGTAAAAGTCGGCAGTGGCTCCTTTGTATTTATTCCTAACTGCTATATTGGTGAAAGGTACCGGTTTAAGACTATCACCTGTAACTACAACACCAGAGAACTGTACAAGGCTTCTTTCCTTTAACTGTGATTTAACAGTAAAACAGTTGATAGTAATTATTGCTAAAATAGAAAAATATAGTCGCATCAATTTAATCAAAAACAAACATTACCTTCACTTACAGCATTAAAAATAATATTATCTTTTAACTTACTTAATCAAAAATTATTGCAATTTTAATTAAAAAAGGCTATCCGCTTTTGTTGGACAGCCTTTAAAGATTTTATTATATATTTTGAAGAAAACAATTAAGAGTTAGCTTCTTTCTTTTCAATTTCTTTCAAATAGGTGTAAATACCTTTTTTATTTATTGTTCTCATTGCTGAAGTAGAAACTTTTAATACAACCCATGCATCTTCTTCCTGAATATAGAATTTTTTTGTTTGCAGGTTGGGATAAAATTTTCTTTTTGTTTTTATATGCGAATGAGACACATTGTTACCAACCATCGTCTTTTTTCCTGTTAATTCACAAACTCTTGCCATTTCAATATATTTTTTAATTTGAGGGTGCAAAGATACTAAGTTTTTTATTAAGTCAAAACTTTTTTTTAATTATTTCAAAAAAACTTTTATTATCAGATTAAATTTAATTTTTTAAGCTGCCAGAAGCATTTAGCTGTTATTGATATATCAACCATTGCATCGTGGGCATCATCAAAATCTGTATTAAAAAGCTTATAATGTAACTCCGACAATTTAGGCCACTTGTTGCCATATGGACCTTTTAATCCACAGTAGTCAACGGAGCTTTTCATTGTGCATATTTTCTTTTTCTGAGGTATGGGGTTGTTATATTTGTGCCTTAAAAACTCTGCACCTACAATCTTTTCATCAAAACTGATATTATGTGCTACCAGATATTCTGCTTCATTAATTAGTTCATAAAACTCATCTAGTACGACTTTAAGACTTACACCTTCTTCTATCGCCTTTTGAGTCGTTATACCATGAATACGTGAAACTTCAATAGGTATCGTAAACCCTTCAGGTTTAATGATATAACTGTTATTATCAATTTTATTACCAACACTGTCAAATAACATCCATGCTAATTGTACCATTCTCGGCCAATTGCTGAGATTTGTTATAGGAGCATTCCAGTTAAGTGGTAGTCCAGTTGTTTCAGTATCAAAAAATAAATACATAGAAGTTGATATTGTATTTGTACAAAAGTAGATTTAATGTTTTAATTGCGTGTAAATATTTATATTTGTATGGGAAATATATAAAATTGCTCATAATAATGAGAAAGCTGTTTTTTTTAGTTACAACTTTATGTTTGATAATTAACATACCATTACTTAAGGCTCAAGATAATACGAATGTATCAACGCACCCGGTATCCGGTTTGAACATTGAGATGGTTTTTGTTAAAGGGGGAACTTTTACAATGGGCTGTACTAAAGAACAAGGAGGTGATTGCGAGATTGATGAAAAACCATCACATTTCGTTTCACTAAGCGATTATTTCATTGGAAAATATGAAGTAACACAGAAACAATGGAAAACAGTTATGGGCAGTAACCCTTCGTCTTTTAAAAATTGTGATAATTGCCCTGTAGAGCAGGTAAGCTGGAATGATATACAGGAATTTATTATTAAACTGAATGCAACAACAGGCAAAACTTACATCTTGCCTACTGAGGCTCAATGGGAGTATGCAGCTCGTGGTGGAGCTACTGCTATCTCTGATACTGTTTACAAATATTCGGGTAGTAATACAGTTGATGAAGTGGCCTGGTATGACAACAATAGTAAAAAAACGCATCGTGTGGGTCAAAAAAGCCCCAATAAGCTAGGTATTTACGACATGAGTGGCAATGTATGGGAATGGTGTAACGATTGGAAAAGGAGCTATCAGGATAGTACTAATATTATTGACTATACAGGTTCACCTCGTGTTCTTCGTGGCGGTAGCTGGCACAGTCGTAAAGGGTGTTGCCGTGTATCACACCGTTATAGTTCTGCTCCCGTCGCCAGTAGCCGCAGCATTGGCTTCCGGCTTGCAATAGTTCCTTAGATAATTAGAAAAATATATTTATTACTGATTTAATAGAGCTTCCATATTATGCTTTGCGGAGTATTCTATTTTTCAACATCCAATTATAATTAATTTCATTTTTTTTCGTTACGAAAAGTATAAAAATAAAGTTTTGAGAAAAGTTATCGTATCAGTAACCAACGATCTTTACACAGATCAGCGCGTTAATCGCACCTGTACACTACTAAAAGACCTGGGTTTTGATGTGGTACTTGTTGGAAGGAAAAAACGGACTTCATTACCTCTAAATGGCAGGATATACAAAACCAAACGCTTTAAACTCCTTTTTGAAAAAGGCTTTTTGTTTTATGCCTGCTTTAACGCGCGATTGTTTTTTTATCTGTTGTTTCACAAAGCTAATATGCTTGTATCCAATGATTTAGATACTTTGTTGCCCAATTATTTAATGAGCAAGCTAAAAGGCATTCCTTTGGTTTATGACAGCCATGAGTATTTTACAGGCGTTCCTGAAATCCAACAAAGACCTTTGGTTAAAAAGGTATGGATATGTATTGAAAAAATGATTTTTCCTCATTTGAAACATATTTTTACCGTTAACGATTCTATTGCTAAGCTTTATAAAGATGAATATGGAAAAGAACTTAAAGTTATACGTAATATACCTTCAACAACAAAAATTGATTATCTGAAATCAAGAACAGCATTAGGTTTACCTGAAGATAAAAATATCGTTTTGTTGCAGGGCGCAGGTATTAATGTTGACAGAGGTGCTGAAGAAGCTGTTATGGCTATGTTACCTCAATATGGTTTGCAGAATGTAGTATTGTACATAATAGGTGATGGTGATGTAATTGAAACTTTGAAAAAAATGGTGATTGAAAATGCATTGGAAAACCGTGTTTTTTTCCTTCCCAAGATGCCTTATGATGAATTGTTTCACTTTACCTCTAATGCTGATATAGGCCTAACATTAGATAAAGACACCAATGTAAATTACCGTTACAGTTTACCTAATAAAATATTTGATTATATTCATGCACAAATTCCTGTATTAGCATCTCCGTTGGTAGAAGTTAAAAATATTGTTGAGAAATATCAAATAGGCTGTCTGACAGATAGTTTCGAACCACAGAATATTGCTGACAAAATAAATTACATGATAAAAGATAAAAAAAATATCGAATTTTGGAAAAAAAATCTTAAAATTGCATCCCATGAACTGACATGGGAAAATGAACAAAAAGAAATGATAAATGTCTTTAAAAAATATTTATAGCGAAAGAAATTTACACATCATAGCTTTTGATATACCTGTACCAGTAAATTACGGGGGTGCAATAGACATTTTCTATAAGATAAAAGCTTTAAAAAATGCAGGTATAAATGTTCATTTACATTGTTTTGAGTATGACAGGAAGCCTTCTGATGAATTGAACAAATATTGCGAAACGGTTCACTACTATAAACGTGAAATTAATAAATCGCATCTCTTTAAACTTAAACCTTACATTGTAGCTACACGTAATTCTAAAGAATTACTTGATAATTTGTGTGGTGATGATTTTCCTATTTTATTTGAAGGTTTACATACTTGTTTTTATTTGGATCACAAACGACTAAAAAACAGATTAAAGATTGTTAGAACACATAATATTGAACATCATTACTATTCTAATCTGGCAAGAGTTGAAAAAGAATTGTTTAAAAAGTATTATTTTTTAAACGAAGCTGCCAAGTTGAAAAAATATGAAAAAGTGCTTTATCATGCACAGGGTATTGCTGCAATTTCAAAAAATGACTTCATCCATTTTTCAAATAAATACGAAAACGTTAAAGTAATTTCAGCTTTTCATCCTCATGATAATGTTAACATTAATGAAGGTTACGGTTCTTATGCTCTGTATCATGGCAGTCTGGACGTGGCTGAAAATCATGAAGCCGCTATTTTCTTAGCCGAAAAGGTATTTAAAGATATTGATATTCCATTTATTATTGCGGGCAATAAAATTTCAAAAGAACTCAAACAAATAGAAGCAAAATATGCTAATATTACGATAAGAAGTAATATAAAAACGGAAGAGATATACGAATTGGTGAAGAATGCTCACGTGAATATTTTACCTACATTTCAGGCTACTGGCATTAAATTGAAACTGCTTGCCGCTTTATATACAGGAAGGTATTGCATTGTAAATACACCGATGGTTGTTAATACAGGACTGGAAGAAATGTGTATTGTTGCAGACGACTCAAATGAAATGAAATCTCAATTAAAAGATATTTTCAATTGTCCTTTTTCAATGCAGGAAATTCACCACAGAGAAAGTGTACTAAACCATAATGGTTTTACTAATCAACATAATACGCTTAAATTGCTTGAATTATTATTTTCTTAGGAACAGTCAGAAATAATCTGAATTATTTTCTAAAACTTATAAGTTTAAATTGATTTATTATAATGTGTTGTTTTTTAGAACATTAACTTCGCTTACCTAAAGTTCATCATTAACATCTTCATTCTCTGGCTGAAGTGCTGTTTCAATATTCATATTAAAATTATCAACTTCTGGATTGTATTCAATTTTTTCAGAATTTACATTGGTTGTATTTTGTTCTATGAGTTTACCGGCTTCACATTTTAATATGCGAGAAGGGAATCTTTCAATAAGTGAATAATCATGGGTTGCCATTATGATAGCCCTTCCTGTTTTGCAGATATCAAAAAGCAGGTTCATTATACCGTTAGATGTTTCAGGGTCAAGATTACCTGTGGGTTCATCAGCAAGAATTATTTCAGGCTCATTGATTAAAGCTCTTGCAATAACAACACGTTGTTGCTCACCTCCCGATAATTGATGTCCTGACTTGTGACGCTTTGGTTTTTTTGTCAATTTCTGATTTTTAAGTATCTGATAATGTGTGATATAAATTTTAAAAAGTTGAATTTTACCGCACTAACTGACATTTTCCTGTTTTTTTAACTTTGTAACGCAAAATTTGATTTTAACGCTTTGAGAATTGCTTAAAAAATATCAAATTATTTTTTGGCGCAATTATGCAATTCTAATGTGCTTAAAACTTTATTTATGAAAAAAAGGAAGTTTTCTAACGCACTAAATGTCACAAGTCAGGA
>Ga0209083_1004551_pt1 | contig 10473 bp, 13 predicted proteins | sample AM7aDNAmetaG_FD_184132 | JGI IMG/M metagenome (GOLD analysis project Ga0209083, IMG submission 184132) | Freshwater microbial communities from Finland to study Microbial Dark Matter (Phase II) - AM7a DNA metaG (SPAdes) (version 3) | ecosystem: Environmental > Aquatic > Freshwater > Lake ...
ATCGGGAGATAAGCGATATTTTGAAACATATGGATAAATTATTTATCGAAAAATTAATCGGCGGAATTGTCGTAGATCCAATCCGCTTCATTTTTTCTTAAGAGCGTGGCCATAGTTATCAGGTTTTTGGCCAAATCGCGCGCTTCTTTTACAAAGGCTTCTCCGGTAAGCAATTTCTTATCGGCATACGTTCCGGTAAGAATGGATCCCATGGCGTACATATTTGAGTAGGGAGGGAAAACCAGGCCACAGTGGTTGAGGGTCATAAACAGCTGGGAAATGGCCATACTGGCCCCTTCTTCGTGGCCGGTAGCGATGATCCCGGCGGTTTTTCCGGTAAACCGGCGAAGAAATCCGCTGCCCGGAATTTTTTCATCGGCGTTCAGTTCGATAAACTTGGTATGTTTGATATTGAGATTTTTATTTTTGCTGGCGCTTGGGTCGGCCGGTTCCAGGCTTCCGTCCAGACTGATGCAGCGATCGATAAATAAAGCCATCGGCGAAGAAATTTTGAAATAATTCACCGGGGTGGCGAAGACGATGATATCGGCTCCAAGGATTTTGTCGTAAAGGATATTGCTCATGTCATCGCCCGCGGGTGTGCCTTTCGGATAACAGGAACAATAAAAATGGCAGTGGGCGTTGGTTGTCGAGTAGCAGGCTTTACAGGGCTTGATATCGTAATCGCGCAAAGCGATCAGCTCGGTTTTAGACCCGAGTCTTGCCAGCTCTTCGAGAGCGGCCCGAAGCAAAAATTCGGAATTGCTGTTTTCGCCCGCGTTGTCGAATTCGGATCGGCTGGAACCAGAAATTCCCAGCGCGATCATGGGACCGCTTTTTTGCGACCGTGTTTTGGCTTCTTTGATCGTGTTTTCCCGGATTTCCTTAAAGCGGTTAAGGATATGGTCGTCGATCTCCAAGAATTTTTTCAGGAATCCGTCGCTTGTTTTGGCTACCAGAAGAGATTGTCCGCAACCGGGACAGCGCAAAAGATTTTCCGGCTGGGTCGTTTGGCAGTTTTCGCATATTTTCATGCCGTGTTTTGTGATCAGCCGGTTTGTTCCGCTGATCCGTTAATACAATAATAGTTCGCTTTCAGGCGGTTTTCCTTATGGACCGGGCAAGAGTTGCACGGGCATCCGTTGGTTTTAAAAACGCACGGTCCGGTCCCATTGGCGCAAAAAAGGTTTTCGTTTTTTTCTTTGGCACAATCGCCGTAAGAGGGACAAATTTTACACGAACACTTGGCGGAATTATCCCGGTTATTTTCTATTTTCATGATGGGCTTATGGATTTTAATATTACTGGACAATGACTCGGCCTTTCATGCCGGGATGAATGGCGCAAGAATAGTCATATGTTCCTGCCGAGACAAACGTAAAAGAAAAAGTCTCGCCTTTGGACAGGGCTGATGAATTAAAGGTGTCTGATTTGATCTGATGCGGGGCCGGATCTTCATTGGTCCAGACAACGGTCGTGCCGGTTTTTATCGTGAGGGCCGGCGGCTGGAAGGAAAAATTGGCGATGGCGATGGCCGCGGTTTCACCTTGGGTTACGGGTTGGGCAGGTTGTCCGTTGCTTGCGGGCGGGTTGGCGGTGTTTCCTTGAGGTGTTTTTGGATATCCCTGAAAAACATAGTACGCGGTGATCAAGGCAATTACGACCAGGATGGCAATTATGATTTTTTGGTTCATATTTATTGTTCTTGCTTTGCGGCGGAAGAACTCAGTTAAGATTATATGACTGATTATAACATAAGAACAAGGGGCGAACGTAGCTTTGGGGGCGTGTCATTAGCCCTTGACAAATTATATTTAGTTGTGGTATAATATTAGCAATTAAAAAATACCGGACAATTTTCCGGTCAAAGGAATTTGAGGCGAGGAAAATGGAAACGGGAAAGAATGCCAAGAACGCCATGATCGAGGCGTTCAGGAACAGAAACGCTGTATTGACCACAGAGAATCAGAGTCTGCGTGAGGCTCACGCGGCTGTAATAGTACAACGCAATGAAGCCCTGCAGCTGGCTAAGGAAAGGGGCGAGGCGCTCGAAGCGGCCTATGCCAGAATCAAGGAGTCGGAGCAGCACCGGGTCGAGGTCAGGAAGATCTCCAAGCCCGCGGTTGTAGCCAGAGTACACGTGAAACCCGTACCCAAGCCGGAAATGGCCCAGGTGTGGGAGGATCGGAGGCCATTCGGACTTCGCGTCCAAAGCGTGGTGGCTGAGTTCCTCAAGGCTTGGGGAAGAGCTCCTCGCGATCCGCAGCGGATCGCCTGGGACAGGGCCTACCACATTAACGGTGCGTTGCTCGATGGAAAAGCCAAGTATTCTCTCGAAGAGATTATGGCCGCTGTAGAGTGGCTGGAGTTCACCCTGGGGGAGAAGAGGCATTCCGTCGAAGAAACCAGGGAATGGCTCACGATGTTAGTCGAGACCGAGGAAGATGAGCTTTGCCGCAAAGCTGCGTGCGAGCTCGCACTTCTCAATCAAGTATTCTTGCCAGAGCAAGAACAGCAAAAGGCCGATTTCGAAGGGGAGAGGGCGATTGCCGCCTAAACCTCTTTGAAACAAGGCCTTTTTTCTTTGGCTTGGCCGTTTTGACAAAAAAAGTTGGTTGGGGTAAATATTAGTTGTTTTCGAAGAATTTTGTAACTTTAAAATGAGGGTTGAGAAATGGATAAGAAAGATGCGGCCAAAATGATCGTTTTGTATATTTGCCCCAATTGCGCGGCAATATATACGACGCCTAAAACCACTTGCCTTAATAAAAATTGCGCGTTGCAGTTTGATACCGTCGATGAGCCGCGCGGACTGCGGCTGGTTGAAATAACGGTTAAGGCATACCAGGTAATGGTGGATGTGATGGGAAAAGAATTCGTTTTTGTCCATTGCGGGTGTTCGGGCGATCATTGTCCGGACTGCGTAACGACTATTTGAAGGGGTTTATAAAGCCTCTTTTTTGTTGATAAGGCGCTGCCATCGGGTTTGCGAAGATCAAACTCATATGTTATTATCTTGTACATCGTCCATCTTTTTTATAGTGTTCCAAGTTTTAGTTTACAAGCTTATTTACTTATTATCTTGCTGGCTTGTTTGCGCCGAGGTAGCTCAGTTGGCAGAGCGGCGGTATCGTAAACCGCAGGCCGGAGGTTCGACCCCTCTCCTCGGCTCCATTTACCACAAAGTTCGACAGATAGGTTTAGGAGGTTCTGCGCCGGAGGTGTATTTGCCTCGGGAAGAGAACTTTTTTCTCGGCTTCATTAAAATTGTAAGTTTGTCAAACCCGCTCAAAACGGGTTTTTGCTTGACTTTTTTTAATATTTATGTTATTATTTTTGGCAGTACCTCAATTTTTTGGAGAAGGAGGAATGGCGCTGAAGAAAAGAGACGTCTATATTCTGCCCGACGGCAGGGAATTCCATGTTGAAGATTCCAGCCGTCCGGCCGTATTGATCCCGTTCAGCCAAATATTCTGGATGGGTAATAATACCGGAGTGGTTGTAGGCGATCCCGTTGTTATTCCGGATCCAGAATGGTTTCCGGAAATAATAGCGGAGACAATAGAGGGAAAATCCCGTCTTTTGCCCGAAGACCAATGGCCAAGGATTCACGCCGAAATGACGCTGGTCCGCGGGTTGGCGGGCGTGGTTGACTGCACCAAAGAAACGATCGAACAGTACATGAACAGACTTCATGTACTGGGAATAGCGGTTTGACAAAATGAAGGAGAAGGTAGAAATGACAATGGGAATGGGAATGGAAATGCCGGATGAAGAAAAGCCAAAGACAAAGTTTGTTCGCCAGCCTCCGGACGAAGGCATCGCGGAAGCGTTGGCAGCGACACTAATGTCAAAGTATCCCGATCTGGACCTGAGTGGTCAGCGGTTGGGTGGTGCCAGTAAAAATGACAGGCCCTATCTGATCGCAGGAAAGTGGGGCGTGGTCGATTTGACCGAGAGTTTTGGGCACGTTATCGTTCACGGTTTCGTCAACCGACTGATTTTGAACAGCGCGTCCGGGATTTTTGTTCATCTGGTTGGGGCGTTTGGGTTTGTAGAAGCCCAAAATATAGGTTGTGATGACCAAGGTTCCCGTAGCTGGATCGACCTGAATGGCGGTATATTCGAAATCGATCTCCGTGGAAGTTCCACCGAGAGATTGGAGCTGATCCACAGTATTGCCGAACCCGGTTGCCATCCGCCATTGGAAAAAGCGCGGGCCGGAAAGGTAAAAATCAATCCGTTTGACATCAGGTATGTCATTTCGGAAACTCCCGGCGCCTGGCGCAAGGCCATTGCCAATAATTGTCTGGAAATCCAAGATAATCTGAATTTATTCGCCAGGCGGGGGATCAAGGAGTAGCGAGCATAAAGAGGTCAAAACCCTCTTTTTTCTTTTAAAACTACAATATTCCCGTTTGAAATCCGAGTGCTTCACTTTTGGCTTTCTTTGTGGTAATTCTTATGTATGGCAGGGTAAGCGATTCGAGAAAAATGGCTGAATTATCGGAACAAATCGCAGAGCAGCTTGTTAAGCTCCATCAGTTGATGGACTGTCTTTGACTTTTCAGCGAAAAAGTTGAGACTAAGGGAGTTGGAGGAAGAAATGGCGCGTCCCGATTTTTGGGGATTTCCCGACCAGGCGGCCAAGATAAGCGAAGAATATTCCGATCTTAAAAAAGAGGTTGGAGAGCTGGATGACTTGGAGACGGAGCTATCCATAATCACCGAAGGCGGGACGGAAGCCGATCTTGACCAATTCAAAATTAAATTCAAGGGAAAAGAGATCCTTATTTTCCTTAACGGGAAATACGACAAAGAAAACGCTATCCTGACGATTCATTCGGGAGCGGGAGGGTTTGACGCGCAGGATTGGGGTGCGATGCTGTTAAGAATGTACGAACGCTATTGCCAAAGAAAAGGTTATAAATTTTTCGTTCTCCATGAATCTTTCGGCGAAGGGAACGGCCCGGAAGGGAGATCCGGGATAAAGGAAGCGACGGTTTTGATAAAAGGGCCAATGATTTTTGGTTTATTGAAGAAAGAGAATGGCGTGCACCGTTTGGTACGGATGTCGCCGTTTTCCGCCAAACAGTTGAGGCATACGTCGTTCGCGCTGGTTGAGGTTTTGCCGGAATTTCCGAAAAATCATTTAAAAGAAATGGTTTTGAATCCCGAGGATTTGAGGCTGGAATTTTACGGCTCATCGGGACCGGGCGGACAGTACGTGAACAAGCGGGAATCGGCGGTGCGGGTGATCCATATTCCTACCGGTATTTCCGCTACTTGCCAGGTTGAGCGGCTTCAGGGCCAGAACAAGGAAAGGGCGATCGAACTTTTGAAAATGAAATTGTTCAACTTGATGGAGGAATCCCAGCTTAAAGAACTTTCAAAGATCAAAGGAGACCGCGTATCGGCCAGCTGGGGGAACCAGATCCGCTCCTACGTTCTTGACCCTTACAAACTGGCCAAGGACCTCCGGACGGACGTGGAGACGAGCAGTGTCCAGGATGTGCTTGACGGAGATTTGGATGAATTCATTGAAGCCGAGATAAAAATAAAGCAATAAACGTATTGTAGGCAATCTTTAGGCGGCAGGTCTAACAGACAAAAAGTTCCACATGATCAGATTTAACGACATTACCAAGATTTACCAGGCGAAAGCCGCGGGCCACAAGCGCGTGGTGGCTTTGGATGGGGTATCTTTCGGGGTGGAAAAGGGGGAGTTTGTTTCCGTCGTCGGCCGTTCCGGGGCGGGGAAAACCACGCTTTTCAAGCTTTTGCTGATGGAAGAAAAACCGACCACCGGCAGTGTTTTATATAAAGACCAGAATATTTACAAATTTAAATCAAAACATATCAATAATCTTAGGCGCAGTATCGGGGCGGTTTTCCAGGATTACAAGCTGTTGCCGAATATGACCGTTACCGAGAATATTGCGTACGTGATGAAAGTGATCGGCGCGACCGATATGGAAATCGCCCGGGATGTCCCCAGGATCTTAGAGATAGTGGAGCTTGAAGAGAGAGGCCAGAACTTCCCGGAGGAGCTTTCCGGCGGTGAATGCCAAAGGGCGGCTATCGCGCGCGCCCTTATCCACCGGCCCGAAGTGGTGTTGGCCGACGAACCGACAGGTAACCTCGATCCTTACCACACGTTGGACATTCTGAAGCTGTTGCTTAAGATAAACGAGATGGGCACGACGGTTATTCTCGCGTCCCATAATCGCGAAATAATCAATAAGCTGAAAAAAAGGGTAGTGACTTTGGATAAAGGCAAGATCATCCGCGATGAAGCAAGGGGAAGATTTTCACTCTAAATTAAAAATGTATTGTTTTTTAAACTTTAATTTTTTTTTATGTTTACTTTACTTAAAAGAATAATCGGTTTGGGATGGCAGAACTTGGTTCGCGACGGAGGCATTGCCGTGGCCAATATTTTTATCATGATGATACCGATTTTTTTGGTTTCTTCGATTTTTTTATTGAAGGATGTGAGCCGCTACATGATTGATGCTCTTCAAGCCAAGGCGGACATTTCGGTTTATTTCAACGAAAACACCAACGAAGACGATATTTTAAGGATCAAGCAGGCGATAGTCGCGATACCGCAAGTGAACGAAGTGAAGTATGTTTCCAAAGACCAGGCTTTGGCCGATTTTACCGAGCGGCACAAGGATAGTGCTACATTGATGGAATCGCTACAGCAAGTGAACGGCAATCCTTTTTTGGCTTCCCTGAACATTACCGCCAAGGGTATGAGCGAGTATGACCAAGTAGCCCAGTTTTTGAACCAGGATCAATATAAGGCCATGGTCAATAAAGTGAATTACAACGAAAAGAAAAGCGTGATCGAAAAGATCTTTTTCCTTACTGCCGGGGCCAGCAAAGCCGGGCTTATTCTGGCCGGGATCCTGGGATTCGTTTCGATCCTGGTGACGTTTAACACGATTCGTATGGCGATCATCAACCGTAAAAAAGAGATAGCGATCCAGCGCCTGGTTGGAGCGTCGCGCGTGTTTATCCGCGGCCAGTTTTTTGTCGAAGGCTTGATCTTTGGCCTTCTGGCAGCCATTTTCTGTTTTTTGATAACGGCCGGGGTTTGCTGGTATGCCAACTCGTCGCTCGAAGCATTGATGCCGGGTTTGAGTCTTTGGAATAATCTCATGGCCAGTGTCGGAACGATGTTTTTACTTCAGTTTGCCACCGGTACCGTTTTGGGTATTATTTCAAGCATGATCGCCACCACAAGATATCTGAAGGCGTAACCTTGATTATTTCTTATTTTAAGCTAAGATTATCGCGTGCTTTTAAGAAATCTTTCGTAGCCCTAAGGCGTTGGCCGAGGGTTTCTCGTTTTTCATTGCGGGATCGTCTAACGGTAGGACGCATCCCTCTGGAGGATGTTATCTAGGTTCGAATCCTAGTCCCGCAGCCCTCGATGGAATCGCAAACTAACGGATTTACGGAAAACGGGCGCAAGCTCGTTTTTTCGGCGGGAAAATTCGCCGCGCTTCGCGCGGGTGTTCGGCGGGAGGATGTTTCGGCGGGAAATGCGGATTGCCCCTTATTTTCAAGGCAAAACAGGCTTATTTTAATTTCGTTTTTCGAATAAAGAATACCTTTGAAAAATCTTTTAGCAAGAAGATTTTTCTCGATTTCTTTTTTTCGGCTAAGTTCCAATAAGAAAGATTGAAGGGTGAAAACTACGTTTTCGGCGGTTATTTCGAGACCTCCCTCCGTTGGTTCGAATCCAGCTCGGCACCCGGAATTTTCGGTGTGATTTAACCTAAAAACAAGGTTTTCGATATAGTTTTTATCCTTGGAAATCCTATCCAAGCTTTCCAAAACATATCTTTCCAACCGTTCCGCGCTCACTTGACGTGTTACGCAAGTATTCCAATCCTTTCCAATCGTGGAAGTGCAGCGATAGTAATGGTATCTTCGCAATTCGCCGTTATTCCTTTTATTCGAAAAAGTCGGGGTCATATTTGATCCGCAATCTTCGCATTTGATCAAGCCGCCAAAAAGATGGTTTTTGTAAATTTTAAATCTGCGGAATCTTTTTTTGTGAATCTGCTGGGCAATCTCAAAAATTTCTTCGGAAATTATCGGCTCGTGTATTCCTTGATATATCTGGCCTTTGTAGTTGATCTTTCCGGCGTAAAGGATGTTTCTTAATAAATAGGCGATGGCCGTTTTATAAAATGACCGGCCATATTTATTTTTTATGCCGTTATCTTTCAAATAGCCGTAAACTTTTGAAAGCGATCCGGTTTCAATATATTTTTCAAAAATCAAACAGACAAGCTCTGCTTCCTTTTTATTGATAAATATCTTCTTATCTTTGCGATCATAACCAAGCGGGGAATTGCCGCCGTTGCACATTCCTTTTTTGGCGCGTTCCATCATTTTATCTCTGGTGCGCTCGCTCGTAAGTTCGCGCTCAAACTGGGCGAAAGTAAGCATTATATTGCGCAATAGACGGCCTGCGGGCGTGGAAGTGTCAAACCGTTCCGTAATAGATATGAAGTCAACGCCAAAGCGATCAAGGGTTTCTATGAGCTGGTAGAAGTCCTTAGGGGAGCGGGTAAGGCGGTCGATCTTGTAAGATAGGATAATATCAACTTTCTTTTGTCTAATGTCATTTAAAAGCTCCTGCAAGGCCGGGCGGTTGATATTTGCGCCAGTATAACCGGCATCCGAATAAACCTTAACAATTTGGAAGTCGTTTTGGCTTTCAATAAAATACTTTATTTTTTCCTCCTGCGCCTCGCAAGAGGAAAATTCCTTTTCCGCCTGCATATCCGTGGAAACACGGGTATATATAGCGCACCTTTTGAATTGAGTATTGGCCATATTTTTGTTATTATTTCTTTAAAGGATATTACTGGTTATCAATATACATTGTATAAAAATATAGATAGATATGTCAAACGAAAACAGCCGTCTAAAAAATATAAAGGCTTTAAGAGAGAAAAAAGGCTGGACGCAAGAAAAGCTAGCGCAAGAAGCGGGGATTTCTTATCAAACCCTTATTAAGATTGAGCACGGAGGAATCAAAAATCCAAGAATAGAAACCTTGATAAAAATTGCCAAATCGCTCGACTCACCGCTTGATAAATTAGTTGAATATGAATAATGAGAAAGAAATAAAGCCAGATCGCAATGGCCCTTGTCCCTGCGGAAAGATTAATCCGCAAACCGGCAAGCCAATGAAATACAAGAAATGTTGCTGGTTGAAGCAGGTACCGCCCCCTTCCCAGGAATCAATTAAAGAAGCAATGGATTTTTTTATGAGAATGGAGGGGGAAAAACGCGATTTACAGGAACGCGGAATTTTCATTAATTATGTTAGACCCTGCCCTTTTCCCGATAAGAAAACTGGCAAAATGGCAAAAGCTTGGGCCTTAGGTAGTAGGGTATTTTATCCGAGGCCAGAGAATGAAACCTTCCATGAATTCATTATTGATCATTTGAGACAAGTAATGGGCAGGGAATGGTGGATGGAACAAGAACAAGCCCAACAACAGCACTTCATTTTTAAATGTTTCTTAAAATGGAACGAATGGATGAAAAAGAATGCTGTTGAGAAAAATCGGGTAGGCGATAATCTGTGGGTTGCAGATAATGATGGATGGACAAAAACACTAATCTCGTTAGCTTTCGATATATGTTCTCTTGAGCACACCCTTCAGCTTCCGGATTTTTTACTAAAAAGATTACGAAATCGAGCCGAATATCAAGGTGTTCACTATGAAATTGCAGTTGCTGCTATTTTTGCAAGGTTAGGTTGTAAAGTAGAGTTCTTGGACAAAACGAAAATTCAAACGCCTCATTGCGAATTTATTGCTACACACAACGAAACGGGTGTTAGTATCGCGGTCGAAGCAAAGAGTAGACAAAGGCCTGGAGTAAAGCATATGGAAGGAACTGCAAGCCGAGAGCAACTGCTATGCGGAAATGTTAAAAATTTGAAGAATTTGATAGATAGAGCTTTTCAGCAGAATCCTAATGATAAATCGTTTATAGTTTTTGTGGATATAAATGCACCGCTTACTCCTGAAATTCCAGTTGATAAAAAACCATGGTTTGAAGGAGTGCAAAAAATTATGGATGATTATCCGGCTCCAACGCCACAGGATCCCGAAAAATATACGGCAATATTCTTTACAAATTTTTCTCCTCACTATAATGGCGAAGGAAAATCAGATCCGAATGAATATTTAGCTGTAATACCTCAATTTTCAACTTACCCAATGCCTAATTTTAAATTCGGAGATATGTTAATCAAGGCGGTACAAAATTATGGATTTGTTCCCAACATTAAAGAAGAGAAATGATAATTTTTAAAATGGTGTTTTGCCTTGAAAATAAGGGGCAATCCGCATTTCCCGCCGAAACATCCTCCCGCCGAACACCCGCGCGAAGCGCGGCGAATTTTCCCGCCGAAAAAACGAGCTTGCGCCCGTT
>Ga0209083_1004552_pt1 | contig 10472 bp, 10 predicted proteins | sample AM7aDNAmetaG_FD_184132 | JGI IMG/M metagenome (GOLD analysis project Ga0209083, IMG submission 184132) | Freshwater microbial communities from Finland to study Microbial Dark Matter (Phase II) - AM7a DNA metaG (SPAdes) (version 3) | ecosystem: Environmental > Aquatic > Freshwater > Lake ...
GTAAGGGAACTGCACCTGCCGATAATGGGAGGATGGAGTGATGGAGCACAAAGCATCCGCATGCAAGCTGGCGGGGGGCCTCGCCGCCGTCGGACTGTTCATTCTGCAACTCAATTACAGCGCGTGGGGGGCGGATTCCAAGGTGATGCCCACCCCACAAGGCAGCGGGGTGGCGATTCATGGCTCGGGGCGCGTGGCCCAGACGGGTCCGAGCAGCCCGTACCGCGGCGGCGTTCTCGATACGCTGCCGGAGAACGTCCCCGTCGTTCGGCTGGACCGCCAGGAGTTCTCCTATTTGGACGGCACGTTCTACATACGCTCCATGTATCAGGGATACCTGCGCTACGTCGGGGTGCGGCCGCCGAACGGCCTGGTCGTGCCGACCCTCCCTCCCAAGTGCGCAACCTTCACGGTGGACAATACGGAATATTTCTGGGACCGGGGCGTGGCTTTCACGCTCAATCTTGCGGACAACAAACCCTCCTACGTCGTGACGGCCGTGCCGGAGCAAAGCAACGCCTTTGCCGAACCGAATGCGCCGGAGGCGTTCGCGGTTCTGCGGCGTTCGAACAACTTCCTGAACGGGGCCAATCGCGTCAGTTTCACCGCCACGGAGATTGTCAGCGGGGCCGACAAATCGGGTGCGCTTGTGCGGCGCAGTTTGACCAGGACCTTCGTCGCGCAGCGGCCGGACCGGCTTCGGGTCGATTCCAAGGGGGATGGGGCGCAGCGCGTGCTGTGGTATTCGAACAAGCAGATTGCGGTGGTCGATTTCGACAAGTGCGTCTACGCGACGATGGAAGCGCCCGCGACGATCGACGAAGCGATAGAGTTCGCCGTCGAACGCTACGGGATCGCCGTTCCGGCGGCGCGATTCCTTCAGACCGGGTTCTGTGATATCGTCGAACGTCAGGCAACGAAAGTCGCTTATCTCGGCATGAGCAACGTGGGTGCGACGGCCTGCCACCGCGTGAAGTTCAATTTCAGCGGCATGACCTGGCAGTTGTGGATCGATGCGGGAGACAAGCCGCTCCCTCGGCGGCTGATTTCGCTGGGCGGCAGCGAAGGGCGGAACTATGTGGCGACGTTTGACCGCTGGGAGATTGACCCGACGATCGCGCCGGATGCCTTCGTGTTCCTGCTCCCGAAGGGGGCGGCGAAGATTGATATTGTGCCGTTGAACCCGGATATAACAGCAGAGACTCCGGCGACGCAGCCGGCCGGAAAGTAACCCTTGGAACTCAGGAAGAGGAATCGCATGAAGAGAATCGCGTTCATCTTTGCCATCGCCGTTGCCGCGTTGACTTGCGGGAAGGCCTGGACGCAGGAAACGGCCGCGCCGGTGCTGGAAAGCGCACTCCTGGCGGACTCGGAGGTGACGCCATCCGCTCTGCGCGTCGGCCCCGATTTCTGGGAAGTTCGCTTCATGGCCTATGGCTGGCTGCCGAGCACTATGGGGCACGCCGGGGTCGGAAGCAAAGTGATCGGCTTCCACATTTCCATGGACGAAGTTGTGGACAACCTCAACCTGATCGACGCGCTGATTCCGCTCAACCTCGAAGTCAGGGCGGGGAACTGGGGGATCCTTTCCGACCTCCTTTACGTCAAGGTCACCGACACGGTCACCAAGGGGCTTCCCCCCGGCGCGCACGCTCGGGTGATGGCCGAACAGACCATCCTGGACCTCGCCGGCTTCTACCGCGTCGGGACGTGGGTCATCAGCCCCGACTCGGGCAATTCTCTCAGCGTGGATCTCCTCGCAGGGGAACGCTTCAACCGGCTGGAAGGAAACGTCGGCGTGCAGTCCAGCGGCCAGTCGGTCTCGGTTGGCGGGGAGCGCCACTGGTGGGATCCGTTCGTCGGCACGCGGGCGACTTGGACGGTCGATCCGAGGCTTAGCTTCTCTCTCCGGGGGGATATCGGCGGGTTCGGCCTGCAGGACGGCTCGACCAACACCTGGCAGGTTATCGGGAATGGGAGCTACAACTTCACCAAACACATGTTCCTCACGTTAGGGTACCGCACCCTGTCCACCAACTACACGACCGGCAGCGGCGCCAGGCGTTTTGTGTATGACGTGCGCACGTCCGGTCCCTATCTTGGCCTGGGGGTGAGGTTCTGAGGAGGTTTGTTTTGCTCGAACAAGCGGGAGTTTCCATATGAAGACGCCGTATTCCCATTGCCGTGGCGTGCTGCTCACGGCCATCGCGCTGGCGGCGGTTGCGGTTCCTCTGGCGGGTTGCTCGACGACATACCAGGCCAGCAGTGTGAAGCCATCCGGGTTCCTTAAAGACTACTCGCAGTTGCGCAAAGGCGTCGGCGACGAGGTGCTGATGGTTTACTTGAAGCCGGGCGTGAACTGGAAGCAATACAACGCCATCCTCATGGAACCGGTGAAAGTGTATGCCGCCGAAACGGGCTGGTGGAGCAAGGCTCCTCCGGAGACGGTGCAGGCCCTGCTCAACTATTTCGACGCGACTATTCGGAAGCAGTTGAGCGAGGACTACCAATTCGTGGACGCCCCCGGCCCGAACGTATTGCGCCTGCGCGCAGCACTCACCAGCGCCACAGGCTCTAACGTAGCCCTCGACACCATGTCCAGCGTCATCCCGATCGGCATAGCCCTTAATCTTCTAAAGCAAGTCGCCTATACCGAAAACATGTCGGTGGGCGAGGCGTCCATTGAGGCGGAATTGCTTGACAGCCTGACGGGTGAACGGCTCATTGCCGTGGTGGATAAGCGCGTGGGTCGCAAATACACCTTTAAGTTCGACAAATTCAACGCATGGCGAGTGGCCCAGGATTCTTTCGATACATGGGCATTGCGGACGCACAACCGGCTTGCCGAACTGCGCGAAGGGGACGATATCCCCAAGTAGGACGGAGGCCGGGGCGGGGGGGCGGTATCCATTCTTGTGCAAGGAGGAGGAACCATGAGTTCGCAGGAGAACAAGCACCGATCCCATCTTCCGATGCCGAACACAGGGCGGACGCAGTACATCGCCTACGACGCGAAGGACCCGGACAGCAAATTCCCGCCCATCGATCAGTTGCGGCCGCCCGCCGGGGCGCCCAACGTGTTGATTATCCTCATCGACGACGCCGGGTTTGGCTCCGCCAGCGCCTTCGGCGGCCCCTGCCAGACGCCGAACGCGGAGAAACTGGCGGCCAACGGGCTGAAGTTCAACCGTTTCCACACCACCGCGCTCTGCTCGCCGACGCGGCAGGCGCTGCTGACCGGGCGCAATCACCACTCCGCCGGCATGGGCGGCATCACGGAGATTGCCACCGGCGCGCCGGGGTATTGCTCCGTGCTGCCCAACACGATGGCCCCTCTGGCGAAGACGCTGAAGCTCAACGGCTACAACACGGCGCAGTTCGGCAAGTGCCATGAGGTGCCGGTCTGGCAGACAAGCCCGGTCGGGCCGTTCAATGCCTGGCCCACGGGCGGCGGCGGGTTCGAATACTTCTACGGCTTCATCGGCGGCGAGGCAAACCAGTGGTATCCGACCATTTACGAGGGGACCACGCCGGTCGAGCCGAAGAAGACCCCCGAAGAAGGCTACCACTTCATGGAGGATATGACCGACAAGGCGATGGCCTGGGTCTCCCAGCAGAGAGCCCTCGCGCCCGACAAGCCGTTCTTTGTCTACTTTGCGCCCGGCGCGACGCATGCCCCGCACCACGTCCCGAAGGAGTGGGCGGACAAGTACAAGGGGAAGTTCGACGCGGGCTGGGACAAGCTGCGCGAAGAAACCTTCGCCCGGCAAAAGAAGCTGGGTGTCATCCCGCCGGACAGCCAACTCACGGCGCGCCACAAGGAGATTCCGGCATGGGACGACATGCCGGAGAATATGAAGCCCGTACTGCGCCGCCAAATGGAGGTCTACGCCGGCTTCATGGAGTACGCGGACTACCACGTCGGCTGCCTGCTCGACGGCATGAAGAAGCTGAACATTCTCGACAACACGCTCGTCTACTACATCATCGGCGACAACGGCGCTTCCGCGGAGGGGACGCTGAACGGCGCGTACAACGAGATGGCCAATTTCAACGGTCTGGCGGGGCTTGAGACGCCGGAATTCCTCATGGCCCGGCTCGACAAGCTCGGCGGGCCCGAGTCGTACAACCATTACGCCGTGGGCTGGGCGCATGCCATGAACACGCCCTATCAGTGGACCAAGCAGGTCGCCTCCCACTGGGGCGGGACTCGCAACGGCGCCATCGTTCACTGGCCCAAGGGGATTGGGGCCAAGGGGGAGATGCGCTGGCAGTTCTCGCACATTATCGACGTGGCGCCGACGATCCTTGAGGCGGCGGGCTTGCCCGAGCCGCTCTCGGTCGAAGGCATCCAGCAGGACCCGATCGAAGGCGTCAGCATGCTCTATGCGTTCAACGACGCCAAGGCGGCGGAACGTCACGAGACGCAGTACTTCGAGATGTTCGGCAATCGCGGCATCTACCACAAGGGGTGGACCGCGGTGACGAAGCACGGAACGCCCTGGGTTCTCATGGGCCGAAAGACCGTGGCGCTCGACGACGACGTCTGGGAGCTCTACGACACCACCAAGGACTGGACCCAGGCGAAGGACCTGTCCAAGGAGATGCCGGATAAGCTCCACGAGTTGCAGCGCCTCTGGCTGATCGAGGCGGCGCGCTACAAGGTGCTGCCGATCGACGACCGCGTCGTGGAGAAGATGAACCCGGACACCGCAGGACGGCCGGTCCTCATCAAGGGCACCACGCAACTGCTGTTCAGAGGCATGGGACGCCTGTCGGAGAACTGCGTACTCAGCATCAAGAACAAGTCGCACTCCGTCACCGCGGAGATCGTGGTGCCGGAGAAGGGCGCCGAAGGGGTGATCGTCGCCCAGGGGGCGAACATCGGCGGCTGGAGTCTCTACGCCAGGAACGGCAAGCTCAAGTACTGTTACAACGTGGCGGGCGTGCAGCACTTCTTCGCCGAGTCCGCGAGCCCGCTCCCTGCGGGGGAGCACCAGGTGCGCATGGAGTTCGCTTACGCCGGGGGCGGCCTGGGCAAGGGGGGGGAGGTCACGCTGTTCGTGGATGGGAAGAAGGTCGGCGAAGGGAACGTTCCTCTGACGCAGGCCATGATCTTCTCGGCCGACGACGGCTGCGACGTGGGCGAGGATTCCGGCGCCCCCGTTTCCCCGGACTACGGCCCCAAGGACAATGCCTTTAACGGCACGGTCAAGGGGGTGCAACTGGCCATAGCGGATGCGGCCCAGAGCGCGGACCATCTGATCAAGCCGGAGGATGCGATCCGCATCGCGATGGCGCGGCAGTGAACTGTGGGATGGCCCGGAAATCAGGCTCCGGGCCACTGTGACATGAAAGGAGATACGATGATGAGGAGCGCAAGACTCTGCCTCGGGGTGGGAGTCCTGTTATCCGTGATAACCGCGGGGGCGGTCAGCGCGCAGGAAGCGCGGCGCACTCCGGCGATCGATCCCGAGGCCGATACGGTGCTGCATCAATTGAGCGATCACAACAAACAGATGAAGTCAGGCGTCTTCCGTTTGGCCGATACCATCGACGACGTGCAACCGGACGGGCGCAAAGTTCAATTCGCCCACGTCCGGGAGTTGACCGTCGCGCGTCCCGACAAGCTCAAGGTCGAAACGTTCGGCGACGTGACGAACCGGACCCTGTGGATTGACGGCAAGACCCTGACCGTGCTGGACCGGGACAAGAATGTCTACGCCCAGCTTCCGGACCCCGGCACGATTGAGCAGGCGGTCGACATGCTTCAGGAGAAATACGGCATGAGCATGCCGGCGGCCGACTTGTTGTCCAGCGACGTGTACAAGACCATGACCACCGGGTGCGACGCGATCAACTATGTCGGCATCGGCTACGTGGGGGAGGAGAAATGCCATCACCTGGCGTTCAGCCGCGACAACATCGACTGGCAGATGTGGATCAGCACCGGCGACAAGCCGTCGGTCCGGAAAATGGTGATCACGTACAAGCGCCTCCGCGGCCAGCCGCAATACACGCTGCAACTGCTCAAAGTCGAGGATGCGAGCAAAATCAAGGATTCGGTGTTCACCTGCGAGATTCCCAAGGGTTGTGAGAAGATTGACTTCCAGCCCGTGGGCAGGATGAAGTAATTGGCTCAGATGAAGGGTTGGAAAGGATTTTGTGGCTAAGAAAAGGATGATTGCCATGAAATACGCAGGGTACTCAAGAGCCGTGTTGGCCATGGCCTGCCCGGTGATTCTCTTCTGCGCCGCCGGAGCATTCGCGCGCGGCTTCGAAGGGGGCTTTGGCGGAGGTTCCGGGGGCGCTTCGCGCTGCTACTCCGGCTCCTACGGTTCGGTCAGCCAGTCCGCCTACCATTCCGGGGGATACTCCGGAGGGGGATATCAGAACGAGGGGTATCACCCGGCGAATACGCAGTTCAATAACGGTCAGAATGGCGCAGCGCAGCAATCGGACCGTTATTCCTGGGGCGCAAACCAGGGCGGCGGCCAGGCGAGTGTGAATCGCGAGGCGACGGGGCCCGGCGGGCAGACCGTCTCAAGCTCGGCGAATGCGGAATGGGGCGGCGGCCAGGCTAGCGTGAGCCGCGAGGCGACGGGACCCAACGGCGGAACAGCGACCAGTCAGACCAACGCCTATCGCAGCGGGGGGCAGGTGAATGTGAATGGCGCCGCCGTGGCGACGGGCGGCCAGGGCAACATCGCCGCCATGCGCATCGGGTCGACTGTGACGAGGCTGCCCGACGGCTGTTCCACCGCCTACGTGAACGGGACCGCCTACTACTGCTACGGCGGAGCTTATTATCAGCCGGCGTACGTCAACGGCGACTGGCAGTACACCGTCGCCTCGCCCGTGGGTCTTGTCGTTTACGAATTGCCCGCCGGCGCCACCGCCACGGCGGTCGGCGGCGTTTCGTACTATACCCTGGACGGGGTCTACTACCGCGCTTCGTACGTGAACGGTCAGGTGGGATACGTCGTGGTTGCTTCCCCGCAGTGATCGGGAAGCTCCCTCGCGCAGCGACTGCTTTGGACTCGGCACCCGGTTCATGAGGAGGGAACGTCACATGAAGTGGAACGGCTTCTTCGTCGCAACAGTGTGTCTTGCGCTGCCGCTGGTCGCAGCCGGCGGATGTGTGACGCATAACCCCAATATTGACCCGCGCGCGAATGATGTCATGCGTCAGGCGTGCGAGGTGCTGGCGGGGGCTGAAGCATTCCGTCTCACAAGCACCGCCACGATGGAGGAGCCGCTGGAAAACGGACAACTCGTCCAGATGGGCCGCAACGCGAAGATATTGATACGCCGGCCTGATTGCATGTATGCAGAGGTGCACGACGGACCGGAATGGTGCAAGGTCTGGTACAAGGGGAGGGAACTGACCATTCTGGATCTGCGCCGCAATTGTTATTCCAGTGTCAGCACTCCGAACCGCCTGGACAAGATGCTGGACTTCATGGCCGAGAAGTATGGCGTCGTTTTCCCGCTGTCCGACCTGCTGTTCCCGGACCCCTATTGCACGCTGACCGAGCGGGTGACATCGGGGACCTATGTGGATGAGCAGTCGGTGGGGGGGCATCTCTGCCATCACCTGTTGTTCACCCAGGAGAACGTGGATTGGCAGATATGGATTGATGCCGGAGGGATAGCCGTTCCGCGGAAGGTAGTCATCACATACAAGAGCGACCCCGGCGCGCCGCAGTATGAGGCCGTGCTGGACGAATGGCAGCGGGCGACCCCGGAGGATGCGGAATTCACTCCAGACGTTCCGAAGACTGCCCTCCGTGTGGATTTCCAAGACCTGCTGGACAAGGAATAGGGAGGCGGACCATGAGAACAAACAAGCTGCTGCTTGCCGCGCTGGCGGTTTCGTTCGTTGCCTTGGTCACTCCCGACACCCGAGCCGCCGTACGCGGCGGCGGCGGGAGCATCCGTTATCCCTCCGGCGGCGCAGCCCGGCCGGCCGCACCCGCGCGCGTTGCGCGACCTGCGCCACAGGCCCCTCAAGCGCGACAGGCGCCGCCAGCGCGCGATGCCCGGCCCGCCTGGCAGGCTCCCGCAGCGCGGCCTGCGCCGCCCGCGCCTGTGGCTCGGCCCGCCAATAACCCCGTCACTCCGCGGCCCCCCGTGCGCCCCGCAACCCCGATCGCTCAGGGCACGGGCACAGCGGCGGGTTCAACCTACCGCCCGGCCAACTATGGTTCGATCACAGGGCAATCCATGCTGCCGAACCCCGCGGACAGGGGACGGACCGTGGTAGGGCCCAACGGCGGTTCGGCGGGGATCATTCGCGGTCCCATTGGCACGGCGACATATATTCGCGGCCCCGAAGGCAATGGGGTGGCGACCGTCCGGACTCGCCAGGGAACCGCCGCCGTCGCGCGCCTCCCCGATGGCAGCGTCAAGACCGCCTGGAGAGGCAATGACTACTGGTACAACCATGGCTACTGGTACGCGCCCTGCTGGAACAATGATGAGGTGTGGTACCAGCCGGTCTATCCGCCCGAGGGCTACTGGACCTCCACGACTCCGTGGGAGAGCGATGAGCCGGTCACTCCCGTGGTTGTCAACGACAACACGTACTATCAGTATGACGACGCGTATTACGCGAAGACCACCCAGAACGGCCAGGAAGGGTACCAGGTCGTCCAGGATCCCAATCCGCAGCCGGCGACGCCGCAGCCGGTGATCACGGAGACGGCCAGTCCGCTCGAAATTCTCAAGGCCGGACTCGGGTACCTCGCGGGTCTGGAACAGTTCACGATGACCGTCACCGATTCGTACGACGAACTGACCGAAGCGGGGCAGAAGGTGTCCTTCACCAGCCAGCGCACGATCTTCCTGCGCCGCCCGAACAAGGTGAGCATTCAATACAGCAGTGACAATAATTCCCGGCGGGTGGTCTACGACGGTTTGACCCTGACGTTCCTGGACCTGAAGAAGGACGCGTACGGGCAGGCTCAGATTCCCGGGACAATTGACGTCGCCCTGGAGAAGATCGCGCAGAACTACGGCGCCACGCTGCCCGTGACCGAGTTGCTGCGAACCGATCTCTACGAGCGCGTGGTGCCGAAAGTCCAGACCGCCGAGTACATCGGCGTCGATACGATAGGCGGCGGCGAGTGTCACCATCTCGGCTTTACGACGCAGGACAGGGATGTGGAGATTTGGGTTGCCACGGGCGACCAGCCGCTGATCCGCAAAGTGAGCATTTCGTATCCCCAGGTGCCCGCCCGGCCCAGGTATACGATGCAGATTGACTCGTTCGATACCGCCGCGGTGCCGAACGAGGCGTTTGCGTATGTGATCCGGGCGGGCGCTACCAAGGTCGATCTGACGTTCCGCACTGTCAACAAATCGTCCGCCGTCATTCCGGCGCAATAGCCCCAGGGAGGAAAGGCGTTAGGATTATGCACCTCGATAGCGTGCCTCTGTGGGCGATCTTCATGGGAACGATGGCGGTGGTCATGCTTGCCATCGGGGCCGGCTTCCTCGTAGGGAGAAGGAACAGGTCCCCCGGGGAAGGAAAGGGCGACTCGGCCGGCGTTTTGGTCGCGTCGGCGATGGGGTTGCTCGCTTTCATGCTGGGTTTCACCTTCAACTCAGCCGCCGTCCGCTACGACGCCAGAAAGAACCTCGTCGTGCAGGAAGTGAATGCGATCGGGACGACCTGGCTGCGCGCCGGCCTCCTGCCCGAGCCGTACCGTTCCGACATTCGCGGCCTCCTGAAGGAATATGTGGACCTGCGATCTGACGCGGTCCCGGCCCAGTGGAAGGAGTTAGAGCAGGCGATGCGGCGCTCGGACGCCCTTCAGGATCAGCTCTGGGCCAGGGCCGCGGAGATCGGACGGTCGGAGACGGGGTCGATTGCGGTGGGACTGTTTGTCCAATCGCTGAACGAAATGATCGACCTGCACCTGGAACGGGTCAAGGTCGGCGTGCGGGACCGCATTCCGGCTGCCATATGGGTGGCCCTGTACGTTCTGGCCATGCTCGCCATGGGCATGGCGGGGGTTCAACTCGGGATGAGCGGGAAGAACTTCGCCCTCATCGAGCTGGCGTTGGCCCTTTCGTTCTCAGTTAAGATAACATCGAGGCTTTTTCCCATCTGATTCTCCTTTGCGCCTACCGACAGCTGATAGACATCGACTGTACGTCCGATGAAGGCACCATATCCGGAGTAGCCATATAAAAACGGAGATTCCGGTTTCTGGGCGATTTCCTGGAGACGATTATTCAGCATTCCGGAATACAAGGTTCTCATGAGCTGATTCCTGTAATCGCCGAATGTTGAATTATCGGCCTTAGGATGTTTATAGAATATTGTTGCGTTAAAGCCGGTAGCTTCCTTGTCGGTAACTACACTGATGAGAGGTTCACTGTTGCCGGGAATAGGGAATTCAACTCTTGCAGGAGGATTAACCGCTTTTGGGACCCTGTTGAAATACTCTTTTATTTTAGCCTCT
>Ga0209083_1004553_pt1 | contig 10470 bp, 10 predicted proteins | sample AM7aDNAmetaG_FD_184132 | JGI IMG/M metagenome (GOLD analysis project Ga0209083, IMG submission 184132) | Freshwater microbial communities from Finland to study Microbial Dark Matter (Phase II) - AM7a DNA metaG (SPAdes) (version 3) | ecosystem: Environmental > Aquatic > Freshwater > Lake ...
GCATTTCCGATACCCCTTCCCCAACCGGTTTTACATCACCCGGATTGCCGGCTGCAAAACGCTCGATCCGTGCCTGAACGCGGGCGCGCGCCCGAATGTCACGCAACTCATCCAGCCATTTGGCAAAAATATCTGTCTTGCGAATCTCCAACATAATCACATTGTAGCCAACAGGCTACACATTGTCAATGCCTGTTTAGTGCACTGAAGGGGCATCCAAAAACAAAAAAAGTCAATGTGGCCACTTATGTTTCCTCTGGGAGTTTGTATAATTTGTCCCCTAAATGGCCTGAAGATTTTTTGAAGAAGTTTCGCCAATGGCGGAAAAAGAGTAACGGTTTAGTCCTTGTAGATAGATATTATTGAGCAAGGGAGTCAGGAAGAATTTTTATACAGAGCGGCTTGCGCACCAGCAGTACTGGTGGTGAACAAAGTTTTAAAAAGGCCCCTAAATGGCCGGAGAGAATGTATAGATACTCAGATAACCGTGTACCGAATCCTTTGATAAAAGTATTTCAGCAGGCTGCGGAAGCGGTTTGCTTTTTAACCGGCGGAATCTTTTTATATTCACCCGCATTGCGCTGAAGCGTATCCCACATATCCACATCCATTTGAAGCCCCAGCCAGAAATCCGGTGTTGTATTAAAATACTGCGCTAGGCGAAAGGCGGTATCGGTAGTAATTGACCTCTTCCCGAGTATAATCTCGTTTACCCGCACTCTGGTAATACCGATAGCCGTGGCAAGCTGCAGCTGGGTCATGCCCAGAGGCTCCAGAAACTCATATTTCAATATTTCCCCCGGAGGGGTTGGCCGCCTGTGTTTTGGTAACATGGTGCACCTCGTTAATGGTATTGGGATAATTCAAGGTTTACAATTTCGCCGTCTTTAAACTGAAAGCATAATCTCCATGGCCCGTTGACCGGGATAGCCCACTGGCCTTGGCGGTCGCCGCGGAGCTGATGCAGGTGGTTTGAAGGCGGCGAGCTGATGTCCTTGAGCTCCCGTGCACGGTGAAGCATATCAAGTTTCCGCAGCAGCTGTGCAACAAGTTCCGGCGGCACTCTTTTGTGCCTGCCGTTATGCCAGAAGTCTTCAAGCCACGGTTGGGCAAAAGATTTGATCATTGGTTTAGTGTATCATGCAACGGTACTCGTTGCAAGCAGTAAGTTTTTGAACTGCCGAATTGCTTTATTCATTTACTCATGGATATCCCCTAGTTAATTTTTTTCGATCGTTCCGTCAAATTAAATTAGTGGCTATCCCCGATTAATTAGCCTTCCTGTCAATATAAATTAGTGGCTGTCCCAATACTGTTCGGTACTTTAATTGCAAGAGATCAATGGCAATAAAAAGTCTGTGAACAGGGCACCAAAACAGGCAAAGGATAGCCCAGGGAATTACTTTTTTGAGGCAGCAGGCAATAGTATCCCTACCAGTGTGAAGGCGCAGAAACCCTCCTTACACTGCACAGGGTATTTGTTGAGGTGTTGCGAGCGGATTAAGCGTTTCAATATGCCGGGCAAGTTCATGTTCACTGGCCCAGCCTAAAAAATAGAAAGATAACATTTCAAAAGTTCTTCTTGTTGGTTTCCTGCCAGTCCAGAGAGTAATGAGCATGCTGGCAAGCAGGGCACAATAGACCTGAATGGTCAGTCCGTTAAGGGAGTGGGCCAACAGATGCCTACAGCCAAGGATGCATTTGAACCAGCGAAAGAACAGCTCAACCTGCCAGCGGTAGCGGTAAAGCGCAGCAACGGTTTCGGCTGACAGGTCCATGCGATTGGTAGCAAGCAGCATGCTGTAGTCAGAGTCAGTAGTGCGAAATGTTTTTTTGCTGGAGACTCTGGCTTTACGTGGTACGGCAGAATTGCCCTTATGAAAAATTTCAATAATTCGCATAGGAGTCATGCAGTCAGGCTTTGTTTTTTTACTGCCCAGATGGACAACGCTGTCTCTGGTGACGCCGGCTGACGTATCAGCATCAGTAAGGGGGCGTTGCTCAATAGTATCCCAGGCCGCATTGTCTTTCAGACGCACAACAACAGAGCTGTCTGTATCAATAATATCGCTGAGCAGTTTATACTGGGCATAGCCGGCATCAAGGATATAGAATTTACCGGGAGAGAGAATTTGACGTACTACCTGCTTTTCATTGCCGTTACCATCGGTAATGGTGGCTGCCAGGGGAGTATTGGAGCGAACATCAAACTCCAGATGCAGCTTGGCGGCCCGGTGCTGCTCATCAACCCATAAGGCCCAGAGCATTCTGGGCACTGCGGGAAGCAGCGAGCCGTCAACGGTGACTATGGATTCTTGAATGTCCTTGAGCAGCGGATCTTTCTCAATGACGCTTGCCTGCTGAGCAAGCTGCTGCAGAAGCGGGACTAGCAGTTGCGGATCAAACACCTGTGCTGCCTCTGACAGTGAGCCCAAGCTGGTAGCTTTTACGCCCAGAACAGATTGCACTTTCTCAAGTTTTGAGGCCTGTTGGATAGCCCGCAGGCTGGTAAGAACAGGATTAAAAAAATAGAACAAAATCAGGGCAATGTACTGATCATAATGCAATTGGCGGTTATGATGGGCTTTAATCAGGTGGAATTGTTCAAGGGTGGTGATAAATCGTTTGAAATATTTATAGCCATGGAGATCGGCTTCTTGGACGGGCGGCGTTTTCTTTTTGACAGCAGCCATGATGAGCGATTTTTCTTTTTGTATCGCCCACTATCGGTAAAAACTTAAAAACTTTTTATGGATGCAGAAATCATACCGAACAGTATTGGGACAGTCACCTATATTTATCCCCTGTCCCATTCATCTTTTACATCACCGCGTACACCGCACGTTTTTCCTTTACTGTGAATCCTATTTTGCGTTTCGGCCTGTTTCACCACAGAGTCTCAGAGAGCACAGAGAAGCCCGTAGTCAGCAGGGCTAAGGCTTCTTTGCCAATTGTTTTTTTGAAGAAGGAGGGAGAAAACTCTCCCCGGTAACCACTTTTTTGCCTGTTTTTGATTCCAGTTCAAGCCGTGCTTTTTTAGCAATCCTGCCGCCTGTTTGGCCGGCAACTTTGTTTTCATCCATGCCGGTAGCATTCACGGTTTCGGCAATCTGCCTTGTGGAAAGCTCGGCAAGGGCTGTAAAAATAAGCTCGGCCTCGCTCATGTGATCACGCAGGTTTTGTGTCTTTAACCCCTTTATCTTTTTATGCTCCTGCACCGTCACATCGGACCATTCCTGATGAATTATGTTGGTTAAAATTGCGTATTCCTCTTCTTTGCTTATTTTATGGTCTTTCCAGTAATCGGTCAGCTTATTGCGGGTTTCCTGGCCCATCATCCGCTGCTGTATCCATTTTTCGCTTCTGCCGTGCTGCTGCCAGAACTCGCGAGCTCTGTCAACGGAGCGTGCGGGGTCTGCCATATCCTGCATGCGTTCATAGCCGACCTTGGCAAGCCAGAGCTTTATCGGCTCGGCCTTGGGGCTGGGCACGGACTGAATAAGACGCAGAATCGTTTCGGGATCGGCCACATCGGTAAGGTATTTTTTACCATCCGCCGCTTCTAATTTCAGTCGGTTACATTTTGTAACCGACTCACTTCCTTCTTTATTGAGCCGGTTTTTTAATACCTTCCAGTAATTTCTCGCCGCCTGAAAATCGGGCTGCTGAATCAACACCTGCATGATATCAATTACGGAGAAATACCAGGTTTCGGAATTCTCATCGTAATGGCGCCGGATTTTATAGCCTTCAAAAATCGCCAGAGAATTTGTCATACGCTGTTCTTATAATTTTGGAACCAATTGGACGTTGTTGAATTACTCCCTCATTAATTCCTGACAACGACCACCGTATTAGTTCACACCACCCGCACTTTTCTTTCCTGTTTCACCGCATACGCCGCACTTTTTTCTTTTATCGTAAATCCACTTTTGCGTTTCGGTTGCTCTTCAATTGCCAGCAGGTGATCAGGGAAAAGCCCCCTCACCTTAATCCTCTCCCCCGTGCCGGGGCAAGGAGATAAAAAAATGATTCGTGTACAGCCTGAACCGCCCCATTATTTTAAGAATGCATCGAATCGTGCTCTGCCTGCGGGCATTGCCGGTATCGTTGCAGCCCGACGCACCGCGAGTTACTTCTTCGTGAACTCCCAGTTTGCCGTGCCGCTATAGGCCGGTGCCATGCACGACATGGTGTAGTGGCCGTTAAGTGTGTCGAGGTCGGGGATCGGCACATCGACGATTTGCCCGCACCCGGCGCCTTGTTTAGTTGCGTAATTCACAACGATCGCTATTGTGGAGCCGCCGCTTGCAAAGTTCCAGCCTTCAACATAGCCCCATCGCACGGCCGGCTGGGGAAGCTTGCGGACCTTGAATCCATAATCGTCAGTGAAAGGTTTTTCTACAGCGTCGGAGATGATGTACACATTGCCGCCATAGGTAAAAGAGCTTGGCGAAATCTTGGCTGTGCCGCTCATGGTGTAGTTGGTTTCATCGAGGCCGTCATCTTTCAGGGTGAGTGTCACGTCATCAATAGTGATGGTGAATGGCAGCTCCAAAAAGGACCAGCTGATGACGATTTTGCCCGTAAAATCCCCCGGCTCGCTGATGGTGATCTGTGAAAAAAGCTCGACATTCTGGGCATCGGCGCCCTCACCGTTGGTCAGCTTGACCGAGGCGTTCACCGTCGAGGGCGAGGGGGGCTTGTTAGGTGCGCTGTACCGCGCGGTATCGCTGCTGCCCTTGATTGTGCCAACCGTGGCGTTCCCGCCGGTTATGCCGTTCACAAACCACTCCTTTCCGCTTTCAAGAACCCCGAGATAATTATCGCAGTGGTAGCCGCGCCAGCCATTGGGATCCGTGCTTACTTTGACCGGGTAGCAGCTGGAAAGCTCCAGTTGGACGGATTCCCCGGGTTTCACTGTTTTTGCAAGAGGCTGCAGCAGCGTTACGGCTACGGGCGCATAATCGGTGAAATGATCGGTCGTGACCGACATGGTGTTTGCTGCCGCATCGAATGTGGCACCGGGAAGCCTCTTCCAATAGCCCTCTGCATCCTGAAAGGCCATACCCATCCCCTCAATGCTGACTTTAGACAGATCATCAGCCCCGGCCTTGAACATGAGGGTGATCGGCTTGGCAAAGGTGGTGCCGTTTGGCTCCAGGCGATAGCCTGTACCCAGCCCTCCGAACGCAGTATTGGTGATGGGCTGCGCGCTCAGGATAATATCGGATGCGAGGGCTCCGGCAGGAATGGTGAGTTCGAGCCGCCCATCCAGCAATGCCAGCGTGCCGCCGGCGGCGCCGATGGTTTTTGTTTCGGGATCGCCGCTTGAAATGCCGACCGTCGTGGTCTCAGCTACGGGACGGTTGCAGGCTGTAAACGAAATGCCGGCTAAAAGAATCAGTACGGCCACATACAGTTTTTTCATATATTTCTCCTTGAGATTAATCGGGAGCAACAGCGCCCATTACCGCCTTACCTGCTTTGCCGCATACCCCGCGCGTTTTTCTTTTGCTATAAAACCGATTTTGCGTTTCGGTCGCTCTTCAACCGCCAAAAGATGATCAGGGAAAAGCCCCCTCACCTTAATCCTCTCCCCCGTGCCGGGGGCGAGGAGATAAAAAAATCCAAACAGTTTTCTCATTCCACCTTTGAGGTGCCGGTTTGGAACCTCAAAACATCAGTTCGTCATTTTTGGAGGTCACAGATTGCGACCTGTAATCAGTAAATTTTTTATGTGATGAGGATATCACTATTAAAAATACAAATTGACCGGCTAATTATCTTTTTCCTGATTAATGTGTCGTTCAACAAAAGCAGCTAATTTTTTTTGATGAGCGGGCAGTATATTAGTAAACTCGATGCCCATTCCGGCAGGAGACGCGTTACCAACAGACTTCGTCCAGACGACACGTCCGTCAATGGTCATAATTTCAGAATCATCAGGTAGTTGCAGAGTGAAAGCAAAGACAGCATCTATAGGCAGGGGGCGGTTGGTTTTAATAAACATGCCACAGGTGCTTATATTAACCACATAAGCATCCGCGCCATTTCCGGAATCACATGATAGCAGTTTCAGATTAATCGATGCGCGCGCTGTTTTCCTTGAATCTTTCATGTACCCGCCTCATTTTATTTTATAAAAACAGATCGGTTTTATTCGGATTCAATCAATAAAGCTGTAAAGCCGGCAAACAATAACTGCGTAATTAAATTAAAATATTGTTCCTCTACTGTGCTGGTAGAGCAAAAAATATTGCTTTGCGTTTTTTTAACCTCCTTTAAAATTTAAAGAAGCAAAAGGTGTTTAATTGAAAATAAACCTATTAAAAATAGACTTATATGTCAATGAAATAAATCAGGCAATAGGAAGTTAGGCTGTAGGCTGTTAGACTGTAGGCTGTAGGGATGGTAAGGGGGAAACAGTTCGGAGTTCGATGTAGGGGCAGACCTGCGTGTCTGCCCGAATTCCGGAGTTCGGAGTAGGAGCAGGCCCACGTGCCTGCCCTAAGACCGGAGTTCGGAGAAAGGAGTGAAAGGCAAAAGCAGTGGGTGGTGAGTGAAAAATTCTTTATCCAAAAAGCCTTGAGGCGGAAATGCGATAGGCGTTTTTTTTCTGCATGGCTGCAATGCCCGGCTCAAGGCAGACCTGCACGATAGGAATATTGCCCAGAGATGCGGCATTCTCAAAATGGTGCCGGTCAATGCTGCTGTCTTTTAATTTCGCTTCAATAAGCAGCCAGGGCTTTTTTTCACACAGCACAAGAAAATCCGTTTCCTGCTTCTGTTTGTTTCTGATGTAGAAAAGCTCGAATGCTTCGCCGGTGGATTCGCTTAAAAAATTCAGAAGGGCCGTAAGCTGGCAGGCAACCCAGTTTTCAAATCTGGCGGATGCATCGGCCATACGCGTCCAGTCATACAAATAATATTTCCTCGATTTCAGAAGCGAGCGTTTTATATTGCTTGAATACGGGGGCAATGAAAAGACCAGATAAAAGTCCTCCAGCCTTCGCAAATAATTTTTTATGGTCGGATGGCTTGCCTGAATATGGGAGGCAAGCGATGTCACGGAAAGCGGAGAGCCCACCATTTCCGGCAGCAGATGGTAGAGCTCAACAAGATATTCTCTGTCAACAATGCGGGTAAGAGAGCCGATATCCTCGCGCACCACGGTCTCGATATAGTCACGGGCCCATTTATTGTGAAAGGCCTGCGACTGCTGCAGGAATGGCTCGGGAAACCCGCCATAGCGCAGCAGTGTGGCAAGGCTGTCCTGCGGGGCTGCCGCAAGATCAAGGGCCTGCTGGATAAACGCCTGTGCTGTTTTTGGAAAGCTCAGGCAAGCCGTGCTGTTGATTTCATGCAGCGTGAGCGGCAGCAAATGAAAGGTGAAATAGCGACCGGCAAGGCTGTCTCCGGCATGGCGCAGTATATTGAGCTTTGCCGAGCCGGTGATGATAAAATTGTAGCGTTCTGCGGTTTCGTCGAAAATGCTTTTCAGGATATTTTTCCATTTCGGCAGCTTATGAATTTCATCAAAGCAGATCCAGCGTTTTTTTTCTCCCGGCGGGGCATCCGCCGTAAAGAAAAGTTCATTCTCCCTGTAGCGCTGCCGAACGGAGCGAAGGTCCCATAAATAATACAGCCGGGCGGACTGCTCAGCGGCAAGCTTCTGCCGGGCAAGAGTGGTTTTGCCGACCTGGCGCGGGCCGGAAATAAACCGCATCTGACGGCCCCACTCTTCTGAAAAGGCAATGGGATAGAGGGTACGGGTAAGCATGATTACCAAATTGCATATATATTTAAAAAAGTCAAACTATTTCAAACATGCATTTAAAAAAGTTAGGCAGGATCCAGGGTTCGAAAGACAGGCAGGTGGGCAGTTCAGAGTGAAGAGATTCAAAATTCCGGATTCTTGATTCAAGATTGGGGGAAACAGTTTGGTGTTCGGAGTAGGGGCAGGCCCCTGTGCCTGCCCTAAGACCGGAATTCGGGCAGACACGCAGGTCTGCCCCTACGGTTATTAATCCCTTACTCCGAACTCCGGAATTCGGGCAGGCACGGGGGCCTGCCCCTACGATCCGGAATCCGGGATCCGGAATCTTGAATCTTGAATTTTATATCATCCGTGGATGATTGCGAGCATCTCGCGCACGGCGCGGTCAAGGCCTACAAGCATTGCTCTGGCAATAATGCTGTGCCCGATGCTGTATTCCTGAATATCTTTAATGGGCACCAGGCGCTGGGTATTGCGATAGTTCAGGCCGTGGCCCACATTGACCTTCAGGCCGCGTGATACTGCGTAGTCAATGCCTTTGACAATCTCGTCAAACCGGAGGTCTTCTTCCTTGAGCGTTTTTGCATCGGCATAGTGGCCGGTGTGAATTTCAATATATTCAGCGCCCGTGTCGCGCGATGCCTTAATCTGGTCATGGTCGGCATCGACAAAAAGGCTCACCGCAATGCCTGCTTCCTGCAGCCGCTGCACAGCCTCTGCTATAGGCTTATAATTCCCCGCGACATCAAGCCCGCCTTCGGTGGTGAGCTCCTGCCGCTTCTCCGGCACCAGGCATGACATGTCAGGCCTGATGCGCCGCGCAATATCGACCATCTCGGGCACCGCGGCCATCTCGAGGTTGAGCTTTGTGGTGATGGTTTTGCGCAGAACCTCCACATCGCGGTCCTGAATATGGCGCCGGTCTTCGCGCAGATGCACAATGATGCCCTGGCAGCCGGCAAGCTCGGCAAGCGCCGCAGCCGTGACCGGGTCGGGCTCGTTTATAAGCCGCGCCTGCCGCACGGTTGCAATATGATCGACATTGACTGAAAGTTTCGCCATAGCATATCTCCCTGAAGGTCAAGTAAAGTACAAAGCCCTGTCACCCGGCGTTTTTTATGGCCGCAGCAATGCGCACAACATCGCGCATCATGGCCGTATTATGCACCCGCACTATATGAGCGCCGTTATAGACCGCCACAGCAACAGCCGCGGCCGTGCCTGCATCGCGCCCGGCAGCCTCGCGGCCCGTGACCCTGCCGATAAAGGCCTTGCGCGACGGCCCCACAAGAACCGGCCTGCCAAGGGCTGCAAACGCGTGCAGATTTTTTAAAATTGCAAAATTATCCGTCTCGACCGCTTTGCCGAAGCCGATGCCCGGGTCGATAATGATCCGGTCATGGGCAATGCCTGCCTGCTCAGCCGCTGCAATGCGGTCAATAAAAAAAGTGAGCAGCTCTTCAATCAGGCTGCCGTAGCAGGTTTCCTGCTGCATGGTTTTCGGCGTGCCGCGCATATGCATGAGCACAACCGGCGCGCCGCTTTCGGCCACCACCTGCGCCATGGCGCTGTCAAAGCGCAGGGCGCTCACGTCGTTTATTATCTGGGCGCCTGCGGCAAGAGCCTGGCGCGCAACTTCGGCCTTCGTGGTATCAACTGATAGGGGCACATCGGTCTTTTCCGCAAGCCCCTGTATCACCGGCAGCACGCGCGCCAGCTCCTGCGAAAGCCCCACGGGCGCGGCGCCGGGCCGTGTCGATTCGCCGCCCACATCGATAATGTCGGCGCCCTGTTCTGCAAGCTCAAGGCCCCGGGCGACTGCCGACTGCACGTCAGCATAGGCCCCGCCGTCGGAAAAAGAATCGGGCGTCACATTGAGGATGCCCATGATAAACGGGCCATGGCTGAAATCAAAGGTGCGGCTTCGGCAGACCAGGCAGGAAGGGCTGTGTTTGATGTCTGATGTTGGATTTTGAATGTGCGCCATGAGATTGACCGGGGCTACACGCAAGGAGGACTATTTATACTACAGTTAAAAAAACAGCCTGATTTAAAGGAGCATACGGCTACAGACAAATTTCTGCAGCCGTATTTTACATGCAATCAAAAATCCGCAAACCAAAATCGTATCAGGCTTTCGTATCAGCGCCCGGCTCTGCTGGTTTTTCTTCAGCCGCAGGTTTTGCTTCCGCTGCAGGCTTGTCTTCGACTACGGGTTTCTCTTCTGCTACGGGCTTCTCTTCGGCTGCGGACTTTTCTTTCTGCCCCGGTTTCTCGTCGGCGGCCGTTTTGGGCTCAAGCGTTTTGCCGCTGACAATAGCCTCGACCTCATCTGTGTCAAGCGATTCGCGCTCAAGCAGGTTTTCGGCCAGCCGCTTCAGCGTCTCGATATTGCCGCCCAGCAGCTTTTTAACCATTTCGTGATTTTCCTCGATAATGCGCCGTACCTCGGCGTCGATCTCGACCGCTGTTGCTTCACTGAAGTCGCGGTGCTGGGCAATTTCGCGCCCGAGGAATATCTGCTCCTCTTTTTTGCCATAGGTGATGGGCCCGAGCTTATCGCTCATGCCCCAGGCGCAGACCATCTTGCGCGCCAGATCGCTTGCCCTCTCGATGTCATTGCCGGCCCCGGTGGTCACATCGCTGAAAATCAGCTCTTCTGCCACCCTGCCGCCAAGCAGTATGGCGAT
>Ga0209083_1004561_pt1 | contig 10449 bp, 6 predicted proteins | sample AM7aDNAmetaG_FD_184132 | JGI IMG/M metagenome (GOLD analysis project Ga0209083, IMG submission 184132) | Freshwater microbial communities from Finland to study Microbial Dark Matter (Phase II) - AM7a DNA metaG (SPAdes) (version 3) | ecosystem: Environmental > Aquatic > Freshwater > Lake ...
ACACGAGTATTGTAATTTACCGACAATTCATCGTAGGCCAGAAACAGGTAGTAATATCCGGTCTTGGGGTTGTACATGATTTCCGGTCCTTCTTCACCCTGCCAGCGGTTGTTGTCATTATTAATCCGGCGGGCAATGCGTGTTCCATAATCAGCAAGCACGTTCAGTTTAGTTGGTTTTCCGGTAGCCGAATCGAGTTTTACTTCAGGAATACCACTGTGCCACGACCCGTAAATAAGCCAATGGTCACCTTCGGGTGTTACAATGTAGGTTGGATCGATGGCATTCCATTTAAAATAGGCACTCCAGTCGGATGTACTTGAACGTGCCCAACTTGTTTTGTCCGAAACTGAGCTGATAACATAACCTTTATCCACCCATTTATTGGTAGATAAATCAATGCTTTCCATCATTCCAATAAATGCACGTTCATTCCAGGTATTATCGAAGTTTGCAGTTGTATTCTGTAATCCGTTGCCAATGTAATTATCAATGATAACACTGTAGTACATTCGGTATTTATTACCCACCTTACGAACACAGGGTGCCCAATAGCCGTAACTCGGACTTGCAATAGCAGCTAACCCCAATCGTGCACGGATAACATTCAATGAATCTTTTATCCATATTGGCGGTGTTTGTGTCATGGCACATCCTGTATAATACCAGTTTACAAGGTCTTTGGACGTTTTATAGGGATAATGTCCCACACCATTTAATGCATTTCCGTAGGACGCATCAGTTCCATACATGTACCAGGTATCGCCACACTTCACTATGGTAGGATCGTGTACATTACCGAGATTCCAACGCAGGCGGTTTGCATAACTTGAAATAGACGAATAATCATCGGCATAAGTGGGTGCAGTATAGGTTGGAGTTGTTTCGTTTATAAAGTTAATACTGTCGATGCTGGAAATTGCAACACTTGTAGTGGTGGTTGAAGTATCTTTTTTAATAATGTTCAGAATGGTTTTTGAACTATTAAAATTCAAACTGTCGATTTGGGAAACCAGGTATCCAAGCAGTGAACCATTGGTACGGTGAACAAACATTTTATCTTGTGCAACAACAAATGTTAGTAAGCCCAGAGCAACTAAAATTGATATTATTCTAAACTTCTTCATTGTTTGATAAATTTTAAAGTGGAACCATTGACACTCAACAGGTACATTCCCTTATTTAAGCATCTAATATCAATGGGTTCGGATGTTGAATTCATGCATTTCTGAATTAACCGACTACCATCGAGACTGTAAATACAGATAAAATTTGCAGTTATTTCAGATAGGTTTTTCAACTGAATACATGATGTTGCCGGGTTTGGAAAAACTGTCAATAGTGATGAATTTGTTGTAATTTCGGTGACACCCGAATAAATTCCGAATGTAATGTTAAAGACATCGGATAATAAGTAGCTATCAATGCTTGCATCTGTTTTGCGAACAAGCATGTTACCGGCGGCAAATGTGATTTTACTCAGTGAAGTAAGTGCAGTTCCCTTCAGATTTCCGTTTATTTGTTTAACTATCAGGCTATTCTGAGCAGAAACACCCGAATACAAACCTGCAAGCAAGAGAAAAACAAAACCCCCTAAATAATTCTTCATTGAATGTTGATTGGTTGTATTTGATTGTTTTGACAAACTAAAATTCCACTTTACAAAGATATAACTGATTTTTGTCTTTTTAGTGGACAAAAATAGAATGAAAGTGGATAATTTTGAAATACTTTAAGCAGAAGGAAAAAAATGATTCAGTAAATGGTGTCTTACAATTCACAAAACTTAAAAAATATCTTGCCGAAAACAAAAACAGTTACCCATTTTTGGATAACTGTTTTTAAAAGCAGCAAAATGTATGAATATAGGTAATATCAATATTTTATTTATAATCCTCAGAATCAGTCCGGAAGCAATTAAATCAAAAGCGGCTTTACTCATTAAATGAATACAGCCGCTAATTGTATATTGCCATTTTGGGTCTGCGATAACTAGCAAACCATCGTTGGTTTAATCAGCTTGAAGAAGTCATTTCCTTTGTTATCAACCAGTATAAATGCCGGGAAATCAACCACTTCGATTTTCCAGATAGCTTCCATGCCGAGTTCAGGCCATTCCAAACATTCAACCTTTTTTATATTCTGTTCAGCCAGAATTGCTGCAGGTCCACCGATTGAACCGAGGTAGAAACCACCGTATTTCTGACAAGCATCGGTTACCTGCTGCGTACGGTTTCCTTTGGCAATCATGATTAAGCTGCCACCATTTTCCTGAAACAAGTCCACATACGAGTCCATACGACCGGCAGTGGTAGGTCCAAACGAACCCGATGCCATTCCTTTTGGAGTCTTGGCGGGACCGGCATAATAAATCGGATGGTCTTTCACGTATTGCGGAAGCGGTTTTCCGGCATCAATCAGTTCTTTCAGTTTCGCATGTGCTATATCACGACCTACAACAATGGTTCCCGTCAACGATAAACGTGTCGATACAGGGTATTTCGAAAGCGTAGACAAAATTTCGCTCATCGGTTGGTTGAGGTCGATTTTTACGGCATCACCTTCGCCCTGATTGCGCAATTCAGCCGGAATCAATGCACCCGGATTGTCTTCCATTTTCTCAACCCAGATACCATCTTTGTTGATTTTTCCTTTTATATTGCGGTCGGCTGAACACGAAACAGCCATTCCCACAAAGCACGAAGCACCGTGGCGCGACAAACGTACAATACGGATATCGTGCGCAAAATACTTACCTCCAAACTGCGCTCCAAATCCCGAAGCCTGAGCCTGTTTCAGAATTTTCTGTTCCATTTCCACATCGCGGAAAGCCTGTCCAAGTTCATTTCCTTCGGTTGGAAGTTCATCGTAATACTTTGTTGAAGCCAGTTTCACAGTTTTCATACACGCATCGGCCGATGTTCCGCCAATTACAAACGCAATGTGGTAAGGCGGACAAGCTGCCGTTCCGAGCGTTTTCATTTTCTCGGTGAGGAATTTCTCCAACGAAGCCGGATTCAATAACGCTTTTGTTTCCTGAAACAAATAAGATTTATTGGCCGAGCCACCACCTTTGGCGATAAAAAGGAATTTATATTCGTTTCCGTGACTTGCCACCAGATCAATCTGAGCCGGAAGATTCGTGCCTGTATTCACCTCGTCGTACATGTTCAATGCAGCATTTTGTGAATAGCGCAGATTTTCTTCGGTATAGGTTTCGTAGATTCCTTTCGACAAAGCTTCCTCGTCGGTTCCGTCTGTCCACACGTTGTTTCCTTTTTTTGCGTAAACAGTAGCCGTTCCGGTATCCTGACAGAAAGGTAAAATGCCTTTAGCAGCTATTTCGGCATTACGAAGCATGGTCAGAGCCACGTATTTGTCATTTTCACTGGCATCAGGGTCAGCCAGAATAGCTGCCACCTGACGTTGATGTTCCGGACGAAGCAGGAACGAACAATCGCGCATGGCTGTACGGGCGAGTTTGGTGAGTCCTTCAGGTTCAACTTTCAAAATTTCCTGTCCGTTAAACTCCGAAACTGAGACATAATCTTTTGTGAGGAGGTAGTATTCAGTTTTATCTTTCCCTACCGGAAACGGTTCCTGATACTTAAATTCTTTTGCCATATTTTAATTTACAATTTTGAGATTTACAATGTACGATTGCTGAAAAGCGTCGCAAAATTACAGAAAAAATTCTTTAATCAGTTTTTGCCTTTGAAAATTTAGCAGGTTTTATATGATTGACGGGGTGACTTGAAGTCACCCCGTCAATTCAGTGTAAATTTTTAAAACAGGGTTAGCTGTCCATCTTCATCTTCTTTGGTTCGATAAATATCTTCTGTATTGTCGGGCATTATCTTCTTTTTAGTTTTCGACTTTGCTGATGCAGGTGTTTTCGATTTGGGGGTTTGGGGAATTATCTTTTCTGATTTTTCCATTTCACCATTTTCAGCATTCGGCTCACTTTCAGTTGTTTCTACCACCATTCCGTTGACAATAAAGGTTACCTTTTGCGCTTCAGGAGTAATTATTTCAGTTTTGGAAGTTACTTCAGGTTTGGCCTTTGTTTCAGGTTTGGCTTTCGGTTCAGCTTTTTTTACCAGTTTCGGTTCAGTTCCAGTTACTTCAACTTCCGTTTCATTTTGAATCTCTTCAGCATCCGACTCGTCCACATTATCTTCCTCAACATCTTCAACTTCCGGCATTTTTAGTTCTTCCACAGGCTTAAATCTGACCGGTTCAAGTTCGTTGATAGTTGCAACTTCGAAAGTAGTCAGACGCTTGCCTTTGGCTTTATAACTTTTCACGCCGATAAATTCATCAGCATCTACCACCAATGTTTCTCGGTAGGCATCATTACCTCCCATAATCACTTCGTATCGCGGATAATCAACATCAGACATCAATAACATTCGGGATTCATGATTATCGCCCAAAAAGTTCTGAGGTTTGGATGTAGATTCAAGTTGGAAACGCTTCAGGTAATAGAATTTCTGTTCGGCATCCCACAAAGCAACTGTCCAAACTTTATTAGAATCAAATTTTTCAATTACGAGAATATCCTTATCATAGTGATTGTTTAGGTCAAAATTACTGGTGTAGAACGTACCTTTGCTTGACACTACCAAAATTGAATCTTCACTCAGATACTCGCCCAAATATTCACCTCGGTTATCATAGTTCAGACGCAACACATCGCGGTCGAACCAAACCTGACGACCACCCAGCGTAGAACCGCCTTTAGTTTTCAGGGCAATTTTTTGTACATCGTTCTTGGTGAGCAGATTTCCCAACGACTGACGGCCTTTGATAGCGATATCGCTGAAATCTTTCTCAAAAACAAGCTTGAAAAGACGTGGTTTGGGTTTCAGGGTAATGCGTATAATTTCAGCTTCTGCATTCGGGTTTGACGTGAAATAAATTACTTTTGAACCGGCTGTTCCCTGCGTAACATCATATTCCTTATCGCGCGTAATTCCGTTTACAGCAAAACGTTTGATATAATACGGACCGATTTTCCCATCTCGGTACACTGTGTTGTAAACAGTGCGTTTGTCGTTCTTTTTGAAAACATCCAAATGCAAAATATTTTTCCCTACAAACAACTTGTCGGCCACTTTCACAATCTTGTACTTTCCGTCTTTAAAGAAAAGGATAATGTCGTCAATATCAGAACAATTGCACACAAACTCATCTTTGCGAAGCGACGTTCCAATAAATCCCTCCTCGTAATTTACATAGAGTTTCTCGTTGGCTTCCACTACTTTAGCCGCCACGATGGTTTCAAAGTTACGAATCTCGGTGCGGCGCGGAAAATCTTTGCCGTATTTAGCTTTAAGCCCCTCGTACCAGGCAATGGTATAATCCACCAAATGAGCCAGATGATGGTCGATTTCGTCAATTTTCTTTTGTATAGCTATCAGCGTATCATTGGCTTTGTCAGTATCAAATTTGGTGATACGCATCATTTTGATTTCGAGCAGTTTTAAAAAGTCTTCGCGCACAATTTCGCGAATAAAATCCTTTTTGAATGGTTCTAATCGTTTGTCAATATAGGCAATTGCAGCATCCTGCGAGTTACTGTCCTCGAATCCTTTATCTTTATAAATGCGGTTTTCGATGAATATTTTTTCCAGCGATGTGAAAAATAGTTGTTCCAGCAATTCGGCTTTTTGTATTTCGAGTTCAGCCTTCAGCAAGTCTTTGGTATGGTCGCAACTGATGCGTAACATCTCACTAACACCACAAAAACGTGGCTTATTGTCGTGAATGACGCAGCAGTTTGGCGAAATACTCAATTCGCAATCGGTAAAAGCGTAAAGTGCATCAATGGTTTTGTCGGATGACGAGCCTGGCAGTAAATGTACCAGAATTTCAACCGTAGCGGAGGTATTGTCATCAACCTTTCGGATTTTTATTTTTCCTTTATCGCTGGCTTTTATTATGGATTCAATTAGCTTGGAGGTGTTTGAGCCATAAGGAATCTCAGTAATGGCCAGTGTTTTATTGTCAACTTTTCCAATTTTGGCACGGATTTTTACTGCTCCTCCACGCTCACCATCGTTGTAACGGGCCACGTCAATCGAGCCGCCCGTTTGGAAATCGGGAAACAGCACAAATTCTTCGTCGCGCAAATAAGCCACACAAGCATCAAGCAATTCGTTGAAATTGTGAGGCAAAATTTTGGAATTCAGCCCCACAGCAATACCTTCCACACCCTGAGCCAACAGCAAGGGGAATTTTACCGGCAATGCAACCGGTTCTTTGTTTCGACCATCGTAGGACGAGCGCCATTCGGTAGTTTTTGGGTTGAAAACAGTTTCGAGAGCGAATTTCGACAGACGTGCTTCGATGTAACGTGGAGCTGCTGCACCGTCGCCGGTAAGTATATTTCCCCAGTTTCCCTGACAGTCGATTAGCAAATCTTTTTGCCCGAGCTGCACCAACGCATCGCCAATAGACGCATCACCGTGAGGGTGAAACTGCATGGTGTGACCCACAATGTTTGCCACTTTATTGTATCGACCATCGTCCAACCGCTTCATTGAGTGCAGAATACGACGCTGTACAGGTTTCAAACCATCGTAAATATCAGGCACGGCACGTTCCAAAATTACGTACGATGCATAATCCAAAAACCAGTTCTGATACATACCCGAGAGGTGATGCTTCACCGCATCGTCCGAAATTTTGGGTACTTTATAAGTTGAATGCGCAGCAGATTCAGCCTCAACAACGATTTCATCGGCTGCGCCAGTGGTTTCGTTCTCTTCGTTTTCCGCTTCAATAATTTCGTCTGTGCTCATGGAAAGTATATATATTAGCCCCAGCCCCTAAAGTGGAGTGAAAGACATAATTTAATTAAAATATTAAGTAAAAGGCTGTAAATTATTCAACTACTCACACTTTAAGTCCCCTATTGGGGGATTTAGGGGGCTTCTTTTTCAAATTCAATCGACAAAAATACAAAAAAAATAGTAACTTTGCACCTCATTTTTCAGTACAATTTTGATTGAAATCTGTCTTTTTATATTCTTACAACTTGTAACTCGCAATTCATACCAAATATTATGGCTTCACAAGAAGATGTTTTTAAAAAACTGATTGCTCACTGTAAGGAATACGGTTTTGTGTTCCCTTCGAGCGAAATTTATGACGGACTGGGTGCCGTTTACGACTACGGTCAGAATGGTGTTGAACTTAAAAATAACATCAAAAAATACTGGTGGGACAGCATGGTGCTGCTCAACGAGAATGTGGTGGGGATTGATGCCGCCATTTTTATGCACCCAACCACCTGGAAAGCTTCGGGACACGTGGATGCATTCAACGACCCCTTGATTGACAACAAGGACAGCAAAAAACGCTACCGTGCCGATGTGCTGATTGAAGATTTGCTCGCCAAATACGACGACAAAATGAATAAGGAAGTGGAAAAAGCAGCCAAACGTTTCGGCGAAAGCTTTGACGAAGCCGTTTTCCGCTCCACCAACGAACGTGTGCTCGAAAATCAGGCCAAACGCAATGAGATTCATGCCCGTTTTGTAAAAGCATTGAACGATTCGGATTTAGCCGAACTGAAAGCCATTATTGAAGATTATGAAGTGGTTTGTCCCATTAGCGGAACACGAAACTGGACTGATGTTCGTCAGTTCAACCTGATGTTCTCAACCGACATGGGTTCAACAGCCGATGGTGCTTTGAAAATTTACCTTCGTCCCGAAACAGCTCAGGGTATTTTCGTAAACTTCCTGAACGTGCAGAAAACCGGTCGCATGAAGATTCCATTTGGAATTTGCCAAATTGGTAAAGCATTCCGCAACGAAATTGTGGCACGTCAATTTATTTTCCGTATGCGCGAATTTGAACAAATGGAAATGCAGTTCTTTGTTCGCCCGGGTGAGGAAATGAAATGGTTTGAACACTGGAAAGAATTCCGCCTGAAATGGCACAAAGCACTGGGTCTTGGTGACCAAAAATACCGCTTCCACGACCACGACAAGTTGGCTCATTATGCCAATGCCGCTACCGATATTGAATTCGAAATGCCGTTTGGTTTCAAGGAAGTGGAAGGAATTCACTCCCGCACCGATTTCGACCTGAGCAGCCACGAAAAATTCTCAGGCAAAAACATTAAATATTTCGATCCCGAACTGAATCAGTCTTACGTTCCTTACGTTATCGAGACTTCCATCGGCGTGGATCGTACCTTTCTGTCAATCATGGCAGCTTCGTACAAAGAAGAAGCGCTAGAAGGTGGCGATACCCGTGTGGTGCTTACATTGCCTCCGGTGCTTGCTCCGGTAAAAGCAGCTATTTTGCCGTTGGTAAAGAAAGATGGTCTGCCCGAAAAAGCACGTGAAATAATGGACAATCTGAAGTTTGATTTCAAATGCGGTTATGACGAAAAAGATTCCATCGGAAAACGTTACCGCCGTCAGGATGCCGTAGGAACTCCATTCTGTATTACCGTAGATCACCAGACAATGGAAGACAACTGCGTAACCATCCGTCATCGCGACTCAATGTTGCAGGAACGTGTTCCCATTGTTGATTTACAAAAAATTATAGGCGATGCAGTGAATATGAAAAATCTGTTCCGGAAGATTGTGGGATAATTTTTCCTTAAACAAATTTATAACCAACTGGGTGGCTCAAAGCCACTCCGTTGGTATATCAAGACAAATCTCATAATCTAAAAAACAAAAAAGGATGCTGTTATCAGCATCCTTTTTTTATCAGAGGGATTCTCAAAAATCACCTCCTGCACTTTTTAGATTTATAAAACCACTTTAGCTATCTGATTGCCTATTTTAACTATAACCAGTCCTTTGTCAGCAACCGGAATACTATTCAACCCACTTATGGTTTGTTTTGCAAGCAATTTCTGTCCTACTGCATTATACAATTCTATTATTTTGCCGGCTTCGGCTGTAATACGTATAACGCCATCGGAGGCAGAAACAGAGAGATTTGTAACAGGTAAAACAACTTGTGTTGTGAAATCTGAATTTCTTGGAAAAGGTGTTGTAACCTCAAAGTCATTTCCAATATTCAATGTATAAACAAAACCTCCGGAATACTTGCGAATTGCAGATGTAGTTGCAGTTAGATTAACAGTAGAACTTCCAAACACAGGAGTTGAAGTTGCACCATAAGGTACATAATCAACATAAGCAGCATTTCCTGTTACTGAAGTTAAATTAGTAGCATCTGCCAGAGTTTGTGCTGTACTTTTATTATATAAAACCACTTTTCCAGAGGATGCACTCATCGCAATTAAAGTTGTTGAAGCATCAGGTGCTTGTAAAGTTGAACCTACATTCCCACCTGCACATTGAATTAAATAATGACAATATTTTTTGATAGTAGTACTTGCTGGAAATACAAAAACACTTGCTGCAGTCCCAGTAGCACTATAATATTGTATGCTCCAGTCTGTTATATCAATATCCTGGTCGGTTGTATTATATAATTCAACAAAGTCGTTGGTATATGTAGCTCCGGTACCACCACCACCTCCATACACCTGAGATATAATCACATTTGGAACTGGAATGGCAGTTACTGTGAGTGACTGACTTACATCAGTAGCTGCATTGTAGTTTGAACTGGCAGCTTGTGAAGCAGTGATATTGGTTGTACCTGCACCTACAATGTGGATATTTCCCGAAACGATAGTTGCAACAGCTGTATTAGAACTGATGTAAGTTATCGGATTTACAGCTGATGAAGCTGAAGTTGCCCCCGGGCTGTAATCAGCATCAGTAGTTGTTTTAGCAACTAAAGCTGGAAAAGTAATTGACTGATTTGCTTTGGTGATATTTGCTGTTAGTCCTGTTGGTTGTATCAGTATATAATTTGCAACTTTTGTTCCACCGAGCGTGCTGGTAGAAGTTACAGCTATTCCGTCGGACACATTTACATCTGCAAACGATCCTGTACCTGTTAGTGTGACATTATCAGAGTTAATTATTCCGGTTAGTGTGCCGGTTATCACTGCCGTATTAGTTCCATCATATACTTTTGATGTAGCTGCTGCATCGGGTAGAGTTAATGTTTTAGAATTTACAGTTAAAGCACGTAATACATTTGGTGCTTTATCATAGGTTAAGTTACCTGCTTGTGATGCTGTAATATTAGCTGTTCCTGCTCCTATAATAGTCACCGTTGAACCATTTACTGTAGCCACTGCAGTATTTGAACTTACATAAGTCACCGACAAAGAAGAACTTGCAGTTGCCGTTAAATCAAAACTTGCATCACCATAAGTTACTGCACTTAATGATCCAAAAGTAATGGTTTGAGGCAGTAATTGAGTAAATGAAAATGCTGATCCGACATTGGAAGTACCGTCATTTAATTTTACCTGTATACTGATTCCATCCTGTGCATCGATTGTTGCCGGAAGTGCTACAGTGAATGTGGCTACACCGCTTGCATTAGTTA
>Ga0209083_1004570_pt1 | contig 10436 bp, 18 predicted proteins | sample AM7aDNAmetaG_FD_184132 | JGI IMG/M metagenome (GOLD analysis project Ga0209083, IMG submission 184132) | Freshwater microbial communities from Finland to study Microbial Dark Matter (Phase II) - AM7a DNA metaG (SPAdes) (version 3) | ecosystem: Environmental > Aquatic > Freshwater > Lake ...
CATGCTTGGGGTTGGGAAAAATGCACTGAATATCTTATTAAATTAAGAAAATCATTCGAATACATATCTAAACATATTTAAAAATGAAAAATATATTTAATTTTATCAAAATAATAATAACCATTATTATTTGTATACCAATACTTATAATTTATTTCTTCGTACTCTTTATGATGTATTTAGAAGAAAAAACATTTGAATCTAAAAAGAAAAAAGATGAATGTTATTACGGACCCCTCAACTAGAGAATTGAGAATGTATTTCTTTGTAATGTATAATCTGTCTGGAATTCAGCAAGCAATTCAGTCAGGTCATTGTGTTGAAGAATATGGTGATAAATATCATGATACTGAATTATACAAAGAATATAGAAAATTTAAAACTTGGATTATTCTGAATGGTGGAACAAGTAATAATGGATTTATTGGAGATTTCAAAGTGAACGACTTTTCTGCATCTAGTATTCTTCGTAGAATATATTTTGATGAATCAAAAATGGGTACAATGGATTTACACGAGAAATATTTCATTGATAATAAAATTCCATATGCATCTTTCCACGAACCAGATTTGAACAATGCTCTTTCCGCTCTTTGTTTCATTTGTGATAACAAAGTATTTGATTGGTTTAATTATCCAATATTTGTAAAATGGGTTTATGAATTTAAAGGATTACAATTAACCGATAAAGAAAAAGTTGAAAAACTTCCTTATGAATCTGGTTCATCTCTTGATAAATTATATCAGGAATGGGTAGAATTTGTAGGTGGTGAACAAAACGCAAAATTAAAGGAATTAATTTACGGTAAAAAATTAGCCTAATGGAAGTTGTATATTTAGATCAAATTAAGGATATAACGGATATTGAAAGAGTTGATATATTCAAAGCATCCGATAAAATTAAAAAAGTTATTTCTTCCTGTAAAACGAAAGAACATTTTGATGTAGCTGAAAAAATGATAAAAAACTTCCAACGTGTTTACAAAGATGATTTGGAAGAATGTTCTTGTACATCAAGTTTATATCAATATTTAAAAGAAAACAATATATGACTGGAAAATTAAGATTTTTGAATATATTTGAACCTGTTTTAATTGGTGAATCAGATATACAAAAAAATATTCATGATTTTTTCAAAAAAATAAATAAGAAAAAATCATCAATGGATTACACCATAAATTCATTTATTCTAAAAACAGACAACGAATCTACATATGAAATGGATTATGAGTGGTCTGAATCAGGTGGTTACGTTATGTTAAAAAAAATTGAAGGATTTGGAATGACAAATATTAGTGCATATATGTCCGATATTCTTCAAAATCTTAATGGAAGAGATGTCACCGCAACAATTACTGAAGAACGTCTTGAAATAATTGACAATGAAGAAGATGTTTATGGTGTATATTATACCAATTCTAATCTTTGTAAAATTCCTGATGATAAAATAAAAGAAATTTGTAAAATTGGTAGTGAGGATTGTTGTATATTTGTATGTGCATCTGGAAATGGTTTCGAATGTATGAAATTTGATTCTTATATGTCTAGACAAATGTTATACAGATTAGCCGAAGATACAATAAACGCTAAACGAATAGGTAATTGTAGATTCTTAGGCAGAAAAGATGATTCTTTAAATGAAGATCATTCAATCAAAAATATAGATTTAATCTGATTGACCAGATTGTTCTTCACTAGATTGTTGTCCACCATTTTTTTCATTCATTTTAGCAACAATCTGTCCAATGGTGTCTTTAAGTTTATCCAAATTTGGTAAAATATTTTCCAATTCTTTCAAAATATCATCTGAAATTTCTGTAGTAGCACCCTCTGTTGTACCACTTTCTAATTGAGTTGCGCCAGAATCAGTAGATTGAGTTGTACCAGAATCAGTAGTTGCTGCAGAATCAGCCGTTGATGTTTGTTGAATGACATCTTCATTCAAAAATTCTTTAAAATTTTTCATATCTTTTCGTTCTTAAATTTTTCAAATGACATCAATCTGGATTCCCTTATTGGAAATCTAACCGGCTCTTTTAATTCAACTGAGGATTTTACAAATCTATTGAGATCATTGGTTGTAACTAAATAATTATCCAATCTTAATTTTACTGTTTTTATTCTTTCTAAAATAAGATGATACACTTCATCATTTGTCTTTCTTAATATTTCTTCAAAAAATCTTTGAATGTCGTTTGCGTAGTGAATATTTTGTGTATCATCATCATAAAAACTAACATTAGTGTACCAATCTTGTTTCAAAGAAACAAATTTACCTCCCTTGATTTTAAATCCAACCATATGTTCTAACAAAACATTAATTTTATTCATATAATTTTGACCTCTATTTACACTTTCACCAACAAAAAATATTTTATGTATATTTAACCCAATATTTTCTAATTCCAATCTTAATTTATTCAAAATATCTGAATTATTTCTTTGATTCGAGCGGGCAGTTAATATTCCAATATCAATATTATTTTTAAATCTTAAATGCTCTATGTTTTTCAATAAAATTTCAAGTTTTGATTTATTCAATAATTCTTTACTAACCATAGGCATTAAAGAAATACCAAAACGTTCTATATTTTCTGTTTTAGCTTTCTTTTGTAATCTTTTAGACAATTCTTCACTGATATAAAATTTTTGTCCATTATAATCTAAACAAACATCATCTTTTACATAATGTCCTTTCTTTATTAAAGCAAACTCGATAGAGTTTAAAACGTGCAGGGGCTTGCTAGGATGGTCTTTATCGATCACCCATACTTCGTAATCATTTTCGATCAAAGTATCGTCTAAATCAAAGAATGCAACGTATTTATTCATTATTTTATATTTATTAGTTCTTTTATTCTTGATATAGCTCTATCCAACCCATCAAAAAGAATATCATCTCCGATAACATTATAAATTTTATCTTTGAAACTTTCTAATTCTTGAATATATCCTAAACATTTTTCCTTATCTTCTTCTGTTTTTGGAAGTGCCCAAGTACCTTCTTTTAAAAATTCAATGTATTTTTTCATATTAATATATTATTTCTATATTAAATTTTTCTCTATGTGTTATAATTAAATTTCCAATAGCTTCTGCTTTTGTTTTTCCACAATCCCAAAAACCTTTATCTCCATTTAAATAAGCCATATAATCTTCAGTCCTTTTATCAACTGTTATTATATACTTAGCAGATGATTCGTTCACTGTTTCTTCTTTTATATATTCGGTATATTTTTGTACTTTATTTTCATTAAAATATCCTTTAATTTCATTTGGAAGATCTCTCCAAGATTTAGTAACTATTTCGCCAGCTTCTTTCTTTGACACGGAAAATTCACTAACTAAAAACTTAATTCTTTCTTTATCGGTTTTTAATTTATTCCATTCTTCACGAAGTTTCTTAACTTCTTCTGATTTTTCTTTTTTCATTGGATCATTTTATTTTTTGTATATGTATATATTAAAATAAAAATCTTGATTCAAATATTTCAAATTTGATTATTATTTTCTCATTTTTATGAGTCTCTTTATTTACAATTTTCAATTTTTTCGGATCAAAAACGAATATATTTTTAGTGCCGGTTTCCCAAACATAACAACCATCGAAATCATTTTTCTTTAACCAATCGAAAAACCAAGTATCCTCAATAGAAGAGTAATCACCGAACACAATACCATTGTAATAATTTGATGTATCTGTATCTTCAAACTCCGGGGATGAATCAATATCTTTTCTTAATTTCAATGCCAAATCATAATCATAATTTTTATGAGTTAAATTCACATTTTTTACTTTTCCAGTTTCATAATAATACAAATCTAAATCAGTCGGTAATTTTGATGGGTCAAATATTTTATCTGTTAATAATTCAATTGTATAAATTATTCCATTTTTATATCTGGAATAATACTTTGCAAACTCATAATCACTTGTTAAAAATATAGGATTTATATAATTCAAGTCTAAATAAGTCCCTTTTTTTAATTTAAATTGTTCGAAATCTGAATATGAACCATGATACCATTTCATAACATATATATTAAAATAAAAATCCGGTGTTTATAACCGGATTTTTATTAGAATTTAGGAAGTTTAAAACTGCTTGGGTTAAATGATTTTGTCAAATTTGATAAATTTCCAAAATTTGGCATCCCCTTTTGAGATTCATTATCTTGTTTATCTCTTTGTTTCTTTTCTTCTTCATGTCGCTCGTTTAATAAATTGATGTAATCTTCTAATTCATAATAGGGCCAAGAATCAACAACATTTGTAGGTTGTCTCATTTGGTACATGAATTCAAATTTATTTTTTCGTAAACTTATCAAAGACACCTGAAACAATGAAAATACTTTTGGCTCCGTCGGGAAACGTAAATTCTGTGTGGACCTCTTCACCACAAGCTGGACATTTCGTCATTAATTCTTTAATACCAAATTGTAATTTATCAACTGCTTGATCCAAAAATTGAAATTCTTCCATACCCATTTTCTGTGGATTTTTGAACTCTTCTTCCTTTTCTTTAATTGCTTCTGGAGAAATTGTTTTCATACTTGTTAAAGTATATGGAATAATTTTCATAAAAGAAACATTTGGATTCTTACCATTCTGAACTAAATCTTTAATATATTTAAAGAAATCTTCCTGTAAACTGATTGTAGGTGGTGCTATTTTAATTAATTTACCATTTACATCAAACTCAAATACTCTTTCATTAGTATTGAAAAATCTTTTTAAATCTTCATCAATTTCATAATTTATGAAAGTTTTTGGAGAATCCTTAGTTGGTGTTGCACGATATTGAATCTTAAACTCGTGATTACAACCTTTACATTTCACATCTTTTGCCAAATTGACATTTTTTTGAAAAGTAAGTTCTCTAACCATAAAAACTAAATATATTCTATCATTATCTTTCAAATCCTTATAAGTTCCAATTGATCCATTTGGAAATTTAACTCTAACACAACGAGATAATAATTCATTCATTTTTTCCGTAACATCAACCAAATTTTCATTTACAATAGCCGAATATGCCTGAACTTCAGACACCGTTGCTGCTCTAATCATAATTTTTGTTCCCGGTTTATAAAATATTCCAGCCGGTAAAGCACTTAAATCAACTGTTAAAAAATCTAATAAGTTATCACCTTGTAACTGTTCAACTGGTCCATCTTGATTTGGAATGTTTGCTGTTTCTTGTTGTAAATACTTTGATAAAGGATCTACAGGTGGTTTGTTTTCCATCTTTGGAAATTCATTATTACTTGCCATGTTTATATTTCTTTATTTTTTTATTTGCTCTTTTATTTTTTCATTTATTTCATTTACATAACGTTCAAATTCATAAAAAGGTAATTTATTTATTTCTTCAATACTCATTCCGGTATGTTTCATCACATAATATTTATTATTTAAAAAATTATCTATCGGAACACTAAATAATTTTGTAATTAAATTATTTCTCTTTATCTCTTTATCTTTTTTTCTTTTTAAAACAATACTAGAATCTTTTAAAGATACTTTATCATCAGTATTATGTGTCATTACAGTTCCTTTATCATAAGTAATTTTCACATCCAAACATTTAATACCAGAATCATTCCAATCAAAATTAAAAAGTTCTACTATTTCAGAAAAATAAAATTTAGTTAACTGAACCTTATACATAACCAATCCTTCCACATCATGAAATAAAATATCAACAACCAAAGGAACACCAAGATATTTAATGATAGTATCCAATGGTGTTGTTTCTCTTTTATCACTATCCCAATTCAAATTGAAATGCATCATATTTTTTTCAAATTTAAATAGTTGCTCCGTTAATCTTACATCTATTTCTTTATCATCTTGATAAAAATGAACTTCAGCCAATTTATTCCAAATTGGTTCTAACCTATCATCTTTAATATTATCAACTGGCTCAAAATGTGCTAATGGCATAATATATTGAATTGTTTTTATAAAATTATATATTAGAGTAGGCAGGGTCCAAATTTTTTTATCTTACACAAATATCGTATTTTTGTAAATTAAATGTTAAGAAAATGATAATTGCTGAAAATTTTAAAGCATATCTTGACCCAAAAAATAAATGGTGTATTATCTTTGAGGATAAAAAAGGAAAAATAATTAGTTATTGTGCAATCCCACCAACAAAAGGTAATAGAACAGATATTATAACCCATGACAAAATATTAAATGGTTATACCTTTGGAATTGACGCAATTATAATATCAATAATTAATGGAGAACCAAATATAATTTATTCAAAACAAATTTAAAAATTAAACCTATGAAAAAGATCCTTTTTATTTCAATTATTATTTTGATTCTAACTTCTTGTAAAGAACCAAAGACATATAAAAATGGTGATATTGTTTATCTAAAACCAGATTCAACCATAGCCGTAATCAATTCTGAATCTGGATATCATGATTATTATTGGGTTCTTGTTCCAAAAAATGCAAATCCAGTATTTTTTGTAGCCGAAACATCCATTTACGGTAAAAAGAAATAATTAAACCGGTATTTTATCACCGTTAAAAAAATCTTGAACAAAGTTACACCTTGTCCAGTTTTTCTTCTTGTTTCAACCAGTCGATATTATGATTGTCCACAAGCGTAAATTCGGTAGAACGGCTACCTATTTTTATTTTTAACGGTGAATATGATTCACCTATTATATTTAATCCTTCTTTTTTGATATTAATGGCTGCATTTAAGTCCCTGTTATGATTTGTTTTACAGTCGGGACAAATCCATTCTCTATCACTTAATGTTAGTTCTGCGTTCTTATAACCACACACATTACATAATTTACTCGAAGGAAACCATCTATCCACTTCAACAACATACCTTCCATACCAATTAGCTTTGTAAATCATCATTGCTTTAAAATGACCCAACGATAATTCTTGAATTGACCTTGCTAATTTGTGGTTTGACATCATATTTTTTACACTAAGGTTTTCCATTGATATAACTTGATTTTCATTAATCAATTGATTACTAACTTGGTGTAAATAATTTTCTTTGATGTTGTTTAAATGTTCGTGATATTTAGCTAATTTCTTTCTACATTTATTTTTATTTTTACTACCATTCGTTTTCTTTGATAACTGACGATTCAGTTTTACCAATTTCTTCTCATTGTTTCTTTTTATCTTTATGTTGTCAAATGTTTTACCATCAGAACATATAATGAAATCTTTGATACCTAAATCGATACCTATAACATCATTAATTGGGTTTGATACTTGTTTTTCTAACTCGCCATCAATCAATATTGATAAAAAATAATTACCAGATTTAGTTTTAGTTAAAGTGGCTGATTTGATACCTGATTTGTATTTGTTTAAGTAAGTTTTATATTCATCTGAACATCTGAATTTGACGTTTTTTAATGATTTTGTCAACGTCAGTCTACCAGATTCATAGTCATTCACACCAGATATGGCTTCCTCTGGAAACCTACAAGATTGTTTGTTATCGTGTTTAGATTTAAACTTAGGAAATCCATTACCATTAACAAAGAATCGTTTATACGACTCCATAAGTGTCATTATGGATTGTTTTAATACCTTTGTGTTATGAGCAGTTAGAAATTGATAATCAGCATCTTTAGTTAAATCCTGATGGAAATAATTACCCATTTCTTTCAAACCTAAATTTGATTTATCATTCAGGTAAGCAGTTTTCTTTTTATCCAGACATTTATTATACACAAGCCTATAGCAACCAAGTAATTGATTGATATAATCCTGTTGGATTTTAGTTGGATATAAACGTATTTTAACCGCTTTTAACATACAAGTACTTATTTTTGGGTAATTACTCACCCATCTATAAATACTATATATTAATTAAAAATATCACTTTTTTCCAAAATAATTATTTCAAAGAACGATTGTTAAATTTTGTGTAATATTGTTCAAGATTTTGTTAGCTGTTGGTTAACCCTTATTCAAATTTCCTTCATAAGTAATACCATCTATTACTCTTGTTGTTGCCCACATCGGTTTTAAATTCGATAAAGCACAAACTATTTTGACAGATGTATTCGGTGAGAATGATGTAACTGGAAAATATTCCAATCACCATAATTTTCCCAAATCATTCCTTTAGTAAATTGTTTTTCAATGTGTTCTTTTAAATCAAGAGCTGAATAACCCAATAAATCAATAGTATGACCTTCTTTTTTTGTTCCCATTCTTTTTAGTGTTGAATGTAAAATAGATCTCCAAGCAACAACATGTGGATTGTTTTCTCTATATCTTCTTGATATTTCTCTCCACATTTCTCTATTATTTTGTCTATATTCTTTTAATTCATCTTTGTGTTCTTTTGTATATTTTTTATTATAATCTGTATATCTTTGTTTAATATGTGGTAATTTTCTTTTTTCTCTAGCTTTTTTATTTACATCATCTTTATTATCAATTCTGTATTGTTTCATTCTTTCAATCGTTTCATTTTGTAATTTTTCATATCTTTTTTTATCATATTCTTTTCTTTTTTCATTAAAATTTGGTGCTGATTTATATTTTTTTTGAACTCTTTTAATACATTCTTTACATTCACTTCGATGACCATCAGATGTTCCTCTTTTTAAATGAAATTCCGATATTGATTTTTTATTATTACACAATCTACATATTTTTTCACCATCATTTTTAATATCCTTTTCTAAATTCAATTCTCTTCTTCTATCTTTATTATAATATTTCAAATTTGAACAAACTTTACATTCACTTCTATGTCCATCTACCATACCATCACATAAAGGAAAATCATCAATATTTTTTGGATTACCACAAATTTTACATAATTTAGTTTTCATAATTTATAAATTAATTTTTCAATAATCTACCGCAAAGACTATATAAATAAAAACCAATAGGTGTATTTGATACCTATTGGTTTTTGTAAATATATGAAAATCAATAATATAAGTCGTTCCAGTAATCAACTGCGAATTTGGCTGTTAATGTTTGAATATCACCAGTTGACCAATCTTGATCTTCCCATCCAGTAAAACCTGTAATCCAAGAATTGATCCAGTTTACACGTCTTATTACTCTTCCTTCACGGTCATGAACATCGATTGTAACCAAATCAGATTTAAGGTTTCTCTTATAAGATAACTGACCTGTTTCATTATTCCATACTAAATCGTACCAATCCTTCAACATTCTGAATACAAAAACTGAATTTGAATCTTTATCTTGGTTCAAGTTGAATTGAATTTCTGTCGATTTAATAGAAGTTTCTTCAGGTGTAGTTGGATACAAACGGGTTGAGTATTTAAATCTCTGGGTTTGTACTGCCAAATCTGGGTAGATTGGGAGACTACATTTTATAGCGTTCTCTAACAATAAATTGGTAGCGAATGGGTGAATTTGTTGAAGAGCCGTAGGTAATGTAAAACGGATTTCAAACAAATTTTTATAAACCGGTTCGTGTAATCCGGTTGCGGTTGTTACGTTGGTGAAATGTGCTAATGGCATATTCGTGTATCTTATTTTTTATTATATATTTAATTCTGAAAATGATTTTTCTTCATTTCCTAAAAGTATATATTAATGTAGGGTCGTTCCTTTTTCATGTAAAGAAACATTTCTTCCAGAAACATCATTAACATACTTATAACCCTTATCTAATAATTCATTAAAATATGGAGAATTATAAAAAGTTGTAATTAGTTTTACATCTTCTACATTCGGATTTATAAACAACATTTTATATTTTTGTTTAGGGTCTGGTTTTCCTTGATATTTAACACTTCTTCCAAAATATCCTTTATCAGCTTTCCAAAAAGACACATTCCAACCAACCACATCATATAAATATTTAAATCCTTTATCAATTAAAGAATTGAAATGTGATGAAAATTCTGTTGTTTTTACTAATTTTATTTCTAAATTTTTGAAATCAACCATTAACATTTTTTTTACAAGACTTTCATGATCCTGTGTCGATGAAAAATTTTCATATGTTTTTAAATTTTTCATATTTCGTGTATCTTATTTTTTATTATATATTTAATTCTGAAAATGATTTTTATTCAATCGTTTATTTAAAAATCACATCGTTGAATAAAAATCATTTTTATTTTAAACAAAACTATAATTTTTTATTACTATATATTAAAAACAATAATAAAAATGAATATACATTTTACAAAAACAAAAAAATTAATGTTAGATGAACATTATAATTTGCTTTATGATGGCGAAGTATCAAATGAAAAATATAAAGAAATTTGTGAAACATTACCATTAAATGAAAATGGGAAAAAAGGTGTAATTTTTTCTACTATGGGTTCCGTTTCTGGTGATATAATTACTATATTGAAATCTATAACAAACGAAGTAGAAAAAACGAATAGACAAGAAGTTTATATTTATGATAAATCTACACCAGAAGATTT
>Ga0209083_1004571_pt1 | contig 10435 bp, 7 predicted proteins | sample AM7aDNAmetaG_FD_184132 | JGI IMG/M metagenome (GOLD analysis project Ga0209083, IMG submission 184132) | Freshwater microbial communities from Finland to study Microbial Dark Matter (Phase II) - AM7a DNA metaG (SPAdes) (version 3) | ecosystem: Environmental > Aquatic > Freshwater > Lake ...
AAATCTCGGCATACCGCGCCGGCCTTCTATTGAAGCAATTAAGGCGGTCTCTTCCCCGCAGATAAAAGCCCCGGCCCCGCAAAAAACATGCAGCTTCAAATTAAAGCCGGTCCCCATAATATTTGAGCCCAAAAGCCCCGCCTTCTCGCATTCCGCCAGGGCGTATCTTATATTATCCAGCGCCATCGGATACTCTTCCCGGATGTACAAATAGCCCTCATCTATACCGATGGCAAAAGCCGCAATCGCCATACCTTCTATTACCCTGTAAGGGTAGGACTCGAGCAGCATCCTGTCCATAAAAGCGCCGGGATCACCTTCGTCCCCGTTGCAAATAATATATTTTTTGCTGCCCGCAGAAGCCCGGGATATCTCCCACTTGTTGCCGGCGGGAAAACCCGCACCCCCCCGGCCTCTGAGACCGGAATTTTTTATCTCGTGAATTATTTCCCCGGGTTTTAAAGTCTTTAGAGCTTTTTCAAGAGCAAGAAAGCCGCCTTTTTCTTTATATTCCTTAAGGTCAAGCGGATCCACTTCCCCGAAATTCTCAAGAACTATTCTTTTTTGCGGACCTAAAAAAGAACAGGCCGGCCCTTCATCCAGAGGAAGTGGCTTTGGCTCCTCCGGCGCGTCATAATAGGCAAAGGTAAAATGTTCATATCCTTTTTTTATTTTATTTGCAATTTTCCTGAGGGATCCGGCAGACGGCAGATGCTTATCACAAATAAGTTTTACATCTTCCGGTTTCACCCCGGCATAAAAAGTCGACACGCCCGAAGAAGAAACCACCTCGGTAAAGGGATTGCTGTGGCACATACCGACACAACCCACTTTTTTGGTAACCGCATCCAGCCCGTTTTCCGCAATATATTCATCAAAAGCCGTCTTAACATCCTTACTGCCGCTCGCGATACAGCAGGATCCCAGGCCAATTTTAATGACCGTTTTGTTTTTCGTCTCAAACCCGGCTTTTTCACCGGGAGCAGTTTCTAATTTAGCGTTCCTGGTATTTAAAAAGAGGTTGATCATCTCCGGTACGGACCGGGTTGAAACATGGCCATAGGTAACATCGTCTATCTTTACCACAGGCGCCAAAGTACAACAGCCAAAACAGGCCGCCTTCTCAAGAGTAAAAAGGCCGTCTGCATCAGTATCTTTTCCCTCCCCGATATTAAGGTAACGCCTTACGGCATCCGTTATCAGCGGGGCCCCTTTAACATGACAGGCGGTCCCGTGACAGACCGAAAGTATGTGTTTGCCTACCGGATTGTGACGGAACTGGGTATAAAAGGAGGCCACCCCCGTTATCTGGGCGCGTGTAATTTTGGTAATCTCACAGATATGCTGCAGGGCTTCCTTAGGCAAATATTTGAAATGTTTCTGTATTGCCTGTAAAATAGGAATGACCTTGTCGTTTCCGGTACCCACCGCGGCCACAATTCTTTCGACCTCCAAAAGGTCTATGTTTTCTTTTATTTTTGTATTCACCGGGTTCCTATACAAAAAAGATTCTTCTCGCTTCTAATAAATATTTTTCCGTCAACAAAAGCCGGGGAAGCCGAACATTTCGAGTCCATATCCATAGTTCCCAGTAATTTACCCTCATAACTTACTATATACACTTTCCCCTTCTGGGAAGGAACATATATAGTCCCGTTGACCAGCGAAGGGGAGGCCCAGAAATCATCTTCCAGGGAAATTTTCCAGAGCACTTTACCGGTTTTAATATCCTGACCTACCACCAAAGAGTTCATCGCGACCACAAGAAGCTTACCGTCGGTAACAGGCGTATTTATAGCCTGATTTTCTTCCTGCATCGACCAAACAATATTAGTTTTTGTAACATCACCGGCACCGCCCGGAATAATAGCGCTCACAGTTGAAACAGAACCTACATCTATGGCGATGATTTTTCCGTCCCCGTAGACAGGTGAAGTTGAAATCTCGCCGGTCAGGCATTTTACGCGCCAGAGCTCTTTGCCCGTATCCGGGTCATAAGAAATTACCTGCTCCTCGCCGGTGGTTATAAGTTCATTTTTACCTTTGTATTCAATTATCGCCGGAGTCCCCCACGAGGCCCCGACGGGTCTTTTTGTTTCCCAGGTTATCTGGCCCGTTTTTCTGTCAAGCGACACCAGTTTCGAAAGACCCTCGCCGCCCCGGTCCAGCTGCAATATAATATTCTTCTTCCAAAGAAGCGGTGAAGAAGAAAGCCCGTAAGTGTTCTCGGATTTCCCGAAATATTTAACCCAGCGTTGTTTTCCGGCATAATCAAAGCAGACCAGGTGGTCGGTGGCAAAGAAAGCAAAGACAAGCTCCCCGTCAGTCACCGTAGTAGGCGCGGCATAACCCGCCCCGCCGGCATCTTCCGACATAATCTCAACATCGTCAAGTTTTACCGGCACCATAACACTTGAAGACCATTTAAGGCTCCCGTTTTTTGCGTCATAACAGCTAACCTTAAGTACTTTAGCTTCACTGCCGGTCAAGAAAAGATTATCTTTGTAAACAACCGGGGAACTATAGGATTTTACAGGCAACGCAATTTGCCAGATAATATTTTTTCCTGTTTTAATATCCCACTCTTTTACATAATTGCCGTCTTTTACCAGGCCGGTCCCTGCCGGACCCCGAAAACCATTCCAGGCGGAAGACAGATCTATTACTTTTTCCTTAATTTCTGTCTCCGCCGGCTCAAAAGGTAACTTCTGAAAACCCCAAATTGCAAAAGTCCCGAGCAGGCCCAAAATGATAACCGCCGTAAGGCCCGAGGAGACCATATAAATATTGGCACCGGCTAACTCCCCGGTCTTATAGACTGTTTCGCTTCCTTTTTTTACTTCAGGGAGCCTCTCGGTAAAAACGCCTTTCAAGCGGAACGCCGCCAAAGCCAGCAGAAAAAAGACAATAAATATATTTTTCCCGTAATCAAGAAAACTGCTCTTTCTAAAAAACGCGGTTCTTTCCTTAAGATCCTGATCCCTGAACTCAAAAAGGAGTTTCTCATTATCCGGATATTTCTCCAGTTTTGCTTTTAATGCTGTCAGCACGGGAGAATCTTGAATATTGCCCTGCTGTCCCGAGAGATAATAAACAGTCAGGGTCAGCGCCGCAAGAATAGCAACAATTGCAGCCGCGACCGCCACCTGCTTAAAGAACAACCTTAAAATATTATTCCTGTTTTCTTGATCCATCACCCGTACTCTTCTCCTGTCTTTCTATAGGACAATCCCTGAAACATCTGGCACAGGACATGCATCTGGCGCTATCCGGTTCATAGATATCTCTTTTGGGTTTTCTTGCGGCATATAGGAACTGTAAGCCCATAACAAACATTATCCAGACCCCGAGATAAATACCGCCGGTTTTGAATTTATTCTTTACGCCGGCAACTTTCTCATAGAGCAGGAGGGAACTTTCCCCGGTCCGGATATATTCTTTTGCATAGTCGGAAAGAATTATTTTTTCGGGCTCACCCTCGCTATAGGCGTATATTTCTACTGCCAGTTTAACATCTCTATTATAAGTGGCCAGAAGCGCGCCGGTGTAGTTACCGAGCACTCCGCCTGCTATCAGTCCTGAAATAAAAAGCCCGAGTACAACCAGCCGGTTCTTAGCCTTCCTTCTTTCCGGTTTATCCGGTTTATTGATTGCTCCAAACGGGCACGAATCTTCACAAAGTTTACAAACAATGCATTTATCCGGCGTTATTGTTACTTTCTCGCGGCTAACCAGAGCCAGCGGTTTTAATAGCGCTCCATAAGGACAAAGAAAACGGCAGTAGGGCCGGCCGATAAATAATGAGAGTAAAACGAAGAATCCCCCGTTTAAAAGCATATAAAACGGCCCGGTAAGCCGGAAGATAGGAACGAAAGGATCATATTTGCAAATTAGAAAGACTGAGTCCGTCAGGGCAAAAAGAACAGCCAGGCCGAGATAGATATAAGCGAGCATGGAAAGAGAGCGATCCAGCCAGCGCGGAATTTTTATTTCTTTAAGCAATAGAAGATCCTGCAGTGCTCCGTGCGGGCAGGCACCGCCGCAATACGCCCGTCCGATAAATAGCGAGGCAACCAGAGGAATAATAAATATCAAGACTGCCGTGAAAGGCAGATAATAGTTCGGGTTAGTTAGAGAGAGTACAATATCCTGCACAGCGCCTATCGGACAAATACAGCCTTCTTTATAAAAACCGAAGTATAAAAGTGAAAACATTGAGATAAGCATAACAATATTTCTGGATCTACGCTTAAGCGAAGCCCACGCAGACAACAAAATAACCTCTATTAAGATAAAAATATCCAGATACACCAGCCAGTCGGCCCGGGCCGGAACTGTCCTCATTACCGGTACGAGATAGTTAGTATCAAACTCCGGCGGCGGGAATTTATATTCGCCGAATACCGGGCTCGCAACCAGGTAAAGAAAAATAGCGCCTATGAGCACTCTTTTATAATTAACTTTCACGGCCTTCCTTGGTTATATACGCTTTTTCAGCCGGTATTCTTACAAACGCCTTGCCGGCACAGGCCTTGGCAATCAAACACTCATTACAGTTTTTACAGCGGTCATGCATAACCTGTAACTGGAGAGAGCCGTTGCCGAAGGCAGTACAGCCTTTCACGCACTTCCCGCAGCCCACACAGAGTTTTTCAATAATGGTGTATTCATAATAAGGGTACTCAACAAATTTTCTCTTTATGGCACCGGTGGGACAGAGCTGATTTTCCCCGCCGCTGGTCAATTCCCGCTGCCCGGCCTGAAAAAAACCAAAGCATAAATTACAATAGCCGCAGAGAGAAAAATTATGCACGCATTTTACCGCAGAAACCCGCAGGACGCATTCGGTGGCACACCTGCCGCACTGGATGCATTTGGCCGGATCTATCTGCCAGACGGCCGGCTTCTTTTTTACCCGCGCCAGCGCGGCTCCTCCCGTAATGCCAAGGAAAAGTAACAAAGCCCCTCTCCCGAGATTTTTTAGGAATTCCATCCGCGACACTTTTTTAGTTTTATTTTCTTCCATTCCTGCTTTCCTTTACAAGCCATTTTGACTTTACTTCTTCTTTTGTTACCAAAGAACAGTTACTCGTATCCCGGCAGGTTTCACACCGGCTGTAATCCCTGCAGGCTTTATTATTTAAAATATTTTTCACCCCTAAATATCCGGCCAACCCCGTTAAAGCAGCCAACCCGCCCACCCGCAAGGCTTTTTCAATTATGTCTTTTCTAGAGTACTTCCTTTTCGAATCCATATATTCTCCCAAATCAGCAAACGGGTAACAGCACACAGCTGCACGGCTAAAGTTTTTTACTCTAGCCGTCCGCAGCCTTCCCTTCTATCTATATTTTTTGCTCTTGCCAACCCTCTAAACCTCTCCGCCAAGTTGCTTGGCGAGATCTCGCCGTAGGCGGACAAACCTCCGCCCTACTTCCCTTCAAGATCCAGACACACCATCTCAGTCATGCTTCTTACCACCAATTTTGACCCGGAAACAGAAATCGGGGACCACATTTGCTTCCCTTTAAGGGCGCTGAATCTAGAAATTTCTTTATACTCGCTTGTAGAAGGTTCCACAAGGAGCAGAGTCCCGATATCACTCCAAACATAGAGCAAATCATCTATAAACAAATACGAGCCCAGACCGACTTTCACCTTGCCGCTCTTCCAGAGCACTTTTCCGTCAAGATCCAGGCAGGTTATCTCACCGCCGGAGACACCGTAGATACTCCCCTTATATAATATAGGTGTTTGGACATGAGAGCCAAAATCTTTTGCGGTTATTCTTGTAATTTCTTCTGCAACAATATCCTTACCGTTCTTTTTCAAGCCCAAGATAAGACTGCCGGCACCATAACCACCGGTAAAAAATATCCTGTCTTTGCCTATGACCAGCGGCGCGGGAATATTAGCTGTTTTAACCGTCCAGCCGGGATGGTTCCAAAGAAGTTTTCCGGAAGAAGCAGAGACACCAAACGCGCTTTTTTTGGAACATCCGATATAAAATTTTTCGCCCTCGAAGGTCATGGCCGTTACCGAGTTATGGGTCAAGCCTGAATTACTGTCCCAGGGCGTTTCCCAGAGTACTTTGCCCGAGCCCAGGTCAAACGCAGCCATCTGGACCTTGTCTCCCGAGATAAGTATTACTGCTTTGTCCCCGTCTACTAATGGATTCTGCCCAGCCGCCCAGCCGGGAATTTTAGCGCCGTATTCTTTCACCAGGTCTTTCTGCCAGACAAGTTTTCCGGTATCTTTCTCTAAACAGGAAACCACACAAGAAGTTCCGAAGGTCACGACATATTTACCGGAAACCGCCGGCATAGTCCTTGAATAATCATACGCAGTGGGTTTTATTTTTGAGTGATACCCGAATTTCCAAAGTTCTTTACCGTTTTTTAAATCGAGGCACCTGACTGTATCTTCTTCTTTGGAAAGATCATAATCCAGAAGAAATAATTTATCCTGGGATATAGCGGGAGTGGCAAATCCGCCGGCAACCGGGATACGCCAGAGTTCCTTCAATCCTTCCTCCGGCCATTTTTTTAAAAGATTTTTTCCGGTTGTGACCACCCCGCTCCGGTTCTCCCCGAGAAATTGCGTGAAATCTCCCGCCTTGAAAACGGCAACAGCAAGAAACACAAGAACTACTGCCTTTACTTTTGTTCCAAACATATCTTCCTCCTATCAAAAACGATTTTACTGCTTGCGGAGCTTTGAGCTTCCGCTGCTAAAAGCGCAGCTGATGGCCCAGATACAAAACAGATGACACAGATACAAAAACCAAAACCAATAAACATCCTTCCGCGATTTTAGACCTTATGCTGCTAAAAGCGCAGCTGATTTCACAGATAAAAAACAGATGACACAGATACTTGAAAAAATTAAATATATTTCAACGATTTTAGACCTTATGGACCTTAAAAACTTTACAAACTTTAAAAACTTAATATCCCTTTTCCGAAAACACTCTGACCGTTTTCTCTATCGTATCCAGCGCGTAAACCCTGTTTTTTGAATCCACAGCCAGGGGAATACTAGTGTTTTTTTCATTAAAGGTCCCGGGCGGTGCAACCACCCCGAGAAACTTCCCGGTTTTATCGTATTTTTTAATCCTGAGTACGCCTTTTTCCGCTGTAATAAAATTATCCCCGCCGTCTATAACAAAATTAACAGGATTACAGCAGCCAATAAATTCATCAATATTAATCCCGTGTTTTCCCCAGGAAGAAACAAATACTCCCTCCGGAGAATACTTTTCCAGCTGAAGCAGCCCGGCATTTGCCACCCAAAGGTTTCCTTTACTGTCAAAATCCATATCCATATGCGGGCTCGGGATAACAAAATTCTTGCCGGCAGCCTTATCCTTCCTGCCTATTTGCCCCAGGTACTTTCCTTTAAGATCAAATTTGCATACTCTTCTGTTCCCGGCATCCGCCGTAAAAATATACTTAGCGTTTGCTTTGACGGAGGTTATATATTTAAACTCACCCACCCCTTTACCTTTTTTTCCGAACCCGATAATAGTCCCGGAAACAATATTTACCCTGTCCCTGCCGGCTAATAACAACTCCCCGGCAAAACCAAAAGAAACACTGCCCGGCCCTTCAAGTCTGACCGGCAGAGCGGCTACTTTTCCGGCAATCGCGCCATCACAAACCAGCATACCTTCTGTTGAAACCACCAGTACGCGGCCGTCTTTTTTGTTAACAGTAAGCCCGAAAGGTTCCTTAAGCCCGGTTTTAATTTTTGTTTCTTCCCCATAGAGCAACTGCCTTGGGTCATACTGTTTAAGTTTTGCCATATCATATTTAAAGTTTTCCGGCAAGGCAGGATTTCCGGCCCCATCGCTTTTTACTTCGTTTACGGCAGTATTGCCCGGAATATAACTAGAAGCCATAAAATAGCCGCCCACGAGCCCGGCCGCTACCAGTAAAATCCAGATACCGTTTTTAAATATTATTTTTCTGTCCATCAGGGTTTCAACCTTACGCAAACCAGTTCGGTCAGATCCTTAAGTATCAACTTTCCATCCGCCAGAGCCATAGGCGCCCAGGCCTCATGGCCGTTAAATACCTTCGCTTTTCCGAATTCATTATAGCCGCCGGTTCCGGCCTCAACTAGATATAGATAACCGCTTGTATCGTTCAAAACCAGAAGCATTCCATCGGCGATAAAGAAAGGCCCCAGGCCGAATTTCTTTTCTCCGCCGCTCTTCCATAACTGCTTTCCGGCCTGGTCCACACATGCCAGCTGGCCGTCCTGGATTACACCGTAAAAACTCCCCTGATAATAGACCGGGGTGTGCTGCTGCGAAGAAAAAACAGAGGCTTTAACCTTAAACAGTTCCTTTATTTTATACTTTCCCTCACTCTCGTCCTTAACCACCTGCACATATTTGGCACCCGCATCATAGCCGCCGGTAAATAGTATCTTATCGGTATCCACTATGACCGGAGTCGGGACATTGGCTATATTTATCTTCCAGGTGGGATCCAGCCAGAGAATTTCCCCGGTCTTTGCCGAGACCGAGACAACTCCCTGCGTCGCACAGTAAATATACTGCCGCTCCCCTTTAAAGTCAAGAATAGCAACGGAAGAATGGGTCATTTTGTAGTCCCCCGGATTTTTCACCGTCCAGGTTATTTTGCCGGTAGCCAGTTCAACTGCTATTAAAAGAACTTCACTACCGCCTGGAGCGAGTATCACTTTATCCCCTTCTATAATAGGACATTGTCCGGCGTACCATTCCGGGACTTTCGTCCCGAATTCTTTAACCAGGTCTTTTTTCCATACCATCTCCCCGGTTGCCGCCTTTAAACAGGTAACCTGGCACATCGGGCCTATCGTAACAAGGTATTTATCATTAACAGCCGGGACAGTCCTTGATATTCCGTGATTTCTCTTTATTTTTACCGGATAATTATACTTCCAGATCTCCTCTCCGGTTTTAAAAGAAAGGCACCTGATGGAATCCTGTTTAGCCTCTTTATCATAGTCTATAAGGTAAACCCGTCCCATATTTATTACCGGACCAGCGTAGCCTTCTCCCGTCTTTACTCTCCATAATATAGGCAGGCCCGCCGGCGGTATCTTTTTTATCAGCCCCGTCTCCGCGCTCGTTCCGTCTCCGGCCGGACCTCTAAATTTTGGCCAGCTGCCTTTTTCTTCTGAAGGTATTCCTGCCCCTTTTATTAAACCGCCTGCCTCTATTTTTTTCCCGGTTTCTTCCGGCAGTTTTAGGCCTTCGACTTTTTCCGAGGAAGGAATACGCAGGGTTAAATCCTCAAAAACCGGCAGATTCAGCCATCTAAAAGCTAAATAAAAACCGGCAAGAATGATCAAGAAAGCTATAGTCAGGCCCAAAAATCTGGCGTTGTTCATTGGACTGCTTGCTCCTCAAAAAAACAATAAATCAGGCCTCCGCTTGTGCCGGTAACCAGATTGCCTGCAGAAACCGCGGCTGAACCGGCAAGGGCGCTGCCCGTGTCAAATTCAAAACTTTTTTTGCCCCCGGCAAGAGTAACCCCGTAAAGTTTACCGTCCTCACTGCCGAAAAACACATTCTCACCCGCAATAACCGGAGAGGACTCTATTTTTCCGCCGGTGCCGAAGGTCCATTTAAGTTTACCGGTTGCGGGCTCCAGACATCTCAGAAAATTACCGTTGGTACCGAAGATTATCGCACTTTCATTGACCGCCGGCGAGGAATAACATTGTTCATTCTTCTCATCAAAATACTCCCAGAGTATTTTCTTTGAAGAAGTATCCGCACAGAAAAATTTTCCTGTAAGAGAAGACACATAGACCCTGTTTTTCGTCACAGCGGGCGAGGCAACAATATTACTTTCTAAAGGTATAATGAAATCCTCTTTTCCGGTTAAAAGGTCTATGAATCTGAAGTTCCCGTCACAGCCGGCCACTACCGTATTTTTTCCGGAAATTGCCGGAGACCCGTGAATGGGTGACTCTACCCCGAAACTCCAGACCTGCTTACCATCCGCCGCGTTCAGAGCATAAATGTTGCCGTCGTAACTGCCAAAGATAATTTTGTCGCCGCTCTCGGCCGGTGAAGAAATTATCTTCTGTTCGGCTTCATAACTCCAGAGTTTCTTCCCGGTTTCAGCATCCAGAGCATAAAGTACCCCCTGGTCATTGCCGAAAAATACCTTTCCTTTATAAACCAGCGCCGACGAGCGGACTTCATCTTTAAGGGGAAAACTCCAAAGTAATTTTCCTTTGCTCAGATCAAGACAGATAAATTTACCGGTAATTCCCAGATAAACACGGTTTTTTGTTAACGCAGGCGTTGCGAAAACAGCTGCTTTGGCGTCGTAAAGCCATTTAACTTTCAGGTTTTTGGAGAGCTTTGAATCAGAAACACCCGTACCATAAGGGTTCCCGCGGAATTGAAGCCATTCCCCAGCCAGGCCGGTT
>Ga0209083_1004572_pt1 | contig 10434 bp, 8 predicted proteins | sample AM7aDNAmetaG_FD_184132 | JGI IMG/M metagenome (GOLD analysis project Ga0209083, IMG submission 184132) | Freshwater microbial communities from Finland to study Microbial Dark Matter (Phase II) - AM7a DNA metaG (SPAdes) (version 3) | ecosystem: Environmental > Aquatic > Freshwater > Lake ...
CTTCGAGCAATCCATAGAAGAATCGCTCCTTAATTGTGGCGGCTATATCAAGGGAGATCCGCTGGCTTACGATAAGAAGCTTGCGATTTTTCCTGATGAAGTTGTTGCGTTTGTTAAGGATACACAGCCGGAGTTCTGGGAGCGATTTTCGATGCTAAACAGTGGCAATGCTGACTCAGTGTTGATTGATAGCCTTGTGCGGGAGCTGCGAACGAAGGGGATGCTCTCCATCCTGCGAGGTGGATTCAAGTGTTTCGGTAAAACGGTGCGGATGGCGTTCTTTGCCCCGAATACCGGAATGGACCCTGTTGCGCTCGCACGGTTTAACAAAAACCGATTGACGGTGATCCGTCAGCTTGAAACAGAGAGTGGAGCCATTCCTGATATGGTGCTTGCCTTGAACGGGCTCCCTGTGGTGTCAATCGAGCTTAAAAATCATCTTACAGGGCAGAACGTCGTGCATGCCAGGCAGCAATACCGCGATCGTGATCCAAATGAACTGCTTTTTGCCTTCAAGCAGCGCTGCCTGGTGCATTTTGCGGTCGATACTGAAGAGGTACACATGGCTACAAAGCTTGATCGGGGAAGCACTTTTTTTCTTCCATTCAATAGAGGATACAATAACGGTAAAGGGAATCCGCCGGTTGATGGAGATGTGCGTACTGCATACCTATGGAAGGAGGTGCTTGTAAAAGAGAGCCTGATGGATATTCTCGGGCGGTTTCTCCATCTGCAGGTTGAAGAAAAAACAGTTCCCACAGCAAAAGGGCTGAAAAAGCTGCAGCGCGAAAGCATGATCTTCCCCCGTTACCATCAGCTTGATGTGGTGCGGAGGCTTACCAACCATGCTCGACAGTATAAGTCTGGTCACAACTACTTGATCCAGCACTCCGCAGGTTCAGGAAAGTCTAACTCAATAGCCTGGCTGGCCCATCGGCTTGCTACCCTGCATGATGAGAAGAATGAAAAAATCTTTCATTCGGTGGTAGTTATTACCGACCGGGTAGTACTTGACCAGCAGTTGCAGGATACCATTTTTCAGTTTGAGCACAAGCAGGGTGTAGTGCAGAAAATTGATGAGAATACGCAGCAGCTTGCCAGAGCCTTGGCTGACGGAGTACCGATCATTATTTCAACCATACAGAAGTTCCCGTTTATTACGCAGGCTCTTTCCACGCTTGAAAAGCAGGGTAAAAGCATTGATATCGCTACCGCAGGCAGGCGATTTGCTGTTATTGTGGATGAAGCTCATAGCTCGCAGAGTGGCGAAACCGCCATGGAGTTGAAGAAAATTCTGAACCGCGAAGGTATTGAGTCGGCCATTGCTGAACAGATACTCGATATGAATGACGAGCCGATTTCGGACGAAGCAAAGCGCTCGCTTGTCCGTGAGCAGCTCAAGCGGACAAAACAGCCGAACCTGAGCTTTTTTGCCTTTACTGCCACGCCAAAGTTCAAAACTCTTGCTGTGTTTGATGAGCCCGGTGAAAGTGGTACATCCCCATTCCACCTCTACAGTATGCGTCAGGCAATTGAAGAGGAGTTCATCCTCGATGTGCTGAAAGGGTATACCTGCTACAAACGATATTTTCAGTTAATCCAGACGATAGCCGATGATCCTGAACTGCCGAGAAGGAAGGCTGCACGGGCACTTGCCCGTTATGTCGATCTGCACGACTATAACATTACACAGAAGGTTGAAATCATCGTTGAACATTTCTGTACCTTTACACGCCATAAAATCGGCGGGCAAGCCAAAGCAATGGTGGTGACAGGTTCCCGTGAACATGCTGTGCGCTACAAGCTTGCTTTTGACAAATACCTGAAAGCAAAAAAGTATCACGATATCAAAACGCTCATAGCTTTTTCCGGCGAACTCTCTCTCGACGATCATCCTGGTATCCGGTTTACCGAAACACAGATGAACCACGGTATCAGGGAAACTGAACTGCCTGAGCGGTTTGCCTCCAATGAGTTCCAGGTGTTGCTGGTGGCAGATAAATATCAGACAGGCTTCGACCAACCTCTTCTCCATACCATGTACGTGGATAAACGGCTTTCCGGTATCCAGGCCGTTCAAACCCTCTCACGCCTTAATCGCACATGCCCCGGTAAGGAAAATACCTTTGTGCTCGATTTCGTCAACGACCCGGAAGAGATATACCTATCCTTCAAGCCCTATTACGAAACTACCCAGCAAGGTGAAGAGACCGATCCTCACCTGCTCAATGAACTGGCTCATAAACTCGACCAGTGGAAAGTTTATGACCAGTCGGAAGTAAACGCATGGTGCGAAATCTGGTTCAGCAACCGCATGCATCCAACCGGTTCCGAACATAAGAAGCTCAACAGTATCCTTGATCTTGTGGTTGAGCGAGTCAAGACACTTGAGGAGGAGGAAATTGAGCTCTTCAAAAGTCAGTTTACCAGCTTCCGAAACCTCTACGCCTTCCTCTCACAGGTTATCCCTTATCAGGATTCTGGACTTGAAAAGCTCTACACCTTCGGGCGCTTCCTTCTTTCAAAGCTACCACGCGGAACAGACAGGAATATCAAAATCGACGACGAAGTTCAGTTGAAATACTATCGACTGGAGAAGTACAGTGAAGGTAATATTTCATTGAATGAAGGTGATGCTCCCCCTCTCGATGGTCCGAAGGAGGTCGGTACCGGAAGCGCAGATGAAGAGGTAACCCTGTCAACTCTTGTTGAACAGCTCAACGAGCGATTCGGTACCGATTTCACCACTGCCGATCAGCTCTTTTTCGACCAGGTACAGGCTGCCGCCACTGAAAATGAAAAAATCCGTCAGGCAGCAGAAGCCAACAACCTGTCGAACTTCGAGCCAGTCTTCAACCAGCACCTTGAAACCCTGCTGCTTGACCGCATGAACGGCAATGAAGAGATCTTCAACCGTATCATGAACGACGAAGCCTTCAAAAATTTCATAGCCCAGAAGCTGATGTATAACGTCTTCGAAAAAATCAACCGGCAGGCAGGATGAAAAGCCCTAAGCCAGATACCCATCAGTTCAGGAGAGCCTTTTTCTCAAGCTTGCGCCTGAAATCAGATTCGGCATCAAGAGAAGAGATCATGGTATCGCTCACATTTGTAAGCCTTGCAAGATCAGCACGGGGTAGCGTGCTTTGATCCGAAAACACGACCACACTGTCAAATCTTGCCTGTGTTCTCAGCAGATGCTCAAGGATAATGGTAACCGTCTTTGCCTTGTCCCGATTGGGAATACCGAAGAGAAAAACCGGCGCATCCTTTCCCTCAATCCTGTAGTCGATCGGGTAATCCGAAGCATTATCCATCTCTTTGTAGAGATAATCCTTGGTGACGTTTTCATAAGGAACAAACCTGAAGAGAGACTCCCTGAGGTCTTCGTAGAATGTGGACTCTATCCGAGATCGCTTTAAAAACGTCAAATCACTAATGTTCGTAATCGCCTGCCCCAAACGAAAAATATCAGATGCAAGTCGTTCCGAAGTAGAATCGATGCATAAAGAGCCGTCACGTTCCTCAACCGATGTTTCGGACTTGATCTTTTCATAAAGAGCACCTCTTGTGCCTTCACGAAACTTGTCGATATCATGCTCATAGCTCAGATGCATCAGTGTATGACCCATATCGGTAAGCCTGAGCATACCTCCAGGCATAACCTTGATGTAAAGCTGATATTGATCCCCATCAGGAAATGTAAACGGAGTATCGACAGCCAGCAGCTCCGAGGTTTTTTCCCTTATCCGCACCTCGCTGCACATCGCCTTGCAAAGTGTGTTCTGAAGTATGTTCACATCAATAGTCATTACTCAAACAAGTCAATCTGGTTTTGGTCGACTTCACCTGAAGTCAAGCCTTCAATACGGCAATCTTTGAGCAGGCAATGGAGCGCTTCTTGCTGCGTAAGGTATCTATCGGTTTCAGTAGCGAAACCATCCGGTTTCTGATTTGCTGCAATATATCTCTCTGTAACCCGGTGAATATGATAAACTAAACCCAATGAGTGGTTTTCGACCTTGTTCCTGTGCGGATGGCTCGAACCATTATAACGGCAAATAATCAGGCTTTCTCCATTTGGAGCCAACCACCGCAATCCACAGGAAAAATCATCAGCCATTCCGTCGGCAAGATTCTGGCGAGTAAACAATTCGAAGATATGGCCTGAGTCATCCAATGCTTTAACGATATAGTTGATCTGCTTATGCCCCGGTTTGACGACTTCTCGTGTTTTCGGGTTGGACACCATTTTCCGGCAACTGATCAATTCTTCGATAAATTCGTCTGTAATGCTCTCAAAAGCCATGTATCAATAGAGGCTAATGTTATTTCAGCGTTGTTTGGCCACAGACTTTCCCTGAATATCATGAAAATCCATATCAAAACTATATTTAGTAATATACATCATGAACTTCACAGGATCAATGCTATTGCTCCAAGCTGTTACCACTGGTGTGCTTCAACATCTTAACAAATCAGACTATGATCACCTATGTGAACCTAGGGGACGCTCATGACTATCTGTATTTATTTTTTAATCCTGCACCAAACTTAATCTATCACCGTACTATTCTTGCCCGAAAATCTTGGTACCTAAGAAGGTGATGAACTCGAAATCCTTGGTATTTTGGTCGAGCAGTATGAAGAGGTACATTTTCCGTTTGATCTCCCTGATCCGATAGAAGCGATAATGTTTCGCATGGATCAGATGAATCTTAATCAACAGGATCTGACGAAAATAATCGGCTCCAAAAGCCGGGCAAGTGAAATAATGAATCGCAAAAGACCTCTTTCAATCCGCCAAATCCGAACATTGCAGAAAACGTTCAACATCCCTGCAGATGTCCTACTCAAAGAGTATTGAGACTTTCTCAGACAATCGTATGCCGCTGAAGAGCTGAGCTGTGACCATGGTTCCCGCACTACCCCTTGTATTATATACGGCATTGCCGTACATTTACTTACGTATGTTGTTATAGAAACGCCGGATTATCTCTTCGATAGTTAAGCCCTATGTCCAAAGCAGGAAGTAAACTTATCAAGTCCGCCAACCAGGCGCGAGCATATGCACGCGGCGAAATGAGCGAGGGTTTTACTGTTCATGTTCCAGAGGAGATTGACGTTAAGTTTATCCGCAAGCGTTTGGGGTTGACGCAACCCGAATTTTCTTCGCGGTTTGGCTTTGATGTGCGGGCGGTACAAGATTGGGAACAAAAACGCCGTCAACCTGATAGAGCGGCAAGGGTTCTTTTGACCGTCATTGCCCATGAACCTGAAGCAGTCTGCAGGGCTTTAGCGCATTAGCGATAAAAGATTGCCAGACGACCAAACCTCTACGCAAAATCGAATTTGCTGTTCAGATAGCGCAGGCTAGAACCTTTGTGAAAAGGGTAATGGGAAATAAGACGATTAGACTTTGACTGAGGGGGAGGTGGGGTATATATCAGTGTTCCTGATCGAGCCGTTCCTTGAGAAATATTTTTAAGAGAGATTGGTATGGGACGTCACGCTCGTTTGCCAATTGTTTCAAACGGTTGAGCATTGGTTCAGGGAGGCGGAGTGATATGGTTTTGATCGTTGGCCTGAGATTTGGAAAAAATGTTATTTCAGCTTTTTCCCAGTCCACAACGTTTTTGAAAAAATCAACCGGCAGGCAGGATGAGAACAATTGACTCGATACTCGCTAAAATCTGAGGTTTCTGGAGATTGTGAATGGCAAGACCACAAAAAATCCTGCAGAATCTCTATAGGATATATTCCCCGAAGCTTTGCTTCGTGAAAGAATCGATGAAAAATGAATTCATACCCCATAGCTCTGCTTTGGGGTATGAATTCATTAGAATTTTTACAATTCATTCTCTGTTACGGGGCGGGTTAACGGTTGTTTTCCGTGCGCTTTTTCTGCATCCGTTAGTATTCGTGTTACCATTCGTTCGGGATGCTGGCGTTGCTGCAATTGAGCGGCGGCTGCGATCAATCTGACGTCGAAGCCGTATTCAGCGGCATTGTCTTCCTTCAGGCACCTGACTTCACGGATGATCGAATCAGGTTTTTGGTCATGAATAGTCTGCATAATTATCTCCAATAAATTCTTCAGGTGTGCATATTACCGGCACTGTAATTTGATATCGAGCAAAACAGCGCTCAATGCGATGTCTGTTGTGAGGGTTGGCGATGTGGGTGCAGTTCCAAGTCAACAGAAAATCAACGTGATGAACACCGGCACACGCGATGTGAAATGCGTCATCTGCCGCCTTTTGTGGAACGACTCCATCGCGGAGTAATTCTTCTGCTATTTTTATCACTGGCTCGCTGATCACAAGTAAAGGAATATTTCCAAGCAGTTCCAGCCTTTTTTCAGCCATCTTTTGTTCTCCACGAGCCAACTCATCCAAAACGATTTGGGATGAAAGCAATTCATAGCGGGAACTATGGTTATCCCACCACTCAATCGTGAGTTCCTGCCTTGCTGCTTGTACAATGTCACGTGCCCGTCGAGCAACATAGTAGCTTGGAATTGTTGTTTCGATAAATACAGTTTCCATCACGATAACGTTTTATGTGTTCCGATGGCTATCGGAATGATCATTTGCATTTACGAAGCAATCATCAATTTTCAGTGACACTGTTTTTATCGCATAGCTAACCTTAATAGCATAATACGCAAATATCATATCTTGAAAAACTATCGTTCGACTTCGATACCACAAACCATATTACTGTATAAACCATGATGAAGCTGGCCACAATGAATTGTTTACTCATACCCCAGCTCCTTCAAACACCCTGACAGCTCAACACTCGCCGCATCGCGTTCTTTCAGAATGCTGTGCAATGGCTGATGATATTTTTCCCAGAGGTTTTCGAGGCTTGAACGGAATGTGCTTTCCCGAAGTGCCAGAATGAGTTGCTTGGCCGTTCCTTGAGAAATATCTTTAAGAGAGATGGGTACGTAACGCTCATCGACCAATTGCTTCAAGCGGTTAAGCATTGGTTCGGGGAGGCGGAGTGAGATGGTTTTGAGCGTTGGCCTGAGATTTGGAAAAATTGTTATTTCAGCTTTGTCCCAGTCCACATAGTCTGTGGAGTCTTGTGTCGACCAGAACTGCTGTTCTTCGACTTCAGTCTTGAATTCCGGTGTTGCTTTTTTCTCTTTTTTCATAAAATCGAATAGGAGTAGTCGCGAAGCACTCCCTTGGCGATAAACACAAGCAAAACAGTTTTCCTTCTTGTCCGAATACCGTCAGACAGGGAGCTGATATCCCTTTTTCCGAATGAGGCGGAGCATCGCGTCAACCACTTCAATGTCGAATAAGGTGCCACGTTGTGCCTCAATCTCACTGATGGCAGCTTCAATGCCTAATGACGACCGGTAGGGTCGATGTGACGACATGGCTTCGAGGACGTCGGCGACGGCAAGAATGCGCGATTCGGGAAGAATCTCATTCCCCTTGAGTCCTTGAGGATAACCGCTGCCATCCATACGTTCGTGGTGCTCCAGGATGATTTGCGCAATTGGTATTGGAAACTCTATATCTTTGAGTATCCGGTAGCCCTGTTCAGCATGGGTTTTGACGAGTTCATACTCAATCGGAGATAACCGCCCGCTCTTGGAAAGGATCTCCGCAGGAATAGAGATTTTGCCGATGTCGTGCACCAGTCCGATTAAGTTCAGGTTTTTGCATTTCTCTTCAGGCCATCCCATTTCCCTCGCAATATCCGATGCAATTATACCTACGTGCCTTTCGTGGCCTGCGGTATAAGGGTCATGAGCATCCACAATGTTTGCTATTGCATGCAGAGTCCCGTTCATCATGTGTTCCAACTGCATCAAAGAGTCATGCAGCTTCTTTTCCGACGCCTTTCGATTTGTAATATCCCGTAACAATCCGATAAATCCCTGATTCTCATAATATTGCACATGAAGCTCTGCGTAAAAAATTGTGCCGTCTTTTTTTCTGTAGCGGAATTCGAGCGTAGAATCCTTCTTGCTCTTCAAACCCTCCTGAAATGAACTGATAGCTCTCTCAATGTCCTCTTCAGCCAGAAATTCTATAAAGCGATGACCGATCACCTCATCTGGTTTATAGCCAGTCATTGCTTCAACAGCAGGTGAGGCATAGGTTGTAACTCCAGTTTGATTCGTAACGAAAATTATCTCGGAAATCTGTTCAGCAATGGAACGAAACATTATTTCATTCAACTCCAAAGCCCGCTCAACCTGCTTTCGCTTTGTGATGTCATGAATAACTGCATAAAGAAGCGTTTTACCCGCTATTTCAATCATGTTCGTGAATACCTCTACATCTCGCACAGAACCATCAGCGCGGCGTTCGGAAACAGAAAAGCGGTTTTGCGACGATGATCGACGGCTCTTTTCTATCTCTTTCAAGACATCTGGTGAAAAAAGATTGATCTGCTGAAGAGATTTCTGTTTGAGTTCCTCGACAGAGAAGCCATAAAAACTGGCTGCCGCCCGATTGGCATCGATGATGGTAGTCGTATCTGGATCAATAAGGAGCATTCCCGCGGAATGCTCCTCAAACAGTTTCCTGAACTTTTCCTCGCTGGCATGAAGGAGCTCACTGTTGCGAAGGGAGGCAGTCAGCTTTTCCTCATTCTCGTTCAGAAGTGCTTTCAGACGGGAATTTTCCTGCTGTAACAGTAATAATTGGTTGTCCACGTATTTGGCTATTATTTCTGCATTGTGGGGGTTATATCAGAAGAAGTTCTCCACCTGTTCCGTTCAGTACCATATCCCCCTTCAACGTATTGTCTATCACCCATGGGAACCAAAATGTTTTGTTTTCATCATTAACAAGATGGTTAGCAAAAAAAATCCCTGCCTCTCAGAAAAAAATAACAGCATAATAGAACCTCTCAATTCTTTAGTCGTATTCAGTTAGGCCAGATATGCAGGAGGGATAAGATTTCCGATGTTGAGGATTAGAGCTGGATCCAGGGATTTTTTTATCCGTACCATTTCCTGTATGCCTTGGTCATGGTACATCTCAACAAGGTATTCAGCCTTAAGCTTGCCTATGCCGTGCTCGGCTGAAATTGTACCTCCAAGCGAAAGAACTTTAGCGATAAATTCACGGTAGAGGGCTTTCCCGTTTACAAACTCTTCTCTGTTGCGGGGGAGGATGTTCAGGTGCACGTGGGAATTGCCGATATGGCCGAAAATGATATAGAAAAAACCGTGTTCCTCGCAGGAGTTACAATAATAATCGTACAGTTCACGGAACGTTCCATCCGGCACTGCCATATCAGAGCTGATTTTGCTCTCTTGCTGCTTGCTGAGCCAGTCGTTAACGAGAAGAGGCAATGAATGGCGGAACTCGCGTAATCGAGCCTGTTCATCACGGTCAAGAGCCATCCACGATTCGTCGGTCATGGCGTTGCAGGACTCCATTCGATCAAACAGGGTATCCAGGTCTTTCTCTTCAGTTTCCGGAGTTGTTTCCTGCTCTAAAAAAATCGCTCCGCAGCTGTTCGAAGGTACTTCAGGATATTTTGAGGCGAGAAAGCTGAGTGATTGTTTGTCAAAAAACTCTATAGCCCTGGGAGTGACCGGGTTGTTGATATCTTTCAGCAGGCTGACAAATCTGAAGAGATCATCCATGTTACTCAAATAGACTAGGCAGGAGATGATTGCTGTCGGGAGAGGTATGAGCATGAGATCTGCTTCGGCAATAATGCCGAGCGTCCCTTCAGAACCGATAAAGAGGTCGATAAGATCCATTCCCTCCTCTGAAAAGTATCCTGCATTGTGCTTAGATGTATCAGGCATTGTGTATTGCGGTCTCTGGAATGCAATATTTCCGGCTATTGGCAGGCTGAGGTGGAACATTCCCTGTTTATCAGCTTGGCATGTTCCCCGTGAGAGATCAAGCCGGTCGCCTTCGGGGAGGACAACAAGGATTCTTGAAATATGCTTTCTTGTGGGGCCGTATTTGAATGATCTGGCTCCCGAAGAGTTGTTCGCTATGGTGCTGCCGATGAAGCACAGTTTTTCTGTCGGGTCAGGCGGGTAAAACCAGCCGCTCTGTTCGACTTTTTTCTGGATGTCGCCCAGGAGCGCCCCTGCCTGAACGGTAATACATGCCTTGTCATTGGAAAGCTCGACCGGTTCACCTATCCGGTCAAGCTTCTGCATGGAAATGACATAGTCCCCAAGAGGGATTCTGGCGCCGGTGGTGCCAGTTCCGTTTCCGGCTATGGTGAATCGCCGATGCTCTTTCGGCGAACCTTTGAGTAATGCGGAGAGGTCATCGGTTGTTTCCGGAAAAAAGACTCCCGGCGTATGGCCTGTTTTCAGATTACTCGTATCCTCAAGGAATCCCTGGATTGATGCAGGGTCATGCTTATAAATCATTTTGCTGCTGCTTTCCGCTGTTACTTTCAGGAGGTGCCCCGGTGGCAGGCTCC
>Ga0209083_1004575_pt1 | contig 10425 bp, 12 predicted proteins | sample AM7aDNAmetaG_FD_184132 | JGI IMG/M metagenome (GOLD analysis project Ga0209083, IMG submission 184132) | Freshwater microbial communities from Finland to study Microbial Dark Matter (Phase II) - AM7a DNA metaG (SPAdes) (version 3) | ecosystem: Environmental > Aquatic > Freshwater > Lake ...
ACATTATTACTGTCTACCCTATTACTAAAAAGCCCCGTTCTAACAGAAACAATCAGAACAGGGCATCATGACTATTCATGAATGTGCTTCAATTTAATATATGAATTGGGATTTATTTAGAGTGAAAACCATTCATGACATAAACATCGAGATACAAGAATACAAAACAATTATGCCGCCCGCTCAGGATGGTCGGTGCAGTAGCGTTCGATGAGGCGGAGAAACTGACGGCCATAGCGCTGGAGTTTGACTTCGCCAACACCGGTAACCGTCAGCATGGTGTCGGCGGTCCGAGGGTAAATTGATGCCATCTGATGAAGAGACGGGTCTGAAAAAACCATGTACGGTGGAATTCCCTGCTCCGTAGCAATTTCCTTGCGAAGAACCCTCAAAAGTTCAAAAAGCTCCTGATCACAGGGTGTTCCTGAAACATCAAGAGTTTTGACAAGTTTCTTTTCGTTTGTTTTTTCAACGACCCTTACGATTTCAATGCTCTCTTCATTCCTTAGAATGTGGACAGCTTTCGGCAATAGAAAGAGCGTTGGATAGGGGCCTTCTGATTTTTCAATAACTTTTTGGGCAAGAAGTTCGTCGACGAGCTGTCGCCAGTATGTTTTACTCCGGCCTTTTCCTATTCCATAGGTTTTCAATCGATCATGGCCGAAATCACGGATTTTCTGGATATTGCTTCCGATAACGATATCAACAATATGCGTTGCTCCAAACCGTTCTTCGGTGCGGACAATGGCAGAAAGGAGCATCTGGGCATCGCGGGTGCAATCAACCCGTTCGCGGGTACCAAGACAAATGTCACAGGAGTTGCAGTTATCATGCGGGTAGTGTTCTCCGAAGTAGTCAAGGAGGCTTCGACGACGGCAGATTGAGGTTGAGGCAAAGGAAACCACTTTCGAAAGGGCATCAAGGGACCTTTTGCGTTCATTTACGTCCGTCATTGTGTCGATAAAGAAGCGGAGTTTGCTGATATCACCCGGAGAAAAAAGAAGGGTGCAGTGCGCAGCATCACCATCGCGTCCTGCCCTGCCGGTTTCCTGATAGTAATTTTCAACACTTTTGGGAAGATCGGCATGAATGACAAAGCGGATATTTGATTTATCAATACCCATCCCAAAGGCTATGGTCGCTACAATAACGTCGACTTCATCGCGAATGAATGCTTCCTGATTGCGTTTGCGATCATGATCACTGAGGCCTGCATGATAAGGGAGGGCTCGAAACCCTTTTGCCTTAAGCATTGCTGCGGTATCATCAACATTTTTGCGGCTGGTACGGTAAATAATGCCTGCTTTGCCTGCGTTCTTTTTAAGGAGTGTAACAAGCTGGGCGTCAACTTTGTCTTTTAGCCGGACATCATAGGAGAGGTTCGGGCGGTCAAAGGAGGCCCTGACAATGAGGGGATTTCGGAGTGCGAGTTTATCGAGAATGTTCTGCTGTACCAGGTGAGTCGCTGTGGCTGTAAATGCTGCTACAGGGAGATCAGGAAAGAGGGTAACCAGAGCGGAAAGCGAGAGGTAGTCGGGCCGGAAATCGTGACCCCACTCTGAAATACAGTGAGCCTCGTCGATGACTGCCATACTGATGTTCACCCGGCCAAGCATTTTTTTGAATGCTTCGAGAGTAAAGCGCTCAGGGGCGACATAGAGGAGATCAAGAGAGTTGGAGAGAAGTTGCTGCATCACAGCGTCGCGATCTTCTGGGTCAAGGGAGCTGTTAAGGAAGGCCGCCCGAATACCGTTTGCCCTTGCTCCATCAACCTGGTCTTTCATCAGCGAGATAAGCGGGCTGATGACCATACAGGTGCCCGGAAGGAGAACTGCCGGAAGCTGGTAGCAGAGTGATTTACCGCCACCGGTCGGCATAACGGCAAAAACATCGCGGCTTTCAAGGATGGCCCTTACAATTGGTTCCTGATTGGGGCGAAATTCACGAAATCCGAACACCTTGCGAAGCGTTTCAAACAGATCTGCATCTGTCGAGAATTTCATAGCTTTGCCCACCAGTCATGAAGTCCATCAACAACTTTTTTCCATGCGACCCCTTGTTCCTGCACAACCAAAACATCCTCAACCGGTGCAGGGGGAACTTCCTTAGGCACTTCTTTTGCTGTAGCAAAACTATGATCCCCGGAGTAATTGCGTCCATAAACATGAGCCACAAGACCCATGACTGTAGCGTCCATAGGGCTATAAAGGTCACTCTGGATACCCGTCGAAACGGCTTCAGGATAGCCGATACGAACGTCCAGGCCAAATACAAGCCGGGCAAGCTCAACTACTCCCGGCAACAGCGCACCTCCACCTGTTAAAATGACACCGGCATTAATTTCTTCAAAATAGCCCGAGCCGATAACAGCGTCACGAACAAGCTCAAAGATTTCCATCATTCTGGCCTCAATAATCACAGTCAGCGAACTCCTTGGAAATGTTCTCTGCGAATGACCCTCACCGCCTTGTATCACAATATCCTCATCCTTGCCGTTCAATCGAGAGTCTGCAGAGCCGTAGTGTATTTTCAGCTCCTCAGCAACCTCTTCGTTGACCTGCACTCCATGGGCAATATCTAGCGTAATGTCATGAGCGGCAACATTGATCATTTCAGAATATTGAATAGCACCTCGAAGGTAGAGAGCTACTTCAGTGGTGCCTCCTCCGATATCTATGAGCAGGACTCCGCCATTTTTCTCCCGCTCTTTTATCACGGCCAGACCCAAGGCAACGGGCTTAAAGGTGAGTGCGCCTATCTTGAGGCCGGCCCTCTCAACGCACTGCCGGATATTGCGAATCCTGGTTTTCAAGCCAACCACAATATAGACGGAGCCTCTCATGGTAGTTCCGGCCATACCTATGGGATCAAGAAGCCTGTCCTGATCGTCAACAATAAATTCCTGGGGAATGACATGAATCACTTCATGATTGACATCGAGGTTCTGGATGTTGGCCCTCGCCTTTTCAAGAAACCGGTGTACATCCGACTCATTTACAATACCAGACTGGTTGATGCTGATTTCAGAACTGCTTTCAATACAATGAACATGCGCTCCCGAGAGGGCAACATTGACCCCGTGAATCACCAGAGAGGCCTCACGCTCAACATCTCCAACGGCAGCTTTGATAGAGGCAGATGTCTTATTGATATTGACAACCGTTGCTCTCCTGAGGCCATCTGAAGGGGACGAGCCTTTAGCGATTACTTTAAGTGTGCCGAATTCTTCTTTTTCAGCTACGACAATGCACACTCGTGTAGTTCCTATATCAAGGCCTACTGCTCTATTGCTTTCGGGCATTAATTCCTGCATGATTTAAAAAAATATTCCAATCAAGGGCGGGCGGGAATTGCCTCAGCCTTTTCTTTCACTACATTCGGCACACCAACTGCACCCGTGTAAAATACCACAAGAGATGCGGTTTCGCTGCCTGAATTATATCCGTTATGGAGAGTATTCATCACTTCAAGAATCGCATCGCCTTTTTTAAATGTACAGATTTGGCCGCCTTTAATTTCGACGTCAAGCGTCCCTTCAAGCATGTAGGCATAAACCGGCACAGGATGCTGGTGCCAGCCGGTTGAACCTCCGGGAGGAACACGAACAACAAGAACCGTTACTTCAGGCTGAGCAGTTTGAAGATATTTGAGCGGAGCGCCGTTAGTTGTAAGCGATGAAGCATGAACCTTGGTCACCTCAACATTCTTGTAGTCCTCAGCCCATACCGGGGTGTTCAGAATCAGTAAGAGGAAAACCAGAACAATACCATAACCCTTTTTCATGCAACATCCATTATTGGTTAAAATCCGCGATAGAATATCCTCTATTGTATGTTAAGAAATCCTTTGGCACGATAAAATAGCCAACCGATCACTTCACGCAAAGCTGTTTCTGATTCAGCAAGAGAAGTTCCATTGGGCAGATAACTTAAAATTGTTACCTCAGGAGTATCATCCGTGTGATAATCGACCCTGAAGGGAATAACCTTAAAGCCGGCCTGTTCAAATAGAAAACGAGCCCTTGGCATATGAAAGGCGCTTGTGACCAGGATAATCTTTTTTGGACTACCCTTTCCAATATTGAGCAACTTCCCTGCAGCTAAAGCCTCTTCTGCAGTATTACCCACTGTTTCTGTTAAACGGATAGCATGTTGAGGAACACCGAGCAAGAGAGCTCTTCTGGCTAACAATTCACCTTCAGGAACGCCGTGCGTATGCCATGGCATCTGACCACGGGTAAAGACAATAACAGAAGCTTTCCCTGCTTTAAAAAGGTCGATGCCTCCTTCAAATCGATCAACAGCATCACCCCACTCTCCTAATGGAGCACCATTAATCTGGTGAAGCATTCCACTCAGCACCACAATGGCATCAGCCTTACCGATGGCACTAACCGGTGATCGCCTGAGTGGGCCTTCAACAAGGCGCATCAGAGAATCACTAACGATGGGCATACTGGAGAGGCAGAGTACAAAAACAGCAAACCATAGGAGTAACCTTTTGCGCAAGATAAGACCAGCTAGCAGGCAGAGGAGGCTGAATCCCAAGGGAAGGAGAAGGATTGGGAGGATTTTGTTGAAAAAAAGAATCATGAAAAGTTGGCAGTCTTTTAAGTGATGAGAAAGAAAGTACTGAGTACTGAGTGCTGAGTTAAGAAAGAAGTTGGCAGTCAGCAGTGGGCAGTTGGCAACTTTTTTTAGTGCTGAGTGCTGAGTGCTGAGTGCTGAGTTAAGAAAGAGAATCGTTGGCAGTTGGCATAAATCAATGATGAATTTAGAACGTACTGACAGGTAAAATTATACACTTTTTTGGGTTATGGAAATGGACAAATTACACACTCAACCCGTGTTTTCAGCACTAAAATAGGGAAAAAAACAGTAAATATGGATTTTAATTCACGGGTATTTTACGTAGCTTTTATAATGACAAGATTGATATTTATTCGCATTTAACAGCTGGATGATACGATGAAACTACATCAAGGAAGGATTGACAGTTTGCTGGCGTTTATTGGAGAGGGAATGACTATTGATAGTGCCTGTTATGCTGTCGGGATCAGCAGGAAGACTTATTATTTATGGAGAGATCAGGGGAAAAAGGATTTGGAGAGTGGCACAAAGAGCCTGCAGCAAGAGCTTTTTGAGGGGGTACCCCAGGCTCAGGCACTGAACGAGTTGGCGCACCTTCGAATCATCATGGCGGCAGGCAAAAAAAACTGGAAAGCTTGCGCGTGGTATCTGGAACGTACTCGACCGGAGAGGTATGGAAGGCGGAAGCCGCTGCCATGGAATAAGGCTGAGGGTTTTGAGAGGGATGGGCTGGTGATCATAGGGTGAAAGAAAGTACTGAGTGAAAGCAAGAGTAGTTGGCAGTCGAAGAGAGTTGGCAGTTGGCAGTTGGCAGTTGGCAGTAAATGAAAGATAGATCCCTCACTCCGTGTCGGGATGACAAAATGCACGAGTTTAGAGAGGGGGGCTATAGGTAAGATTGGGCTGATAGGAGTTATGGGCTGGGAATTACTGGATAAAATGAGGGTTGGGAGGAGAGGAATGGTGCTTTATAGGTATCGAGTTGTTTCATTATTCTTAATTTACTACTTTCGTAGTAAATTTATTACAAAGGACTATTATGGGAATACCGGTACGGATTGATGATATTTTATATAGACAAGCACGGGCTCAGGCTAAGGCGGAGCACCGTTCAATTGCAGGGCAGATTGAGTTTTGGGCGATGATTGGAAGAGCGGCACTGGATAATCCTGATATGCCGATAGATTTTGTCCGCGATTTATTGGTTGCCCGGGCAGAAGATAAGTCTCAGGTAACAGCGTTTGTTCCTGAAGGTAAGCGCTCCTGATGGAACCTTATGTGCAGGTTCTTCAAAGCAGCCTCTTTCGGCGTACCTATAAACGATTGCATTCTAATCAGAAAGCGGATGTTGATGATGCTATTGCTGAGATTGTGAGGGATCCTACTATTGGGGAGCAAAAGAAGGGCGATCTTGCGGGTGTTTTTGTTTATAAGTTCAAGTGCATAGGTCAAATGACTCTGTTGGCTTATGAATATGATACTGCCACTCGGAAGCTCCTTCTTCTGGGTTCACATGAGAACTTTTACCGAAATTTAAAAAGAGAGGGGTGAGGGGGAAATCAGGAAAGTGGGCAGTCGAAGAGAGTTGGGAAAGATAGTGCTGAGTTCTGAGTGCTGAGGGAAGAAAGTGAAAACAGTTGGCAGTGGGCAGTCGAAGATAGTTGGGAAAGATAGTGCTGAGTGCTGAGTGCTGAGGGAAGAAAGTGAAAACAGTTGGCAGTTGGCAGTTGGCAGGCTTTCGAGTGCTGAGTTCTGAGTGCTGAGTGCCGAGTGAAGAGAAGAGAGTTGGGAAGGAAGAAAGGGAGGATTGGTTTTGGGGGGTTTGTTGCCGACTGCTTACTGCCTACTGCCGACTTTTTTTTGGTTGGGGGGGGGTTAGAGGCCGGTCAGGAAGTGGCGGGTTTTTGGGGTTTGGGATTGGAGGTAGGATTTTATGTAGTCGATGTGGACTGTGGAGGGTGGGTCGGTGGCTGAGCGCCAGGTGGAGACGCGGACCATGAGGTTGCTCGGGATGTCGCCGATGAGGATTCTTGGGACTTCTTTGAATCGCTGGGTCATGGAGATGTTTTCCTGTAGAGCGGCGTCGTGGATTCCTCCGGTTACTCTCCAGTATATTACCTGTTCTATCATTTCTCCGGAGCGGCCTTCGAATGTGACGACATCGAGCTTTTGGCCTCCTACCATGATTGAGGTGTTTTTCGGGGTTGAGACTGCGAAGCCCTGAGAGTTGTAGCAGACTTCCTGAGCGTGCCCTGCTCTGTGGAATCCATCGTAGCTCCAGGTCATGACTATGGATGCGGCTTTGCCATCGGCACGTTTGTAGATTTGAGAAGCAACCAGATCGTATGGGGTATTGGTCTGTGTGCTTGGATCAACGGATGCACCGGGGATAGCCTGCCAGCCTAGGGGATGCTGCTTTATGATACTTTGCAGGTCGGGCTTTGGACCCTTAACTGGGTGCTGCCTTATCTCGATAAATATCTCTGAGGAAATGAGAATAAGAGAAAAGAGTATAGCAAGAAGAGAGTATTTAGTCAGCCGCATGTGCGCTCCCCTTCTTGGGTTTTACGAGAGAGGATATAAAAAGCAACAGCTTATCGATGAGTGTCAGGATGAGAAGTGCCAACATAAAAGCTACAACGCCAACTGTTTCATGGAAAATACTCTGGGCAAACCAATCACCTACGTACCAGGTTGCGAGAACCACCAACATGACCCTCATAAAATTTGTAATAACCGCTACAGGAAAAATACTTACGACCATCAAGGCAATATGCCATGGCTTGCGATTAAACCCCTCCCGGAGGTAGAGAATCGATAATGCTGTCAATGAAAAAATGGAGTTCATCCCGGAACAGTCTTTAGTGACAGTGGCGCTATATTGGCCAAAATAGAGGGTGACACCGTTTGCGACAACCGGCAGAATTGTTGCACTCAGCACTTTGGCTGAAAGGCCGGCTAAAGTAACTGCCAGCTCGGACGACAGGAGCGAAGGACCAATAGAGCCAAGGATGACTATAACGATACCGGCAAAAGCAATGAAGAGTGCTGAACGAAGATAGTTGGAGGGCGCGAAAGAGGCAACAAATCCGGCTGCGATAAAAAATAGACCTAAAACTTCAGCAACTAATGACGGAGCCACCCCACCAGCCACATAGAAAAACGATCCAATGATAAAAAGTACAAATCCTAACCAAGGATGACCAAATGCACTACCTTTAAATGTTTCCAGAATGCTTGTGCGCTCCATCCATAAAACCGCTAATAGAGTCGGATACAACAACAACAGGTCAGTTTCAATCGCAGGCGAGAGAGTATACTTTACTACTGAATGCAGCATAACAGCAGCAAACAGCAGCCAGGGATACCAAGAGACTTGAGGTTTGAGGGTCATAAACCGATAAGGCGCTTGGTCGCGATTACAAGAGCAACGAGACAAAAAGAAAAGAAAAGAATAGGGAGAAAACGCATATTCTGCGTCAACTTCCTAAATGGATTGAGAGAGAAGATATAAGTGAAAACAACACCAAGCAAAAGACCGGAGAGTACTGACAGAGCGACGATCCATTCCGGGGTTCTAATCCATAAAAGCACCATCTGATAAGCAAGTGTCAAAACAGCTCCAACGGCAACAGAGTAAAGAAAATACCTTATATAAACCGGCGGCCTATATACCGGATTCATTATTTCATCTTCATGATGATCTTCACTAAGGCCTTCAGGTTGAACAGCTTTGACCTTATTCGACTTATGCGACATAAGAGGCTGCCAGAACTTACCAAGGAAGAGCCGCATCCAGAATGTCAGCAGCAACACCACAAAAGTGTATGTTGCTCCAAGCGCAACGGCAAGCTCAGCGGTTTGTGATTCTTTTTCGGCAACCTTTTTGGTATCAACTGTCGGAAGTGGAACTAACGGCCCAGCTCCCTTTTTAGCTACAGCACCTGGAGCATAGGCGCCGAAATAGGTGATTTTGGATGCATCAACAACATCCTTCATTTTTTTACCGAACTCCTGATTACGGAGCTGTGCGCCGGTAATATTACGTGCGGTCTGGAGTGCCGCATCTCCAACCAGAGGAATCGGGACAGCGCTCTTCAACATCAATACCATCGCAAACTTATCTTCAACTCGCATAAGAATCGGAACATTCGGCTTGGCATTGCCCAAAATACGAGCAATAGCCGGCTGCATCTGGTCGGTTGACTGTGTTTGCGTAACCTGTTGAAACTGAAGCTTTTTAGCTTTAATTGAATCTACCAGTTGCGAAAGCGAAGCACCCTTGCCTGCTGCATCATTAAGAGTTTGAAGAAAGGGAACATCCACGACAGGCATCAAGACCTGCTCATAGACAAGCAGCTTACGCTCGCCGAAAATAAGCGGGTTTTGTTTAACAACAGATTGCAGTGCCTCATCAGGAAGGGGTTTGAGTGAAGCAAGCATACTTTTTTCAGCCATTCCAGCAAGTACCTGACGACGGGCTTCGTGCAATATCAACACAAACTCCGGAGAACGATCCATCTTGTCAGCCACAGCCTTTTGGGCAAGCAACTCACCCCGAACCAAACCAGCTAAAATAGCACGCTCCTGATTGCGCCGAACCTCGTCATTCACTCCAGTAGTGGCAGTGCGTTCATAAAGAGCTGCTACTTCACGCTGGGTAATTTCAACACCATTGACGACTGCCGCAATACGACCAGCATCTTTCTTTTCAGGTTCAGGAGAGCAGCCTATAATGGTAAATGCAAAAAGTACGAGGTAAAAAAATAAACTCACGATACAAAGGTCAAAGTTTATTGAAACTTAAGTTAATAGAGCAGCATGATCTAAAACTAAAGCTATCTGATAAAAAAGTAAAAAACTTTAATGATTGGCTTTCCGAATAACTACGTATAGCCGATCAAACAGGAGTAACCAATATTTAAAATATCGATCTCGATATATATTACAATAATAGCCGGAACAAGAAATTCAATAACAATGTGGCATAATTTGTACCAGAAGCACACATCAAAAAGCTGAAAGAACCTTTAAGACACATTATTATAATAGATTAGATTCTTAGAGTATATTTGTAGACAGTTACCTTAAGCGCTTGTTGATTTACTTTTCGTCTCATAACATTACAATATCCAAGTGATTTGCATCAGAGTAAGACTGCAAGTGATCACTCTCTAACCGAAAAGGCAATACCTAAGATTGAAAGAAGGTGCCCCCTTGAATGTCAATAAAAACGGTGGTATCGGAATCTGTTGATTGTTTCGGAAAGATACTGCCAGCCGTCGCTAACGAACTTAATGCACTTTATTGAACCCTCATATTCAATCAAATATACCTCCAATTACAATTTTCAAAAAATGCTAAAAATGGATATCGCGCTTGTGCATAAGAATCACCCAATAAGACAAAAGAAGCATGGACCTTTTTCTTCCCAAGTTGCTACGTATTGAAATTCTTACAAACGAGAACCCCCATACCCACATGTTTGGCATCAAAACAGGTTCACTCTCTTCACTGTATAAATCTTTCAGTTATCTGCAAAGCGAGGCGAGATATCGTTATTTATTTATTTATATTATATATATTATTGCGATTCAACATATTGGGGCAGCTTATTGAATTGATATTTATAACCTATTGGAAGTAAAGGATTTAAAGATCATTCAGGTCATTCCTATGGTAATTCTTGGATTATATATTTATTTTATAGGCTCTTTAAGGAATTTAATGGGCAGCTTTTTTAATACTACGGCACTGCATTATTCTCATATCCAGCTTTCCACAGTAAAACAGTATTCTGGCCCGGTAACTTTCAAAGTTATGAAACCCTCGAGCG
>Ga0209083_1004577_pt1 | contig 10407 bp, 7 predicted proteins | sample AM7aDNAmetaG_FD_184132 | JGI IMG/M metagenome (GOLD analysis project Ga0209083, IMG submission 184132) | Freshwater microbial communities from Finland to study Microbial Dark Matter (Phase II) - AM7a DNA metaG (SPAdes) (version 3) | ecosystem: Environmental > Aquatic > Freshwater > Lake ...
CTTGACAAGGTGAAGACCGATGGGATTAAGCCGACCTATGATTCGGTTATGAACAAGTTAGGCCAGCCGCTTCCTCTCGGCTACTGCAATGTTGGTGAAGTTATTGCTGTAGGGAAGGGGGTTACCGAGTTCAGAATTGGCGACCGGGTTGCTTCAAACGGGCCTCATGCCGACTATGTGCTTGTGCCGGTGAATCTTGCCGCCAAGGTGCCTGACGGGGTTTCTGAGGAAGAGGCTGCATTTACGGTTATTGGTTCAATTGCACTGCAGGGTATTCGTTTACTGAATCCGCTCTTTGGCGAAACCGTTGTTGTTATAGGCCTGGGGCTTATTGGCTTGATTACCGCTGAACTGCTTCAGGCGAATGGGTGCCGTGTGATTGCCTTTGATATGGACGCCGAGAAAGTCAGGCTTGCTCAACAGAAGGGAGTGACGGCTGTCAATATTGGGAGCGGCTCTGATCCGGTGGCTGTTGTTCAGGAGTTGACATCGCAGATTGGATGTGACGGGGTGATTATTACCGCTTCAAACTCCAGTGACGAGATCATGCATCAGGCCGCTGAAATGTCGAGAAAACGTGGCCGGATTATTCTTGTGGGTGTTGTCGGATTGAAGCTGAGGCGGGACGACCTCTATAAAAAGGAGCTCTCTTTTCAGGTATCCTGCTCCTATGGGCCAGGCCGATACGATGAAGCCTATGAACAAAGAGGCCAGGACTATCCGCTCGCCTACGTGCGCTGGACGGAGAAACGCAATTTTGAGGCCATACTGCAGGCAATCGCAAGAGGTCAGCTTGATGTCAAGTCACTCATCACCGAGCGGGTAAAACTTGCTGACTATCTCCATATCTACGGTGACATGCGCAAATCAGGCTCCATAGCCTCAATTATCGAGTATGATAACCACAAGGAACCAGACACTGTCGTTCACATTCACTCATCAAAAGTATCACCAGGAAAAGGAGTCATCGGCATCATCGGCGCAGGCAATTTCACCGCATCAACCATTCTTCCCCAACTAATAAAAACCTCAGCCAAACTCCAAGCCATAGCCAGCTCCGGAGGCCTGAGCGCCACAACCCTTGCCCGAAAATTCTCCATCACCAAAGCCACAACCGACTACCAGACAATCCTCAACGACCCGGAAATAGACACAGTCCTCATAACAACCAGACACAACGCCCACGCACCACTGGTATTAGAGGCCTTAAAAGCCGGCAAACACGTTTTCGTAGAAAAACCCTTAGCCCTCAACCCCGAAGAACTACAAGCTATAATCACCCTCTACTCTTCTCTCAACACTCAGCACTTTCCTTCTCAGCACTCAGCACTTTCCTTCTCAGCACTTCTTTTAACTGTTGGGTTTAATCGCCGCTTCGCCCCCTTGGCCCTTAAAATGAAAGAACTGCTCGGCGATGGTCAAGTTCCTGTAAACATAGTAGCAACCATGAACGCCGGATTTATCCCCGCCGATTTCTGGGTACACGATCCTGAAGTCGGCGGTGGCAGAATTATAGGCGAAGCCTGCCATTTCATCGATCTCTGTACCTACCTCGCAGGGAGCAGGGTCAAAGTAGTCTGCATGAACGCCATGGGCACGAATCCCGATGAAATGACCGATAACGCCACGATCATCCTTAAATATGAGAATGGCAGCAATGCAGTCATCAACTACTTTTCAAATGGCAGTAAAGCCTATGCCAAAGAGCGTGTTGAGGTCTTCAGTCAGCAGCGGGTGCTGGTCATGGATAACTGGCGTAAACTGACCGGATACGGGTTCAGGAACTTCAAGGCGATGTCGTCACCGCAGGACAAAGGTCATGCAAACCAGTTTAAACTGCTGGTTGAAAGGATTCAGAAAGGAGGGGAGCCGCTCATCCCCTTCAGTGAACTTGTCAATACCACAAGGGCCAGTTTTGGGGCAATCGACTCCTTGCAAAAGGGTGCCTGGATAGAGATAGCGTGATACGAAGGGGGACGACATTCATAACCTGCACTTATCCAAACAACCTTTTACCTCGCCCCTTCCATTCTTTCTTTTCTCAGCATTCAGCCCTGTTGTCGAGGGGGCTCGGCTTTATTGCCACCCCTGCAAACGTTATCATAGCAATTTTAGTGTTAGCAAAAAAACTTATAAATATGTAAATAATATGTATTAAGTTGCGGATAAGATAATAGTTGTTATTGAAATGCGTTATTTATTACATCAGATACTGGTAGCATAGCACGCACATGGAACCCCCGAACGATCATGACGACAGCCCGTGGAAAGAAGCCATTGAGCACTATTTCCCGGAGTTTATGACCTTTTATTTCCCTGATGCTTACCGCTGTCAAAGGAACATGTATTTCTCGATCAGGAGCTGCGGGCCGTGGTGCAGGATGCCGAGTTAGGCACCCGTTTTGTCGACAAGTTAGTTCGCCTCACAGAACTCAGCGGTACCGAGAGCTGGATTTACATCCACGTAGAAGTGCAAGGCACCAGGCAGGCTGAATTTGCCAAGCGCATGTTTGTCTACAACTACCGGATTTTCGACAGATACGAAAAACCCATAGTAAGTATAGCCGTTCTGGCCGATGAACACAAACACTGGAAACCGACCTCTTATGGCTACAACGTTCTGGGCTGCAGGCATACTCTTGAGTTCCCTGTAGCAAAACTGACCGATTACGACGAAAAACTCGATGCACTTCTTGCTTCCGATAACGCATTTGGTTTAATTACAGCAGCACATATCCTGACCCGTCAAACCCGAAAGGAAAGTCAGAAACGCTACGAAGCCAAACTCCGTTTGATAAAAATACTCTATCAACGACACTGGGATAAACAACGAGTCATCGACTTGCTAACAGTAGTGGATTGGTTAATGACACTTCCAGCTTGGCTGGAAACCAAAGTTTGGGAAGAAATCGAAACAATTGAGGAGATAGAAAAAATGCAATACATCACCAGCATAGAAAGAATCGGCATAGCCAAAGGTCGCCTGGAAGGTGAATCGAAGCTTCTGAAAAGACAACTTGAACGTCGTTTTGGCACCTTACCTGCATGGGCAATAGAGATGTTAAGCAATGCAACCGAACCGGCATTAGAAGCCTGGGGCGAAGCCATCCTCACTGCACCAACACTTGAAGCCGTTTTCAATAGAGATGCTACCTCTTAAAAAACTTAACCCCAGAAAAGTAAGAGATAGCGTGATGACTCGATGAATAAAACGGCACGTTATTTCCATACCCTTCGGTATCTGAAGGCGCAACAGCTTTTCTACCAGCTCTATTACCGGATCAGGAAACAGGGAAGGCGGGTACTGAGAATGACCTATCCTTTACAGCGTGAACGGCAAGGGTTTTCTGTTCAGTTGGTACCGTTTATTCATAAAGAACAGCTCTATGATAACGGTACTTTTACTTTTTTGAACCGTGCACACTCCTTTGGAGAGGGTGTAGGGAGTATTGACTGGGAGTTTGGTGAGTATGGCAAGCTGTGGTTGTATAATCTTAACTACTTTGATGTTCTTCTCCAGCCGGGCATGACTCGGGAGTTCGGCTTGGTGCTAATTGAGAGCTTTCTTGCAGCGTTGCATCAGGGGAGTGTCGGGCTTGAACCCTACCCGCTTTCGTTACGGGGCATCAACGGGATCAAGTTTCTTGTACGGCATCAAGTGCAGCGTGCTGATATCACCGGAGCTCTTTTCGCTCATTATACCATTCTTGCAAGGAACCTTGAGTATCATCTGCTTGGCAATCATCTGCTTGAGAATGCCTTTTCGCTCCTGTACGGGGCGTTTTTTTTTAGAGAGAAGCGATGGTTTGAGAAGAGCAGGGCATTGCTTGTTCGTGAGCTCGATGAGCAGATTCTTGGTGATGGAGCTCATTTTGAGCTTTCTCCGATGTATCATCAGATTCTGCTTGACCGCCTGCTTGACTGCATCAATCTTCTTCAGTATAATGACTGCTTCGCTTCGCAGCATGAACTCTTGCATCTCTGTGAAGGTAAGGCCGGGGCTATGCTGTCCTGGCTTAAGGTGATGACCTTTTCAGATGGCACGATTCCTCACCTGAATGATGCGACCGATGGCATAGCACCCTCCAGTCAGCAGCTTTTTGAGTATGCCGCCCGGCTTGGCTTGAAGAATATTGCTTTTCAGTCGTCTGTTCAGTTGAAAGAGTCAGGTTATAGAAAATGTCGTAATTCATGGTATGAGTGTGTAGTGGATGCAGGTTCTATCGGACCTTCGTATATTCCAGGCCATGCTCATGCTGATACGTTGAATTTTGTGCTGCAGGTTCAAGGAGAGCCGATGTTTGTTGACACTGGTATATCGACCTATGAGAAGAACTTGATACGGGATGAAGAGCGGAGTACTGTGGCTCATAATACGGTTGTTGTCAATGGCCGTAACTCTTCTGAGGTGTGGGGTGGATTTCGTGTTGGTCAGCGTGCAGCGTTGAAGATTCTTGAGGATAGGGAGCGTGTTGTGTCAGCTCAACATGACGGTTATAAACGGTTTGGAGTGATTCATAAAAGGGAGTGGGTGTTTCATGACGACTCTATGGTTATTACAGACACGATTAGTGGTCATGCAGAGCGTGCTGAGGCATTCTTTCATTATCATCACACCATCACTCCTGAACTGTTAGGGAATAGGGTAGTTACAGAATATGCCGATCTTATTGTTGAAGGCTCGCAACAGATTGAAATCAGAAAGTATATGCAGGCGTTAGGCTATAACAGGAGAGTAGAGGCCTGGTGTGTCGTTGTATCGTTCAGTAATACTCTGATTACTACTATTGTCTGCAAAAAATAAATTATGCGTATTCTTTTTCTCAGTGATAATTTTCCACCTGAAGTCAATGCACCGGCTACCCGTACCTATGAACATTGCAGGGAGTGGGTGAAGCATGGTGTTGAGGTGACCGTTATTACCTGCGTGCCTAATTTTCCTCAGGGAAAGATCTACGAGGGGTACCGCAATGCTCTGGTTCAGCACGAGGTTATTGATGGTATAAAGGTTGTCAGGGTTTTGTCCTATATCACGGCAAATGAAGGCTTTTTCAAGCGCACGCTCGATTATATCAGCTTTGGTGTAAGCGCTTTTTTAGCCGCATTATTCGAGGATTGTGATGTTATCGTTGCCACCTCTCCTCAATTTTTCACCGCTCTCTCTGGCAGAACTCTGGCCTGGGTCCGGAAAAAGCCCTGGGTGATGGAGGTCAGGGATCTCTGGCCGGCATCCATCAAACATGTGGGAGGGATGAATGATTCTGTTGTGATCAGATACCTTGAGTGGGAAGAATTGCGATGTTACCAGAAAGCTTCAGGCATTGTAACGGTGACCGATGCCTTTGCAAAAATTATTAAGGCGAAAGGCATTGAGAGCAGAAAATTTGCCGTTGTGAAAAATGGGGCAAACATGGATCTTTTTTTCCCTCGTCCTAAAAACAAAGATATCCTTGAAACCTTGCATCTTCAGGATAAATTTGTTGTTGGCTATATTGGTACCCATGGTATGGCGCATAAACTTGATTTTATTGTCAGAGCCGCCAAAAAAATTGAAAATCCGGCAATTCATTTTTTATTTATTGGCGAAGGTGCCGAAAAGAAAAAAGTCATTGCCCTTGCCCGTGAGTTAGGTGTGAACAATGTGACCTTTATGGATTCTGTTTCAAAAAGTGAAATTGCTGAATATCTTTCGGTGACAGATCTCTCTTTGGTGCCCTTACGGAAAACCGAACTCTTTACCACCGTCATTCCCTCGAAGATATTTGAAAATGCCGCTATGGAGAAGCCGATTTTGCTTGGCGTTGATGGTGAGGCTCGGTCAATAGTGGAGCACTATAAGGCTGGTATTTATTTTGAACCTGAAAATGAAGCGGATTTTCTTGAAAAACTTGATCGCTTGTATCAGGATAAGGCATTCTATCGGGAGTGTCAGGCGGGGGGGCGGCTTTTGGCTGATGATTTTGATCGAAAGAAACTTGCTCTTGAGATGCTGAAATTCCTTAAAACATTGGTGAAAAACTCATAATATTCTATGCTTATACAGTTTATCGGTCTTGGCTATATCGGTTTACCTACAGCTGCTCTTGTGGCTCAAAAGGGTATCAGCGTCCATGGTGTTGATATCAATCCTCATGTTGTTGAGACCATCAATCAGGGAAAAATTCACATTGTCGAGCCGGGGCTTGAGGCTGTTGTCAAAGAGAGTGTGGCAAACGGTTTTTTTACAGCATCTACCATTCCTCAGCATGCTGACGTTCACCTCATTGTTGTTCCCACTCCGTTTAAGGGAGTTTATGAACCGGACATCTCATTTGTTGAAGCAGCAACCCGCACGGTTCTGCCGCTCTTGAAAGAGGGCGATACCTATATCATTGAGTCTACCTCTCCGGTTGGGACTACGGAAAAGATGGCAGCTCTCATCTTTCGTGAACGGCCTGAACTTGAAAACAGAATCTTTATAGCCTATTGCCCTGAGAGGGTCTTGCCGGGTGATGTTCTGCATGAACTGATTCATAATGACCGGGTGATTGGCGGGCTGAACGAGGCTTCAACGGCAAAAGCCAAAGAGTTCTATACTACCTTTGTTGAGGGTGAGCTTTTTGGTACAAACTCCCGTACAGCCGAAATGTGCAAGTTGACGGAGAACTCTTCGCGTGATGTGCAGATAGCCTTTGCCAATGAACTCTCCCTGATTTGTGATAAAGCCGGTATCAATGTCTGGGAACTCATCGCTCTTGCCAACAAACACCCCAGAGTCAACATTCTTCAGCCCGGCGCAGGTGTTGGTGGCCACTGTATCGCTGTTGATCCATGGTTTTTAGTCTCCGATTATCCCCGCGAGTCCAAATTAATAACGACAGGCAGGGAGGTGAACAATTACAAGTCCTTCTGGTGTGCCGAAAAGATCCGCACCGTCATGCTCGAATTTGAACTCAAAAAAGGCAGAAAGCCCCTGACCGCATTTATGGGCCTTGCCTTCAAACCCAATATCGACGACCTCCGCGAAAGCCCCGCAAAATACATCGCCCAAAAGGTCATGCAGAGCGAGCAGGACAACTTCATGATCGTCGAACCAAACATCCACGAGCACAGCATCTTCAAACTCTCCGACTACCAGGAAGCCTATAACCATGCCGACATCATCGTCTTTCTCGTAGCCCACAAAGAATTCCAAACCCTACCCTACCGCACCGACAAAGTGATCCTCGACTTCGCCGGAGTCTTCAAAACTCGGGGACGTTATTCATAACGTAAAGTTGTTTGACAGTAAAGCTCAAGACCCCATTGAGCGTCATCCATTTTCGCATTAAATGGGTGGCATTGACTCACAACATTGTTCACGATAATCCGTTGGTATATTTTAATTCATTATAATTAATGTCATTAGTGGAAAAGAAAAAGATTTTGATTGTTTTTGGCACCAGACCCGAAGCAATCAAAATGGCTCCTTTGGTAAAAGAATTTGAACAACATGCCGCTGCATTCGAGACCATTGTCGCTGTAACCGGTCAACATCGCGAGATGCTTGATCAGGTGCTGGAGTTGTTTGACATCGTGCCCGATTATGACCTCAACATCATGAAACAGGGACAGGATCTCTATGATATTACCTCCCGGGTTCTCACCGGTATGCGTGATATTCTCACAGAGGTCAAACCCCATCTTGTCGTTGTCCATGGCGATACAACCACCTCCACAGCAACCGCCTTGGCCGCCTTTTACCAGCAGCTCCCTGTAGCACATATAGAGGCCGGATTAAGAACCAACAACAAATACAGTCCCTGGCCGGAAGAGTTGAACCGTCAAATTACAGGACGCATTGCTACCCACAATTTTGCCCCGACAAACCTCAGTAAGCAAAATCTTCTGTGTGAAAATATTGCTGAGGATAGTATTTATGTCACAGGCAATACGGTCATCGATGCACTTTACTGGGTTCTCAATAAAATTGAAAAAACCCCTGATATAGAACAGAGTATTCTTGCTGTGCTTGCTGCGTTCGGTTTGTCAAGAGAACTTGTCGACTCCTGGGCAACACAAGCGAACGATACACTCCAAAACGATACACCAGGCACAAGCCGCAAGCTTGTCCTGATAACCGGACACCGACGTGAAAACTTTGGAGATGGCTTTATCAATATTTGCACTGCTCTTAAAGCACTGGCAGAAAGTTATCCTACGGTTGACTTTGTCTATCCAATGCACCTGAACCCCCATGTACGCCAACCAATACAAGCCGTTTTTGGTGAGAGTGGTGACTTAAAGAATTTCTATTTCATCGAACCCCTCGACTACCTCCCCTTCGTCTACCTCATGAGCCGCTCATATCTCGTCCTTACAGATTCCGGCGGAATCCAGGAAGAAGCCCCCGGCCTCGGCAAACCAGTACTGGTCATGAGGGATACGACAGAAAGACCCGAAGCCCTCGAAGCTGGAACTGTCCGGCTGGTGGGAACCAGCAAAGAACTCATCATCAAAGAGGTATCCCACCTCCTCAATGACCAGGAACACTACTCAAAAATGTCCAAAGCCCACAACCCCTACGGCGACGGCCAAGCCTGCCAACGAATCATTCAGGCATTAACCCTGCTGTAAATTGATAAGGTAATTCATGATATCCAGGAACACCCCAAATAGGGGACGTTGTTCAGCAGCGATAAAAGTCATCTATTTTATAAAATATAAAAACACACCAACCCTCTATATTAAAGTATCTTAACCGATATTATCCATGGATGTTCTTCACCGGATTTGTAGGGTTATCTTTTCATCACACATTAATTACATGCTCGATTTTCCAACAAAATAGATCACTCAAAAGCTAATGCAAGGGAAGTGGTGTTGAAGAAAAGGGCTATGACGCCGATGGAAACTGCATCGTAGCAGTCGACCACCGCTATTTCCGCCCCGCAGAGGTAGACACCCTTCTCGGAGACGCCACCAAAGCACAACAAAAACTCGGATGGACCCCAAAAATAAGTTTCAAAGAGCTGGTAGCCGAAATGATGCGCGAAGACCTGAAAACCGCCAGCCGGGATGAACTGGTAAAAAAACACGGCTACAACACTTACAACTATCACGAATAAAAGAAAGTGCCGAGTTGGGGAAGGGGTGAGTTGGCAGTAAAACAGATAGCAGTAGTGCAGTAAGCAGTTGCCAGTGCCTGTGAGCTGAGCAAAAAAAAGAAAAAAATCAACCCAAACCCAACATTGTCATCCCGAACTCCCGTGAGGGATCCATCTCCTCCCCCCAACTCTTCACTGCCCCCTGCCCCCTACAAAATTAGGGGACGTTGTTGAATAGCGATAAAAGTCATCTTTTTCATTAAATATAAAATCACATTAACCCTATATATTAAATTATCTTAAACGATATTATCCATGGAGGTTCTTCACCGAATTTGTAGGGTTATCCTTTAATCACACATTAATTTCAGGAGTGCCTCTTTCTCGGCAACCTTGATGCCCTGCGCGACTGGGGACATGCGAAAGATTATGAGCCTATTCGTAAATAAACCCAACTTTTCTGAACGCTATGATAGATGCCGCCATGAACAACAATGCCTCATATCGTTCGTTAAGCTTTTCAAACCTAACCAGAATCTTGCGAAACCGATTGAACCATGAGTGAGATACTTCTACAACCCATCTGCGAGCCTTGTAATTCGGGTTATCTTTTTTCTCCTGAACCTCTTCGTTAAGTTGTTTTACATGAGGAATATAATGTTCAGATAGAATAATCTGAAGGGCGGGCTTACCTTGATATCCTTTATCAGCACAAAGGTGTTGTTCGCTATCTGGACGATTAACCACAATATTTTCAAGCACTGCTTTCAGTTGAGTTACATCGTGTCGGTTTGCTCCGGTTACGACGATCGAGAGCGGGACCCCACGCCCGTCCACCAGTATATGGCGCTTTGTGCCATTTTTTTCCCCTGTCCGTTGGATTTCGTCCAACAGTTTCTTGTGCAAGCGGAGCTTTTGTCATGGAACCATCTATACTTTGCCACTCCCATGCTATTCCTTCCATATCATCATATTCTGCCAGACCCTTTCGCCAGAGTGAAAGAAAAAAGCCTTTGCGCTGCCATCGTGCAAAATGGGTGTAAATGGCACTGGGACTACCAAAACGCTCTTTTGGCAAGGCTTGCCACTGACAACCAGTTCGAAGGACATACATGATGGCTTCAAAGATTTTTCTTGATTGAATCGGTTTGCGACCACCACCAGTCTTTCGTTTGTACTCTTTATTCGGATTGCGCTCGGGTAGAGGTATGAGCGGTGTAGTCGGAAATTAAAAATCAGCCAATTTCGGAAATTAGCAATCACCCAGGCAGCGTCTTTAGACTACGTCATTTTGTAATGATTTCCTACTACTTTTTGAAGCGGTAGTTGCTTTTTTCTACGA
>Ga0209083_1004579_pt1 | contig 10406 bp, 20 predicted proteins | sample AM7aDNAmetaG_FD_184132 | JGI IMG/M metagenome (GOLD analysis project Ga0209083, IMG submission 184132) | Freshwater microbial communities from Finland to study Microbial Dark Matter (Phase II) - AM7a DNA metaG (SPAdes) (version 3) | ecosystem: Environmental > Aquatic > Freshwater > Lake ...
ACAAAATGCGTCAAAATCAAATTTCATTAATTAATGATCCTTTAATTGTTCAAGCAGAGCAAGACCCACAATTTGCAGCAGCAAATAAAGACAAAATTGCTAAATTAGTTGAAAGACAAGCTAAAGCTGCTACAGAAATGGGATTAGACCCAACAAAAGCAGCAGAACTTAATGCTCCTTATCTTGAAGCAGTAAATCAAACAAATGGTCAAGGATTAAGACAATTTCTTAAAACTCGTATGCTTGCTGGTTTAGATACACAAGCACAAACATCATTACAACCTGGACAACTTTTTGGTGCAGCACCACAAGCACCAGCCGCACCTCAAGCTAATCCAAATGCAGAACCATTTAGTCAGCCTGAGAAACTTAGTTACCCTGTTCCACAAGCCGGTCAACCAAGATCACAAAATCCAAGCGAAGAAGGTGATCGTATTGTTGGTGAAAAATATCGTCAAGAACTTAAACCTATTCAAAACCAATATGGGGCTTTAAAACAAAATTACGATAAATTAATTAATCAAGCAGAAAAAGTTGCTGGTGATACTATATTTGGTGGCCCAGCAGGAACAGCAGAACGAACATTAAGAGCTAAAATTGGAACTCCAGAATATCAACAATTAAGCAAAGATTTAGCTAAAGCTCAAATTGCAGATATTCAAGCTAATGGTGGAGATATGGCTGGTGTTGCAGGACAACAATTGCTTGCCCATGCTAATGGTCAAATTACTTATGACCCTAAAGTTCTAATTGATATGGCTAGAAGAAATGCCGCAACATTGGAAAAGAAAAATAGCGAATCTTATGGAGCAGATCAAGCTAATTCTCAATTTGGTGATGCTAACGTCAATCGTAAATTCCGAACAGAATGGAATAAAAACGCTAACGATAATTCTGTATTTGAAATGCAGTATATATTTAAAAGCGCAAGAACACCCGAAGAAGGAGCTGCTAAAGTTGCTAAATACATTAAAGAAAATGAGCATACTCCAGCAAAACGAAAAGAACTTGCTACTAAATATTTGAATTTACAAAAACTTCAAAATGAAGGAAGTTTATAATGGCTGATGCGTTATACAACGCTATTCTTGGGGAAGAAACGCCAAAAGCTGTGTCTAAAGGCAATATTCCTGCCGTTTCTAATCCAAACAATGTAGGAAATATTAGACCTGTAGGCGCAACATCAGGATTTCAACAATATAAAACGCCTGAAGAAGGCATTAAAGCTGTTGATGACCAATTGCGTATATATGGTGAAAAGCATGGTGTAAAGACATTGCGTGGCGTTATTAGCCGTTGGGCCCCAAGCTCAGAAAACGATACAGAAGCATATATTAAAAACGTAGCGCAAAGATCAGGCATTGATCCTGATGCGCCTATAAACCTATCTGATCCTGTTGTACGCCATCTTATTAGCGCACCTATGATCGGACATGAAAAAGGCGTTAAAAATATTCTTGGTGCAAAAAATGAAACTAAACCAGCATCAAACGATGCTTTATACAATGCTATTTTAGGTGGCGAATCAACTGCTCAACCAACTGCTCAAACTTCTGCAAAAACAGAAGAAGTTAAAAAGCCTTTATCGTACATGGATAAATTTGCTCAAACAATGGGCAAAGCAAAAAAAACAAATGAACCTTTAGTTGGTCTTGGTGAAGCAATAACATCAAATATTGTTAACCCATTAACTCAATTAGCTGGAAATGTAAAAGGTATTGTTCAAAGCGTTCCAGAAGCTATTAAAACTGGTCAAGCACCAGCACCAATTGGCGAAAAAATTGCTAGTGAATTTGCTGCAAAACATACTTATGAGCCTAAAACTGAAACAGGCAAAGCAATTAATGAGTTTATTAGCGCAATACCTGAAAAAGTAACCGGATCACATATGGGTGTTGGCCCATTACCAGAAACAATGGGAATTCTTGCTACGCCTAAAGAAACTATTAACGTAAAAGGTGCAAAAGCAGAAATTGGAAAGCAATTTGAAAAGCGTTTTCCTAAGATTGAAGAAGCTATTGTTTCTGAGCAACCACAAGCTACTCTTGCTGGTGTTGGTGCTGCTAAATCTGAAATGAACCCTTATGGCGTTCTTACAGGCGAAGAAAAAGCAAGAGGCGAATACCCTGTTGTTAAACTTTCTAAAACTCCTAAAGACGTTGCGCCAACAGAACAATCTACTAGAGCTAAAATTGCAAATGAAATTCTTGGGCCTGATTCAGGTGTTCGTGAAGGTGTTTTAACTGCTAATGAAGATACATTGCGTAATGAACACGCTTTAGCTAAATCTACCAATGGTGGTAGATCAGGTGAAATTCTTAAAGAACAGATTGCTAATGAGCAAAATGCTCTTTCAGAATATGCTAAAAAACGCATAGAAAACACAGGCGCAGATCAACATTTACAAAATGACTATGAGCGTGGCGAAAGACTTAGCAATGCTTTTGTTGGTGATGAAGGTGCTACCGGATTTATCAAAAAAGCTAAAAATGCTATTTATGAAGATGCTAGAGCTACTGTTGGAGATAAACCAATTCCTTCTGGTCATGTTGAAAGTTTATTTGAAAACCCACAATTTAAAGCTGGTGCTGGTTTAAAAGGTAATGAAGGCGTTTTAAGTAGCGCACAAAGTCTTATTAAACTTGCTAAAGAAACAGGTTTTGAAGATGAATTTGGCAATAAATTTGCACCAAATACTGTAGGTGCTTGGGATGCAGTCAAAAAGTCTTTAAATAGCAACTGGACTCCTGACAATGCTGCAATGATTCGTAAAATCAACCAAGCTATTGATAAAGATATTGCAAGTGCTGGTGGCGGTGATTTGCTTAAAAAGGCTGATGCTTTACATCAAGCTGAAAAAGAACTATTTGCATCAAAAGGTATTAAAAAGATATTTGGTGAAATTGATTCAAATGGAGTGCAAACTGCTACTGCTTATGAAAAAATACCAACAACTTTAAATAGTATGCCGATTGATGAATGGAAACATATTTACAATACTGCTGATAAATTTTCAAAAGAATTTATTGAAGTTAAGGGTCAGCAATTAAAGATTCCACCAGAACTCAGACAAGCAGCACAATCAGCAAAAGATGAAATGGCTGGTTCTATTGCTAGAGAAGTTTATCAAGCCGGAGCTAATAAAGTTGGCGTTTGGAATCAAAATTCAGCAAATAGCGTACTTAATGCTAGAGCAGAAAAAATTAAACACGCTTTTAGTCCAGAAGAACAAAAGGCTTTTCATACTTTAAATTATGGCGGTCATATTATGCCTGGCGTTCATCCTTATGAAGGTGCTGGATTACAAGCAGAACGTGTAGGAAAATTGACCAATAGATTGCCAGGGATAGGCCGTGAAATGGGCGCATTTACTGGTATTCCATTTGCTGCAACAATAGGTGAAAAACTTGGAGAAAAAAGTAAATCCGCTTTAACTAAACGAAAATTAGCACAAGAAGCTAGTATTTTAGAAAAGAAAATGAAAGAAAATGCCAAAAAAGGCACATCCCTTAAAGATATAGGAAAACAATAATGGCATCAGTTCTACTATCCCCAGTTGGCGTAGGTCAACAATACTTTGACAATAATGGTGTACCTTTAACTGGTGGGTTAATTTATACCTACCAAGCTGGCACAAGCACCCCATTAGCTACTTATACTGACAATGGTGGAACAGTTGCTAACGCTAATCCTATTGTTTTAGATTCTGCTGGTCGTGTTCCATATGAAATATGGATGTTTACAGGATATAGCTATAAATTCGTTATACAGTCTGCTACAGCGACTTCTATACAAACTTTAGATAATCTATACCCTATTCTTCAAAACGCTCCTACGAGCGCACCAGCGATTCCTAGTGGCGGTATTATTCTATGGTCAGGCTCTACAGGCTCAGTTCCTAGTGGATGGTATTTGTGCGATGGCACAAACGGAACTCCTGATTTACGCAATTCATTTATTGTAGGTGCTGGCAATACATATGCAGTAGGCGCAACAGGCGGTACTGCTGATGCTATTGTAGTAAGCCATACCCATACTGCAACTTCAGTTGTAACTGATCCACAACATAATCATACTTACACTTCATCTGCTAATGCCGGTTCAGGAGTATTGCCAAATGGATATTCAGGTGGAACTTCTTCCGCATCGTTCAATACCGGAAATGCTTCAACTGGAATTACAGTAGCCACAACTAATGCTTCTGCCGGTACTAGCGGAACTAATCAAAACTTGCCACCTTACTATGCACTTGCATATATACAAAAGTCGTGAGTAAAAATCTAGTATATAGTATGGTGTATGACAAATGAAAAATACTACAAAGAAAATTGTCCTACTTGCAATGCGCCAATGCGTAGGCGAAAACGTGATTTGGGAAAAAATTGCACAAAATGTTCTATGCGTAAAATTGGTTTGGAACATGGAGAAAAAAGACAAAAAAACCCAACAAAAAAAACTCAAAAAGAATATACACAAAATTCTTTTAAAAAAAATCCTTTTATATTTAGAATTACTAGGACTATTTCATCTGCAAAAATTAGAGCAAAAAAAGCAAATGTTCCATTTTCAATTACTCGGCAAGATTTAATAGATATGTTTCCAGTTGATAATTTATGTCCAATTTTAAATGTCCCTTTTGTTTGGGGAACTAAAAATAATAAAGATTTATCACCATCTTTAGATAGAATGATTCCAGAATTGGGTTATGTTAAAGGCAATCTTAAATTTATATCCTATAAAGCAAATCGCATTAAAAGTGATGCTAATGTGGAAATTTTAAAAAATTTAATTAAATATATGGAAGCATAGAAATGATAGAAGTTGATCCAGTAAAAATAGGGGTAATGTGGCAAAAAGTCGAAGCTATGGAGCATGAAGTTTCAGAGCTAAGAGCAGATGTCAAAGAATTATTAGCTATGGCAAATAAAGGTCGTGGTGGCTTTTGGGTGGGCATGATGGTGGTATCTGGCATAAGTTCTTTTGTAGGCTTTATAGCTCATTATTTCAGCCCAAAATGAGCCATGTCAGACCCATTCGGTATTGCACAAGGGGCAAAAACTCTTAGCATCAGTATTGATGCAAGCAGAGAGGCTAGTAAAGGTTTAACTAAAAGTATAGAAGGAATACAGCATGACGGACTTGCTGTAGCGCAACAAAAAGCAACAGAAAGACGTAGAGTAGCAAGAGAAGAAGAACATCGTAAGCAAACAGCATTAATTAAGGCTTTAGAAGATTGGCAACAAAAGAAGCAAATTAGCGACAAAGAAGCAAAGTTAAAGATAGACTTTGTTAAGAAATATGGAGCTAAAGAATGGGATGCAGTTTTAAAGATTAAGCTAGACATAGAAAATATGGAACGTGCAAATAATGAAGCGTTTAAGCATGATCTAAAAGAAGTGCGTAAAGTACAGTTTTATTGTTTTGCAGTTGCAGCATTAATATCATGGTATTTAACATGGGGTTATAAATTATGAATGAAATTTTTACACACATATTGACAGGTAAAGATAACAATACGCATGACATTGCTAAATGGGCATGGATGCTTGGATTCTTGCTTGTCGGCTGTTCAGCCATTTATTTAATCTATACAGGCAAAGATATTAGCCTTACTGAATTAGCTGGTGCTTTGGGAATCGTATCAGGTTCAGGCGCAGCTTCAGTAGCAGCAAAACAAGTATCCGGTGCAGAACCACAATGAGCTTTTTACTTAACCTTTTAGGCGGTCTAAATGGACAAACTGTCATATATCTTGTACTTGTATTTGGTGGTTTTTCTAGTGGTTTTTATATTGAGCATATTCACTTTGTTGATTTCCAAGATAAAGTCAAAATTGTTGCAGAACAACAAATTGCCGAGAACAAGGCAAAACTTAAAGAACAAGAATTAATAAATAGAGGAGTAACAGATGCGTACAACGCTAATGTCAGTAATATTCACAATTTTTATCACAGGATGCTCAACGACACCGGTAGCGGTGCAATGTCCAGCGTTCCCAACGCCACCATCACAATTAATGGCACTACCATCAACACATTGGACTTTGCCGAACAATGTGCCACAACCACCCAGCAACTCGAATCAACCCAAGATTGGATTCGGACTCAAATAGGATTAGATAGTGCAAAACAACTTTGATAAATGCCTTGATTTAGTTCTTAAATCAGAAGGTGGCTATGTTAATAATAGTCAAGACCCAGGTGGCGTTACTAATTTAGGTGTAACTCAGCGAGTTCTTGAAGAATGGTTAGGTCATCCTGTAGATGACAAGACTATGCGTAATCTTACAGTTGATCAAGTATCAGGGCTTTACAAAGCAAAGTATTGGATGGCTTGCTACGCACCACAATTGCCTTTAGGCGTTGATTATTGCTTATTTGATGCAGCAGTCAACATGGGTCCTGGAAGGGCTGTAAAGCTCTTACAAGAAGCCATACAATGTATGCCTGATGGCACTATTGGCCCAAGAACTATGCAGCTTTTAGATCAAAAAAAGCCAGAAGATATTGTAGATGCGTTTAGTCAGCGTAAAATTAACTTTTATGAAGGCTTAAAGACTTTTCCTGTATTTGGTAAAGGCTGGCTCAAACGAGTTGAAGATGTTAAATTTAACGCATTAAAAATGATTGGAGAAGCAAATGGCATTTGAAATCAAAGAACATAAGCAAAAACCTACAAAAACAGGTCATTATGTTAAAGACTCTGAACATCGCACAGAAGATCGTTTAGAACGCTTAGAAAAGAAGCTAGACAAACATATTGCTTTGCCTATGGAGAAAGCTCACCATCCGCACCAAGCAAGCCAAAAAGAAGCTCCTTTGCCAAATATGCGTAAATATTAAAATAAGTCTGTTAATTCAGCTATTTTAAATAATTTGATGGGGCAGTCGTAAAATAACTCCCCTTTAGCAACATATTTGTTAGGGACTTCAATTAATGGGCAATTCTCTAAAGAGCTTACTTTTGCCCAATAAGCACGATGTAAGTCATAAGTTAAAGCAAAAAATAGAACAGGCAGATTACCTAGAGTTAGCTTGTCTTTACGTTGCGCTTTGTGAATACTACCAAATTGATCAAAACCTTCTTGACGAACTTCTACCTCAAGCGCACCAACTGGAACACCTGATCGACAAACGATTAGATCAACTCCATACTTATTAGGGTTATCTTTACACTCTACGTTCCATTTCATCTGCACCCATTCAGATACAGCTTTACGAGCAGGCGCATCATACTTATCGTGTAAATATTGACTAAATGGCTTCAATTTCTAAGAGCAATTACTAAAACTATAAAACAAAGCAAAAGAATATATGACACATTGCACCAATATTCAAAACGTAGCTTATAAGGATCACCAATCATCCATTTTTGAAGCTCTAACATATCTGGGTCGTGTTCTATATAACGGGGTTTAAGTGGGTTTTCGTCATACCTAGAGCTAATTAAGACCTTGCCGTTGTTTAGAAAATCGTTCATTCTTGTGCCTTTTTAAGGATGGCTCTAGCAAAACCTAATTGGTCAAACCTTGTATGGACTGTATCTGTGTCGGTTTGCTTGTCATAGGTGGTGTAAACGCTTTCAAACGGATAAGCAATAAACTTTATTTCCTCATCTGTTAGTTCACGCATTTCTAATGCTACGGCTCTCTGATGTTGTTCTTCTGCAAAATTTTGAATAAACCGATAACGATTAGCGTCCATTTCTATGCGCTTTTCAATGGCATCTTTCAACATGGTGTTAAGCTCATTCAACGCCTCTATTTCAGCTTGTTGCTGGCGTAGCATGGTGGCTGTATGGTTTCGTTCCCACATAGTTAGTTCTTCAGTTTTAAATGCTTGTATTTCAGCTAGTTCATTTGCGTTCATTTCTTTTTATTGTCCATGTCCATGTTTAACAATGCAACCATGCTTTTATCTAAACGCTCAGAAATATTGACACAAACATCTTTACAAAGCCAAAGAGTGCCACTTTCTGCATTTTCTGTAAGTTTTTCTGCAACTAACTCTAAAACATTTCCTAAACAACTTATTTGATTAGCGATTTTTTCAAGTTCACCAGCTTCATCCCATAAGCTCATTTTTGATCCCTTGCTGGAGTTGTCCAAAGCTGTTCAATATGTTCTGTAGCACCCATCTTTACAAGTTCACTTTTATAAAAATGTCGTGCAACGTAATCTGCTCGGATAAATTTACTTTCTTTACGTTTACTAGGGCCAACATACACACCAGGTAACTCATAATGAGGTATATACATTACATTGCCTAATTTATAGCACTTGTAATTAGCCCTATCAGGCACGTCAAATTCAGTATCCAAAACCATAATTTCTTCCTTCTTGAGCGTTATATTCATATCCAAAAGCATAAAACAATGGCGAATTAGCAATCATTATTAGCTTACGTTTTGCTTCTAAAGTTTTACCTCTGCGTTCTAACAATAAAGTAATCTGCGCTCTATTTTTAAACATTTCCCTATTTTTAAGGGTTTCCATCATTCGTATGGAAAAAACAGATTTATCAATCATATTACATACCCTGTCCGTAAATAATTAACACCAAAAATAACGATTGCAATTACCAGACCCATAAGGCCACCTAATGCTAATTCTATTAAAGTTGCTTTCATATTTCCCCCCAAAGTTAAAAAAGTCAGGTCAAAGTCTTTTTAGTTTGAAATCTCTAAGAGCCATAAAGCTGAATAGTGTCAATGACCTGATGTATGTAATTTATTACAGATTTTCAAGAAAAATCTTGATCTAGGTCAATATTCTTAAAAATAATTTAGGTGTTGTATTTTTACAACAGGGTGGGGCTGACACCTCACGGAAGGATTTTTGGCGGGGGATCACCAATGCCAGCCCCATAAATTCTATAGTCCCGATTTTAACTGAAAAAAGCGTAATAAGTGAAAAAAGCACTTTAATCCCTTTTGCAACTCATCTTCTGGGATTTCGCACAACTTCACTTCATTAGTTAATCCGTTTACAAACATAATTCCGCATCTAGCACCCTCTAAACCAAGCAATTCTCGGTAAGCTGCCATTTGCATGATATGCTCATCGTATGGAACAACCTTTTCCAAAGGGACTTCTTTAGTCTTAAAATCTACAACAACCCCTGGCACACCCTTAATCTTGTCTGCTTTAGCGTATAAATCCACTTTTCCACCAAACTTTAATTCTGTATGGCTTGCACTAACTTCAGGAAGCCATGCTCTAGCCCCATAAGCGGCTTGTAAGGCGTTTTCTACGTTACGGCAATAGGTAGGTACTGATTCCAGCAAAATGCCGTCAAAGAAGCTCTCAATAATGTTGTGAATGGCAGTTCCCCTTGCCGCAGCATCTTTTCCTTGCGATCTTGAATCGCTTAATACACGACTAAGCCAATCTTTTTCTTCTTCCCCATCTAGGCGAGGTAATGTAAGTGCAGCGAGGATGGCTTGTTCTTGTTTCCATCTGTCAAGTCCTGGTTTTGCTGCAACTCCAATGACTGTGGTAACGCTGGGCAATAAACCAAGTTTCTTGGCATCTCGTAAGGTTGTCGCTCTTTGTTTTCCGTTTGCACCGATGATTTCGTAGGCGCAATTGCCTGACTCGTCATACCAATGCCCACTTTCACTTTGACTGTCCTTTATTAGCACTTTTTCTTCCCCTTTTTGGTTTTACTTCATCCGTGTTAATGTCATATACAACTTCTACAGGTGCATCTGGAATTATTTTTGCTTCATATTTTGCTGGGATTTCTTGACCACACCAATCTGATGGCGATTTATTAACCACAACAGGATTGAGCTTACAAGCACCAAGCATATCATTTTGCATAAATACATAAAATTTACAGTTTTTGCAGGCCATTAAATGCCCTTAGAGTAGTTAGTAATTCTCATGCTATCTTCTTGAAATACGCATAAGTCTGCTGCAACAAGCAGAACCGCCTTAATGACTGATGCTAAATCTTCCGGTCTAAAACTAATGAGTTGTTGTTCTTCATCAACATTGACCCCCATCCATACTTTTTCCGTGTATTTAGTTTCAATAATGTCTTTAATTTGGTTCTGCATAATGTTCTCCTTTAAAACGGAACTTCATCGAGATTGGTTATCTCATCCGATCCAGCAGCTTTAAATCCCATAGGCAGTTTTTCTTTGCCAATTGAAATGCTAAAAAACTTACCCTTTTTGCCTTCTTTAACCCAACCAGAAAGCCACATTTCTTTACCAGCCACCATAATTGTGCCTGTATAGTCAGGATGCGAATCACTTTGCTTACGATCATTTTTGAATAGACTCCCTGAGCCTTCTTTAGGTATATATGCCATGTTGTTTCCTTTATAAAATATCTTTGGCTATGGTTTTCATTGCTGAACTAGATTTGTTTACTACTGCTGCGTTTGCATCATCGTCAG
>Ga0209083_1004583_pt1 | contig 10397 bp, 11 predicted proteins | sample AM7aDNAmetaG_FD_184132 | JGI IMG/M metagenome (GOLD analysis project Ga0209083, IMG submission 184132) | Freshwater microbial communities from Finland to study Microbial Dark Matter (Phase II) - AM7a DNA metaG (SPAdes) (version 3) | ecosystem: Environmental > Aquatic > Freshwater > Lake ...
AGGAACTCTGGCGGAAGGACTGCATCAAGGACTTTGGCGGCAAGCGTCCCAACTGGGGCTATTCCGAGTCGCCGCTTATTGATGGCGACAAAGTGATGGTCACGACTGGCGGGTCCGAAGGGGCAATCGTCGCGCTGGACAAAAAGAGCGGCAACCTCCTCTGGCGCAGCAAGGGCTTCACTGACTCGCCCCATTATTCGTCGCTGATCGTGGCCGAGATTGGCGGCGTGCGGCAATACATCCAACTGACAGCCGAGAGCGTCGTGGGCGTGGCGGCGGCAGATGGCAAGGTGCTGTGGCAGGCGGAGCGCAAAGGCAAGACGGCAGTCATCCCCACGCCGATCTACAGTGACGGCTGTGTTTATGTAAGCTCCGGGTACGGCGTTGGCTGCAACCTGTTCAAGGTAACTGAGGTCGGCGGCAAGTTCACCGTCCAGGAGGTCTATGCCAACAAGGTCATGGACAATAAGCAGGGCGGCGTCATCAAGGTTGGCGACTATGTGTATGGCCATGCGGATGGCAAGGGCTGGACCTGCCAGGATTTCAAGACCGGCGCGGGCAAGTGGGGGTATAACAGTCTCGGCAAGGGTTCGATTGTTTTCGCGGACGGCCGTTTCTACCTGCGCGCCGAGGATAAGGGCACCATGGTCCTCATCGAGGCCTCGCCAGAAGCCTTCAAGGAGCACGGTCGCTTCGAGCAGCCGGATCGCAGCGACAAGAAAGCCTGGCCTTACCCGGTCATCGCTCACGGCAAGCTTTACCTGCGAGATTGGGATACGCTGCTGTGTTACGACGTGAAAGCCAAATGAGTTTCTGCCAAGACCGCGGCATAGACGACACCGAGCAACCCCTCACCCCAGCCCTCTCCCCTTCGGAAGGGGCGAGGGAGAAGCCTCCGCAGCTTTGGGTGTAGCGTATGCTGCGGACTCCTCAGTAAATGGGTTGCATGAGTTACATGGTTACAATGGCCAGCCGGCCGAAGGCCCATGCAACTTGTGCAACCATGTAACCAAGTAACTTTCATATAACTCCACTACCATGTCCACGAAACTCACCATCGGTTTTCTCGGCGCCGGCAAAATGGCCACCGCCCTGGCGCGAGGTTTTGTTCGGGCCGGACTCGTTAGGTCCGCTCAGGTCACCGCGAGTGATCCGAGCGCAGCCGCCCGGGACGCATTCGCCAAAGAGGTCAGCGCCAAAACGACTGCCTCCAATGCGGAGGTGGTGAAGTTCGCCACTGTCCTGGTGTTGGCCGTCAAGCCTGATCAGGTTGGCGGTGTGCTGGCCGAGATTCGGGACCTCCTCACCGACAAGCATTGTCTGATCTCTATTGCTGCCGGCGTTCCGCTGGCCAAACTCGAAACCGGGCTGGGGACGGGTGCCCGGCTGATCCGCGTAATGCCCAACACGCCCGCCTTGGTCGGCGCTTCGGCTACGGCCTTTGCCCTGGGCAAAGCAGCCCGCCTGGAGGATGGCGAACTGGCCCAGAAGCTCTTCTCTGCCGTGGGGGTGGCCTTTCAGGTCAAAGAGGCCTTGCTGGACGCCGTTACGGGCTTGAGTGGCAGCGGGCCGGCCTATGCCTATCTATTCATCGAGAGCTTGAGCGACGGAGGCGTTGCCGCAGGTCTGCCGCGGGATATTGCGACCCGGCTGGCAGCTCAAACTGTAATGGGCAGCGCGAGGATGGTCCTGGAGACGGGGCTGCATCCCGGCGTGCTCAAGGATATGGTTACCAGCCCGGGCGGCACGACTATCGAGGGCTTGCACGAGCTCGAGAAAGGCAAATTGCGTGGCACGGTCATCAGCGCCGTTCGGGCCGCCGCCGAGAAGTCTAGGAAGTTGGGCGCGTGAAACGGGGACTGAAACGTCAAACGTGAAACGTGAACTCAGAAGGAAGCTCACGCATTGATTCACGTTTCACGTTTCACTAACAGTTCCCTCACATCCACCGCTTCCATGCCCGCCGCTCGGATTGCCCGCATCCCCAGATCCGTATCCTCGTAGGCGCGGCAGAACTGTGGCGCTACGCCGAGGCGGCGGGCGGCCTCCAGGAAGATGTCCGGTGCCGGCTTCTGTTTCACGACGTCTTCACTGGTGACAACCGCCTGAAAGAGATGCCCGATGCCCAAGTGGTCGAGCACTGTCCCGATGCTTCTCTTTGTCCCGCCCGAGGCCACCGCGAGCGGTATCTTGCCGTAGTTCTCGCGGGCAACCCCGACGACCGTGTTGATCGGTTCCACCTGGGCGATGAGGGGCAGGTACTCCGCCTCCTTTTCCCGCGCCACGGCCAGCGGATCGATGGGAAGGCCCTGCTCCACGCTTAGCACCTTCAGGATGTCCCGTGACGGTATGCCGCCGAGCGAGTAGAAACGGTCTTCGGTGAAGTAGAACCTGTGCCGCCTCGCAATAATCTGCCACGCCTGCCAATGCATCGGCATCGTGTCCGCCAAGGTGCCGTCACAGTCGAAAATGATGCCTTGGGGCGGTTGTAGATGATGATTGTTCTTTTGCAGGACCATAGGTCAGATGAACTTCACGCTTCACGCCTCGCGCCTTGGGCGCGACGTCTTACCCCTTCAGCGCGGCTAGCTTCTCCTCCAAATCGTGGGCCATCAACGGCTCGATCACCGGATCAATGGCTCCTTCCATCACAACCGGCAGGTTATATAACGTCAGGCCGATGCGATGATCGGTCAGTCGGTTTTGCGGGAAATTATAGGTGCGGATGCGCTCGTTACGCTCGCCAGTGCCGACCTGCTCTTTGCGCTGATCTGCGTATTTCTTGTTCTCCTCTTCGATCTTGCGCTCCAATAAGCGCGATCGGAGCACGGTCAGCGCCCGCGCCTTGTTCTTCTGCTGCGAGCGCTGGTCCGCGCAGCGCACGATCATCCGCGTCGGCTTATGGATGATTTGCACCGCGGAATCGGTCGTGTTGACACCTTGGCCGCCGGGGCCCGAGGCGCGGCACACCGAGATCTCCAAATCCTCAGGCTTAATCTGAATATCCACTTCCTCCGCCTCGGGAAGCACGGCGACCGTGCAAGTGCTGGTGTGGATTCGCCCCTGCGCCTCGGTGGCCGGCACACGCTGCACCCGGTGCACACCGCTCTCGTACTTGAGCCGCTTATAGACGTCCTGGCCAGTGATTTGGAAGATGATTTCCTTGTAGCCGCCGAGGTCGGAGGAGCTTGAATCCAGGTTTTCCCACTTCCATCCCTGCGCCTCGGCGTAACGCGTGTACATCCGGTAAAGGTCCGCCGAGAACAAGGCCGACTCTTGTCCGCCGGCACCCGCGCGGATCTCGATGATCGTGTTGCGCGAGTCCGCCGGGTCGGGCGGCAGGATGCCCCGCTGCACTTCCAGCGACAGGCGCTTCTCTGCCGCCTCCAGCCGGGCGATTTCTTCCTTGGCCATTTGGGCCAGTTCCGAATCTGCCGGTTCGCTTTGCAGCAAGACGCGGTTCTCCGCCAGGTCGGCCACGGCTTTCAGGTAGGCCTGCCCTTGTGCCATCAGGTCTTTCAGACGGGCGTATTCCCTCCCCCGCTCCTGGGCCCGCTGCGGATTGTCGAACGCCTTGGGATCGTTCAAGGCAGCTTCGACCTCCGCAAAGCGGCGGGAGAACTTCTCTATCTGGGGACGCAAGTCCATGAGCCAAAATAAATCCGCCCGCAAAGACACAAACCCTGCGGGCGGATAAAGGGGCAGACCGTTAGCGCTTCTTCTTGCGCAAGGCCGCCTCGGCCTGAGCTGCCTGAGTCTTGACCATGCGCTGCTGGAACTTGTCCACTCGGCCGGCGGTATCCACAAACTTCTGCTGGCCGGTGAAGAAAGGATGGCACGCGTTGCAAATACCGACGATGATCACCGGCTTGGTGGACCGGGTCTTGACCACGTTGCCACACGCGCAACGGATCTCCGAGTCCACATACTTTGGATGTATTTTCTCTTTCATAAAAGGCCGGGTAAATTAACACCCCCGCGCCGGATGACAAGCCCCAAGTGGAAGCTTCTTTTTGCCGCGCCGTCAGCCAGGGACACTGGCACCCGAAGCGACCGAATTGCCAGGTGCACCGGAACCACTCCGGGGGCACTCTGGTACAGGTCTGGGGAGGGCCTGACGTGGATTGTACAACATTCTGCTATTGAGTGACTTATAGCGTTAACTCTGAGGGGGCTCGGTACGATGCTTCTCCGCTCATGCGAGGACTCGCGACCAGCGTAACTCGCTGTAATGCAGCGGGTTGTGCAGGACGTCATGCTCGGAATGGCGGTCGAGGGTGAGTTTCCGCCAGTAGCTCTGAAAGTCAGGGTTCCGTATCGGCCTGTTCCAGGACCTTGAGGATTTTGTTAAAGGCGTCGCGGACATCGGCGTAGTCGCTCAGGTCCACAACGAAGCGATTGTCGCGGTTGGCCCGCGACACCGCATGGCCATCCGAGAAGAGGATGTCCGACACACGCTGGCGGTGATGGGTGCTGGGAGTGATGCCGAAGGTGGCCAGGCCGGATGAGCAGAGAAACTGCGTGTCAATGGCCAGTGCTCGGATCGGCACGCCGTTGCGGTTAATGCCGAGTTGGTCGAGCCGAATGTGCTCGGCCGGCGCGAGGCCGACGTTGGGGTTGTCGAACAAGGTGGTGTTGCCGGCGTGGCGATAGTAGAAGCTGCATTGGGCCTGGCGCGTGCCGACGTTGGCGAGCTGGGCGTTGGCGTCCAAGGGCTGATCGCTGCTGGGGCAAAAGAGGACTTTGGGTTGGTTGCAGAGGTGTTCCTTGAGCAGCAGGCCGAGGCCGAGGGGAGCACCATTGCCCAGGGAAATCAGGCTGGTGGGGGCGCCGGTGGAAGGATAGAAGTCGTTCGCACTGGTGAAAGGTGGAGCCTTGGGTCCGTAGGGGATTTTGCCGTCGTTGTCGCTGGCATAAGTCTGTATGGCGATGCCGATCTGCCGAAGGTTGGAGAGGCAAGCGGCCCGCCAGCCTTTCTCGCGGGCCGAGGCCAAGCTTGGCAGTATCAACGCCGCGAGGATCGCCAAGATGGCGATGACCACCAGCAGCTCAATGAGCGTGAAGGCCTGACGGCGAGCGCTACGAATCAGGCGGAAACGCAGGCGAAACATATATCGCAGTAGTATCGCCCGATTTCGCGCCTACTGCAACTGGTGTGCCTGGTAGAAACGGCGGCTGAAGTTGGCGGCCCGGTCGAGGAAATTGGTGCTGCCGGTCGGGTTGCTCAGGGTTCCCAGGTTGGTCCAGTTTGCGGCCGGCAGAGCGAGGTTGGTGGTTGCCAGAATTTCGAAGCTTAGCCCTGGCTCGCTTTGCAGCGTGAATGCGAACTGCCCGTTGGTCCAAGCCGGGGCTAGCAATGCGGTCGGGACGGATGAGACGAGGCGCACATTATCGAGGTCCCAGTACCCGCCTAGCAAATTCGGGCTAACGGCTGGGGCTAAGAATTGCACGCCGATATGCTGGCCCGCCCACGGGTCAGTCGATTTCACCGTTGGGACCTGCACGTGGAAATCAATGAAAAGAGGCGCGTTGCTCGAATTACTGAAGAGGGCCCAACTATTGGTGATCGAGGTGGCGGCCACCGTCACCTTGTTGCTCGAGCTGTCGCGATAATACAGGCTAAGTTCCATGCGGGTGCCTTCCTGCATGGGGTAGTACACATTGGTGCCGCCCAGGACCGCGACGGTGAGCGTGTAAGACTTGCCCACGTCGAATGTGGCGTTGAACGCGTACGTTGGCACCGAGTTCGACCAGTCCGTGGACTCGTAGTCCTGGAAGATGGCGGTCTGGTTTGTATCAACAAACATGAACGCTGCCTGGTTCCCATCCCCGTTGTAGATATAGTAAGGGCCGACCTGGTTCAGGAACACACCCGACTTATAGTAATCCCATGTCGGCATTTGCTGCCAGGAGTCGATTTGGGGCAAGGCCCCCGGGTTCGCAGGCGCCACGGGCGATTCAAAGGACGCATTGGGAACATAGACGGTGCCAGCTTGCAGCGGGCAAACCCACGCCGCCAGGACCGCCAAGCCAGCCACGACCTTGCACAGCAGTGGCGTAGCGCGGCCAACAGCAGAGGCTGCCTTGGGCGAATGCAAGACATTGGAATGACCGGCGTTACAAACGCCTCCGAAACGATAGAATTGGGGCAAAATCATTTGTGCTATTGTTAACCTTTAGCCCCCCTCCCGCAAGTTTCTTTACCATTCTAGCGCCGCAGGCTGACTCGCTGATGCGAAGTCCGTGAGTCCCAGTGGCCGAAGCGGTCTTTGGGGATCTCGGCATCTTCGGGGTAAATGAGGTAGACCGTGTTGCGCGAGTTGGCCCAGGCGTAGCTGAGGTCCTTGCGGGGATATGCGCGGCGGATATTGCTGGACGTGCCGGGGTCGTTGACGATGGGGTCGCCGTTTTCGGTGAAGCCGAGGCACACGAGCAAATGCCCGTTCGGGCCTGGGCCTTTGCGGTGGAGTCGGTCGGCGCAGACGGAAAGTATGACGGGAATGCCGGCGGCGGTCCAATCTTCCACTTCGGACAAATCACTCAAGCGGGTGACGTAGGCTCGGATGCTCTGATAGGAGCCAGCGTAGGCTGTGTTGAAAGGCCAGTTGCCGGTGCCCGGCCACTTGGCGTCGTAGATGGCGTTCACAATGTCGGGCACGTCGTGATCGAGTTCGGGGCGGCGGAGTTGTTTGGCCCAATAGGCCATGACCATGGAAACGGTTGTTGGGCTGCACAGGACCACCCCGTTCGTGTAAGCCATCTGCGTGCGCTGGGGCACGGAAATACTCCTCCCGAGGGCGGCTGGGTTGGAGGGCAGGGCGGGCGGGGTGACCGCAGTATCGGTCAAGTGCAGGCCGAGGAATTTGAGTTTTGGCTGCTGGCCGCCATCGCCGCCGAGAGTGAGCCGGATCTGCAATCGGTCGCATGGCCGTTTTAGCTTCAGGGTGTCGGTTGCGACGTTGCCGTCGGCGTCTCTCTGGTTGAGCACGCTCTCGCGCGGGTAGCGGTTGGTGTTCACCGACCAGAGCCCCAGGGTGTAGTATTTCGTAGGGCCGTTGGGGTAAAGGGCGCGTGCTTCGATCTTCAGGTAAGCGGCGTTGGGCGTTTCGGCGTTCCAAGAGGCGATCAACTCGTCCCAGTTGATGCGAGCGACGACTTCCGGCGAGGTGAGCACGGTTTCGCCGGGTCGAGCGCCGGGGGCCTTCGTGAAGGTGGAAAAGCTGCTGAAACCGATGAACTGGCCGCCCCGCGCGTCGAAAGCATGGGTCGTGACGGTCGTTAGCGCCAGGCAGACAGTCGCGAGCAGCAGGGCCAGCTTGGGCTGCTGCCGTCTTGCGGCGTAGCAGGGGGCGCCAGTCCACTTATTCGGGTGACCGTTCATAAGCCGCCGTTCCGCAAGGCGAGCCACCAAGGCACGATAACCAGGAGGGCAAACAGCGAGCCGCTGAGGAGATTCGTCCTCGGCATTTGCGCAACCGCTGGGACGAGGCTCAATAGGGCTCCCAGCACCAGACCGCTCGCGAATCCGCCTAAATGCGCGATGACGTCGGTTCCCGGCGTCAATGCCAACAAGACGAACAACATCACGCCGCCGCAAATGCCGCTGAGAATATATTTCAGGGCATGCGGCGTTTGCCGCCAGAGTGAGAACGATTGCACAGCCAACAGACCGAGGCAGCCCGTGACCATGCCGGATGCGCCGAGGCTCCGATGCGGTTGTAAGGAGATCAGGCCTGTTACGAGGTTCCCGCCGGCCCCCGCGAGGTAGGCTGCCAGCAAACCCGCGCCTGTTCCGTAACGTCCCATCGCCAGGCCCAGCAGCACTACTCCAATCGTCGCATTGGTTGCCAGGTGGGCGAGGTCTGCGTGGAGCCACATGGCGGTGAAGAGCCGCCACCACTGGCCGTGCGCCACGGCCGGGCCGTCCATCAGGCCGGCGGGCTGCAGGTCGGCGTGAGTGCTGAGCGAGTAAAACAGACACACCAGCAAGGCCCAGGCGAGGCTGCCCCAATCGAACAGCAGGCCGGGCCGGAAAACCGCTTGCTGCCACGGCCAGCCCCGATTCTCCAGCCGATACTGGCGGAGGGTCCTGAGCGCGTTTGTATATTCCTGCGCGGAAACCACGAGGCCCCAGCCGGCGCCGTCCTCGGCGTGGTCAATCGTGGTCTCGATCCCCTGGCTGACGAGCACAAGGCTCCAGTCCATCGCCTGGCGGTGTGAGCGCACGCGGATCCTGGCGGTCGCTGATTCCATTTGTGATTGAGCGTGGCTTGTTCCCCGGGGATCCTAGCCTCGGTTGAGGCGCCTGGTCCGGGCGATTGCCCGGTCACGCGTGGTCCAGCAACCCCAGCTTCTCGATGGCAGCCCGGCTCTTTTCCGGAGTTTCGTGCAGGATCACCTGCCAGCCGCGCGCGGCTCCGGCTGCGACGTTCTCAGGCCGGTCATCCAGGTAAAGGATCTCGGCACCGTGGCGTGCTGAGGTGCGTTCGACCACTTCGTAAAGCGGGGCGTCCGGTTTCATGGCGCCGTGCTGGTAGGACAGAATGTAGCCGTCGAAGTTGCCGTAAAAGGGGAAGGCGCGGCGGATTTGCTCGGCGGCCATTTCGTTGGTGTTGGAGAAGATGTAAGCGGGCAACCCTCGCTGGCGCAGCGTCGCCTGAAGCTGGATCATCGGCTCAATCGGAACGAAGACGTCGGCGAAGCAACTGCCGAATTCAGCGAGGGTACCACGAAAGCCGCTGACGCGACAGAGCTCAGCGCAGAATTGTTCGGTGCTCACGGTACCCAACTCATACTGCATGAACAGCCGGGATTGGGTGATATAGTCCGCAATCGCCCGGAGGGTCATGGTGCCGCGCGCGGCGATTCGCTGCGCCGCAATGGTATAATCGAAATCCACCAGGACTTTACCCAGGTCAAAGACTATAACGGTGGGGAGAGGCATGAACTTACGTTAAAGAGTTACAAAGGTTACAAGAGGAAGGAAATAACTCACATTTCCCTCCGCCCCTCCAATGCTCGGCTCAAGGTGAGTTCGTCAGCGAACTCTAGCCCTGTGCCGGCCGGCAGGCCGTGGGCAATGCGAGTGATTCTCAGGCTCTGGCGGGCCAGCCGTTTGGCCAAGTAATAACCTGTGGCGTCGCCCTCGACGTCCGTTCCCAGGGCCATGACGATTTCCTTGATCTGACCGGCGCTGAGCCGCCTTTCCAGATCACTGATGTGCAAGTCTTCGGGCTCGACGCCGTTGAGGGGCGAGATCTTGCCGCCCAGCACGTGATAGTGGCCACGAAAGGTGCCGGACTTCTCGATGCTGATGATGTCCACCGGCCGCTCGACAACGCAGACCAGTGAGGCGTCCCGTCGAGCATCGGTGCAAATCGCGCAGGGGGACTTCTCCGTGAGGGCCCCGCAGACTTCGCAGAACCGAACGCGCTCCCGCGCGGCAAGCATGGTCTCGGCGAGCTGTTTGACTGTATCGGAGTCGGCTTGCACGAGGTGCAGCGCGATGCGTTCTGCTGAACGTGGGCCGATGCCGGGCAGCTTGCTCAAGGTGCCGATCAGGGAGGATATGGGCTCGGGCAGTAAAGCCATGCGAGGGACGTGAAACGTGATGCGTGAAACGTGAAGCGTGTCGAGTGAAGGTAGTTCGAACCCTCAACTCTCAACCCTCAGACCTCACGTCAGGCCGGGAAGACTGAACCCTGCCGTTGCCTTGCCCATTTCGGCGTTGGAAATCTCCTTGGCCTGACCCAGGGCCTGGTTGGCCGCGGTGAGAATCATGTCTTCGAGCAACTGGGCGTCGCTCGGGTTGAGCGCTTGGGGGTCGATCTTGATCGAGGCGATCGTGCCATCGCACTTCGCGACGACTTTCACCGCGCCGCCGCCGCTGGTCGCTTCGACCGTGCGGTTGGCCAGAGCGGTCTGGATTTGTTCCATCTGCTGCTGCATGCGCGCAGCCTGTTTCATGAGTTTTCCGATGCTGGACATGGTTGGAAAGTTGGGAGTTGAAGGTTGGGGGTTGAAAGGTGAGGGAAGAAAGGGGTTGATGGGATTTATGCGCGGACTTCGACGATCTGGCCTTTGAAGATCTCCAAGGCCTTTTGGATGAGCGGATCATTCTTGAAGTCGTCCTTGCTGAAAGGGACGGGGGCGAGCTTCTCCTTTGCGGGTGGTGCCGGCGGGGCAGCGCTTGCGGCCGCCGCGGACGGCTTTGGCGCCGCGGTGGGCACGGGCGCGGGCGCGGGCGGCGCTGCTGGTTCTGCCGGCGCCGCTGCGCGTTTCTCGGGCGCCGCGGCCTTGATGAACTTGATCTGGGCGTTGGGATGGCCAAGTTCGAGCAGCTTGGTCTGCAGCAGGGTATGGTTGCGGGCGTTGTCCACCAGGCTGAGGTGATCTTC
>Ga0209083_1004584_pt1 | contig 10396 bp, 6 predicted proteins | sample AM7aDNAmetaG_FD_184132 | JGI IMG/M metagenome (GOLD analysis project Ga0209083, IMG submission 184132) | Freshwater microbial communities from Finland to study Microbial Dark Matter (Phase II) - AM7a DNA metaG (SPAdes) (version 3) | ecosystem: Environmental > Aquatic > Freshwater > Lake ...
AAGCCGAAGGGCCTCTGGAAAAACTGTTTTCACACCTTCGGCTCGCCATCTCCACTCCAATCGCCATCCACTAAAAGAAGTTTTGCAAGAACGTCTTTATTGAGTGCATTAAGACGCGCGGGCAGACGTTGGAAGACGCCGAAGTTGGCCACCGCACCACATCGCTTTGCCACCTCGCCCACATTTCAATCAAGCTCGGTGGTGTGAAACTCGCGTGGGACCCCGACAATGATGCCGCGAATAAACTCGTCAATCGTCCGCCGTTGCGCGCGCCGTGGAAATTGGAGTAACCAAGAAGACTTGAGTGGCCAAAACGCTCCTCCCAAGGGAATTCTCGTTCAGTATTGCGTAAACACCTCGAAAAGAATCGAGATGAGTGAGACGAGAAAAGATATACTAGCATTGGTTTCCAAGGCATGGCAATCTTCTTTTGACGAGGCTAACCGACCGGATACAGCAAGGATGAGTTTTGACCCTGCGGGATTGAAACGGTCTCGTAAATTTGCCATGATGCAATATCAAATGGAGAAATCTCAATGAGAAGACTACTGGCGATGGTTGGTTTGGTAGTTTCGATGGCAGCGTGCGCGGAGGAGTCGCTGCCGCTGAAAGCGCACTCGGATTCAAGCGGCTGGACGGCGAAATGGATCGGCAAAGACGAAGCAGAGGTCAAATCGAAAGATCGCCGTCTCGCCGCTCGCTATGTGCGGAAGGACTTTCTCCTGACGAAGAAAGTCCGGGGCGCGGTCGTCATGTTCGCGGGACTTGGCTCTTCGGAGCTTTACTTCAATGCCCACAAAGTAGGCGATGCCGTTCTGTCACCGGCGCTGAGTGATTACACGAAACGCGTGTACTACGTGACCTATGACGTTACCAGCTTGCTAAAGCGCGGGACAAACGCCATCGGCGCGGTGTTGGGCAACGGCCGGTTCTTTGCGCCACGCGGTACGGTTAGCTACGGTTTCCCAAAGCTGCGGCTGCAACTCCACATCGAATTCACAGATGGAACGTCGACCGAAATCGTAAGCGACGAAACGTGGAAACTGACAACGGATGGCCCGATTCGCACGAACAACGAATACGATGGCGAAGAATACGACGCACGCATGGAGTTGGACGGCTGGGACAAACCCGGTTTCAACGAGGCGAAGTGGGAACCTGTGCAATTGGTCGGCGCGCCGGGTGGTATCATGTCTGCGCAAACGATTGCGCCCATCCGTGTGACCGGCGCAATCAAACCGATTACGATGAAGGAAGTCAGCCCGGGTGTCTTCATCTACGACATGGGACAGAACATAGTCGGTTGGTGCCGGTTGAGCGTCAAGGGGCCAGCGGGCACGGCCGTGTCGATGCGGTTCGCCGAGACACTCAAGCCAGACGGCACGCTCTTCCTCGCAAACCTTCGCGGCGCGAAAGTCACGGACCGGTATACCCTCAAAGGGAAGGGAGTCGAAGTGTATGAGCCGCGCTTCACCTATCACGGGTTCCGGTACGTCGAGCTAACTGGCTTCCCGGGCAAGGCGACATTGGCCACCCTTGAGGGGCGCGTCGTGAATGATGATCTCGAAAGCGCTGGCAGTTTTATGTGTTCCAATCCAATGCTCAATCGCATTTACAGCAACATCGTTTGGGGCGTACGCGGGAATTACCGGAGTATCCCGACCGATTGCCCGCAGCGCGACGAACGCCAAGGCTGGCTCGGCGACCGCTCAGAATGTTCGCGCGGCGAAGCATACATCTTTCAGACCGGCATGCTCTACGCAAAATGGGTGCAGGATATGATCGACGCGCAACGCGACAACGGCAGTGCGTCAGACGTCTGTCCAGCTTATTGGAGGGTCTACAACGATGATGTCACGTGGGGGGCTAGTCTCGTCATCATTCCCGGCGCGCTGCTCGATATGTTTGGCGACCGGACAACTATCGAGCGAGCGTACCCGTCGATGGTGAAGTGGATTGACTACATGAGCGGCTTCATTACGAACAATGTCATGACGGCTGACAAATACGGTGATTGGTGCGTGCCACCTGAAAATCCAAAACTAATTCACTCGAAAGACCCAGCGCGCAAGACAGCCGGACCGATTCTCGCCACGACGTATTTCTACCATTGCTTGGAGTTGATGACACGCTACGCCAAGATGTTCGGCAAACCTGACGACGTACTGCGTTTCACCGCGCTTGCGAAAAAGTTGAAGGATGGACTCAATACCAAGTACCTCAATCGCGATACCGGCCAATACGACAACGGCTCACAGACCTCATGCGTCTTGCCGCTGGCGTTCGGTATGGTGCCAAACGACATGCGGCAGCGCGTATTCGACCATCTCGTGGACAAGATTACCAACGAAACGCACGGTCACATTGGCACCGGCGTCGTCGGCGGTCAGTGGCTCAACCGGGTGCTCAGCGATAACGGACGCCCCGACATCAGTTACACGATCGCGACGAACACGACGTACCCCAGTTGGGGGTACATGGTCGAGAAAGGCGCGACGACCGTGTGGGAATTGTGGAATGGTGATACTGCCGATCCGTCGATGAACTCCGGTAATCACGTCATGCTCGTCGGCGACTTGGTCATTTGGCTGTATGAGCGTCTTGCCGGCATCAAACCGGACCCCGATCATCCCAGCTTCCAACATATCATCATGCGGCCCACGCCGGTGGGTGGCCTCACCTTCGTCAAAGCCTCACACCGCTCCCCGTACGGCCTCATCGTGAGCGAATGGCGTTGCGACCATGGCAAGTTCCGCTGGCACATCGTTATTCCACCCGGTAGCACAGCGACCGCTTATCTGCCGAACGACGACAAGCCGATTGAACTCAGAGCCGGCACCCACGACTTGTTTACGAAATGAAACCGGTCATCACGAGTCTTGCCATCGTCTTGACTTTCTCAGTCCACCCGGCGGATGTCGTGTAGTGAACGAGGGTAGAAGCCATCTTCCCGGAATCAGGAATCCACCGTATCGTGGAGTTCCTGCACGTGGAAAAATTCAGATAATTAATGCGTACACATTTTAAACCGATCCTGACGGTGATGGTGATTACTCCGTTTTTGACGGAGCTGCTCTCCTACAACATGCCGCCGCCGTATTTTTTCAATCCGGTCGTCTTCCTGTTCCTCGCGACCATCGCCTACGGTTTCCCGGTGCTGCTGTTGCGGGAGGTCGCCTGCCGTAACCGGCTGGGAATCATCGGGCTACTCTGCCTCGGCTTGGTGTACGGCATCATCAACGAAGGGATTTTGGCCAAGACTTTCTATCTGGCCACCGGCGTTCCCGTGAACACCTTCGACAGCTACGGTTACGGCGCGGGTATCTGCGTCCCGTGGGCCATCACGATCAGCGTGTGGCACGCGCTGCACGCGTTGTTGTATCCGATTCTTGTGGTGTACTACTTCTTCCCGGCGCATCGCACCGAGCCGTGGCTCACTCGGAAGTCTGCTGTCGGACTCGCGGTGCCGACCGTGTTGGTGAACACGCTGGTGTTTTTCACGCGTTCCAAGGAACGCGCTCACGGGCTGCTTCCGCATTACATCCTGATGCTCGTTTGCATGGGGTTGCTGGTCTGGCTCGCCACCAAGGTTCCGCGTTCGGCGCAGTTCACCGACGCCAAAACATTCCAGCTCAAACTGATCTTGTGTGGCGTCGCCAGTTTCCTGACGCTGTTGTTCGTGCCGGTGCTCTTGTCGAAGATAAAAGTTGCACCGGCGTTGTTCTACGGATATTTCGCCGTCGTGTGCGCCATGGTTTTCCGCTGGCTGGCCCGACGCCCGACGATTGCGGTGATGACGTGCTTACTCTTTGCCACCGGGGATGGGTTGCTGACGGTCGTGTGGGCCATACCGGGCGCCCTCCGCCATGCGGAAATTCCGCGACTTGTTACCGATGCCTTCTTCCTTGTTGCCTTCGCGCTGTTGCTGGCGCGGCTACGGAAGGACAGTCGCGTTCACCTCGACGCCGGTACCAGTTGCACGGTGTCAATGACAACATAGCCGTCGGCGCTGCCACGCGCGTCGACATCTGAAACTTTGTCTTCGTAAAACGATCGATATTTTATATAAGCAGCAATCCACATTGAAGAACCATGAAAGCCACCATCGCTCTTGCCCTGTTGACATACGCTGTCGCGTTCCCTGCCGAGGCCCAGCAGCCCAATATCGTCTTCATCCTCGCCGACGACATGGGCTACGGCGACCCCGGCTGCTACGGCGGCAAGCTCGCGCCGACGCCGGCGATTGATTCGCTGGCGCGCGACGGCATCCGCTGCACCGACGGTTACGTCACCGCGCCGGTCTGCGCGCCAAGTCGGTGCGGCATCATGACCGGTGCATACAACCAGCGCTTCGGTATCCAGTGGAATGACGACCGTTCGAAGTACAACGTCGGCCCGCACAAGCTGCTGCCGCAGGCGTTGAAGGCGGCCGGCTACGTCACCGGCCACGTCGGCAAATGGAACGTCGGCGCCGACATCGCCGGCTGTTTCGACGAGACCTACGACGTGATTGACTGGGAAGCAGATTATTTTCCAAACAAAAATGGACACTACGTTGGTGTGGACGATTCGAAAAAGCACGACTCTAGCAAGGTAAATGGCGTCTGGGGCCCGGAGCGGCCCGGCGAAGAATACCTCACCGACCGGCTCGGCCGGCATGCTGTCGAGTTTATCGACAAGCACAAAGCGCGGCCCTTTTTCCTCTATCTGGCCTTCAACGCCGTCCACAGCCCGTGGCACGCCAAAGCCGCCGACCGTGCCCGGTTTGGGCACATTAAGCCGGAGCCACTCGACTGCTACGCTGCGATGACGGCGTCGCTCGACGAAAACATCGGCCGGGTGCTGGCAAAACTGAAGGAGGCCGGTCTCGAAGAGAACACGGTCGTGGTGTTTGCCAGTGATAACGGCCCGGCAAAGGGGCCTGTCAAAATCTGGCCTGCTCACTGGCCAAAAGAAATTATCGTCGGTTCCGCGGGTCCGCTCGCCGGCTATAAGGGGCAATTCCTCGAAGGCGGCATCCGCGAGCCGTTCATCCTACGCTGGCCCGGTAAACTTACAGCCGGCCGCGTCTACAACCAGCCGGTCAGCACGATGGACCTTTATCCCACGTTTTGCGCCGCTGCTGGCGCGCCCGTACCGGCCGGCACTAAACTCGACGGCGTAAACCTCCTGCCGCATCTGCTCGGCGAAAAGAGCGGCGGGCCGCACGCGATCCTATTCTGGAAAAACGGAGACCAGGGTGCGGTGCGGCAGGGCGATTGGAAACTCGTCATCAGCGCGTGGCAGCCGAAGCGGCAACTATTCAACCTCGCTGACGACATCGGCGAGAAGCACAACCTTGCCAACGCGAAGTCGGAGTTGGTTGAGAAGCTTCACAAAGCGTGGTGCGACTGGAGCGTGTCGCTGCCGCCCCGAGCCAATCCACTACCCGCGAAGCTCGGCAACGGCAAGCCGGTCGCTACCGGCGCGAAGCCGCCCCAAGATCGCACCGCCTTGTTTGAGATGAAAGACACGAACCACGACGGCTTCCTCAGCGAGGAAGAATTCATCAAGATGGGAAAACCCTGATCATGAAAGCCGTTCTTGCCGTTCTGCTGTCGAGTCTCGCGAGTTTCGCCATTGCCGCCGACAAACCGAACATCGTTTTCATCCTCGCCGACGATATGAGGTGGGACGCGATGAGTTGTGCGGGTAATCCGGTGTTGAAAACGCCCGCCCTCGATCGCTTGGCCGCGGGCGGGACACGGTTCGAGAATATGTTCGTCACCACCTCGATCTGTGCGGTCAGCCGCGCCTCGATCCTGACCGGCCAGTATGCGCGCCGGAATTCGATTTCTGGGCCGGTGACATGGGGCAGACGTCCTACTGGCACGAACGCACCTGCAATTACGTCACCAACAACGGCACCACGGCGCGCACCAACTTCTTCTGTTCCTGCCCGCCGCAAGGGCGCAAAGGCGACGGCTGCGGTCCGAACGGGCCGAACCCGGCGCTGAAGGATCCGGTGCACGCCGAAACTGAATTCGTACCGGCCAAGATCCGTTCGTTTCTCGACCAGCGCGATCCGGCCAAACCGTTCTGCCTGTCGGTCAGCCTCAAGGCGCCGCACGGCCCGTGGCAGGGTTACGCGCCTCGGTTTGCGAATGACTTCGACGGCATGGATATCCCCCGGCGCGGCAACGTCACGCTCGAAGAAGCGCTTCGCCAGCCGGAGTTTCTCCGCCAATCGCTCGAAGCTCCCCGCGGACTCCAACTGGTGAAAAGTCCCGAACAGCGAAACAAATTGCTCCACCAGTATTACCGTCTGATCGAGGGACTCGATTCGTGCGTCGGCGGAATTTTCCAGGAACTTCAGCAGCGCGGCCTCGCCGACAACACCGTCATCGTGTTCACCTCCGACAACGGCCACTTCGCCGCCGAGCACGGTTTTTTCGGCAAATGGTTCATGCACGAGGAATCGCTACGGGTCCCCCTCATCATCTTCGACCCGCGCGTCCCGGCGAAGCAACGCGGCCAAACCGCTACGGGGATGGCGCTGAACATCGACATCGCGCCGACCATTCTCGAACTGGCCGGCCTGCCCGCCCCGGCGGCCATGCAGGGACAAAGCCTGTTACCGGTCATCCGCACGCCGGACGCGCCGCTACATGCGGGGTTCTTTTACGAACATCTCTACCGGCACGACCCAAAACCGCCCAACCACATCGAACCAAGTGAAGGCGTCCGGACCCTCAACTGGAAATACATCGTCTGGGTGGACCAAACCGGCCCGGCTCGCGAGGAACTCTACAACCTGCACAATGATCCACTTGAGATGAAGAATCTCGCCACCGATCCGTCTCATCAACAGCAACTCGACCAACTCCGGAAACAATGCCACGCCTACCGAAAGAACCTAAAATGAAAACCACAACCGTTTGCCTTGCCCTCGCGATGCTAGTGACAGCGCTGACATCCGCGACCGCCGCCGTCAAACCTAACATCGTCTTCATCCTCGCCGATGACATCGGCTACGGCGACCTTGCTTGTTACGGCGCGAAGATGGTGAAGACGCCGCATTGCGACCAGCTCACGCGCGAAGGTGTCCGTTTTACCGACGCGCACGCGACCGGCTCGGTCTGCACGCCGACCCGCTACGCCTTCATCACCGGGCAATATGCTTGGCGCAATCCGCTCGGCGCCGGCATCCTCAGTGGCGAGGCACCGCTGGCGATTGACCCGACGAAAGCGACCACGGCGTCGCTGCTCAAACAAGCTGGCTACACCACCGGTGTCGTCGGCAAATGGCACATGGGCCTCGGCAATGGAAAAATCAATTGGAACACCGACATCAAACCCGGCCCACTGGAAGTCGGGTTCGATTACGCTTTCATTTACCCGGCAACGAACGACCGGGTGCCGTGTGTGTTCATCGAGAACCATCGCGTCGTTGGCCTTGATCCGAATGATCCAATTCAGGTCAGTTATCAGCACAAAGTCGGCAACGAACCGACCGGGCGCGAGCATCCGGAGCTGCTGAAGCTGAAATTCAATAAACAGGGCAACGACGCGACGATCATCAACGGCATTAGCCGCATCGGCTGGATGAGCGGCGGCAAGTCCGCTTGGTGGAAAGACGAAGAAATGGCCGACACGCTCACGAAAAAAGCCGTCGAGTTCATTGAACACAGCAAGGGTAAACCGTTTTTCCTTTATCTCGCCACGCGTAACATCCATGTCCCATGCGTGCCCCATCCGCGCTGGAATGGCACCAGTGGTTGCGGCACTCGCGGCGACGACATTCAGGAATTTGATGGCTGCGTCGGCGAAATCGTCGCTACCCTTGCTAGGTTAAAACTTGCAGATAACACCTTGCTTATCGTCACCAGCGACAACGGCGGCGTGATCGGCGACGGCTACGACAGCGGCGACGAGCGTGACCTCAACGGCCATCTCTGCAACGGCGCATTGCGCGGCTACAAAGGCAGCCTCTACGAAGGCGGCCACCGCGAACCGTTCATCGCGCGCTGGCCCGGTGAGATCAAACCCGGCACCGAATCCTCTGAACTTATTGGTCTTGTTGACATGATGGCCACCTTCGCCGCCGTTGCGGGTGTTGAGATGCCAAAGGATGGTGGCCCCGACAGCTTTAATGTTCTTCCCGCGCTCCTAGGTGGAAAATCGCCACGTGACCATCTCGTCGTCCAAAGTAATGGCGTCGAGCGCCAAGCTATCCGCGTCGGCGAGTGGAAATACATCCCTGGCAAACCCGCCGCCCATGCTCGCGCTGCCGGTGGCGGACTCTACAGCACTAGTCCGAATGTTCAGCTTTACAATCTCGCCAACGACATCAGCGAGGAAAGCAACCTTGCCGAGAAAAATCCCGGCAAGGTGAAGGAATTCCAGGCGTTGCTCGATAAGATCAAAACTGACGAAAGGAGCCGACCATGAAATACATTCTGCCCGCCATCCTCCTCGCTGCCGTTGCGTGTTACGGCGAAACACCGGTGCCCGACGGCTTCGGCATTAATATTCACTTCACCGACCCGCGACCCGGCGAAATGAAGATGATCGTCGACGCTGGGTTCAAATGGGTCCGCATGGACCTGAACTGGGGCGGCACTGAGCGCGAGAAGGGCAAGTACGACTTCCGCGCCTATGACCGGTTGATGACCGCGCTCGACGAACATGGCATCCGCGCGCTGTTCATCCTCGACTACGCGAACCGCCACTACGACAACGGCCTCTCGCCGCACACCGACGAGGGCCGTGCCGCGTTCGCGCGCTGGACTGCTGCTGCGGTCGAGCACTTCAAGGGTCGCAACGTGCTCTGGGAAATGTGGAATGAACCCAACCTCAAACAGTCTTGGAAATCCGAACCGAATGTCACCAACTACACAGCGCTCGCTATCGCTGTCGGTAAAGCCATCAAAACCGTTGCGCCCCGCGAAAAATATTGCGGCCCCGCGGTCTGTGAGATTAACCTGAAATTTCTCGAAGCTTGTTTTCAAGGCGGCGCGCTGGAGTATTGGGACGCCGTTACGGTTCACCCTTACCGGGGGATATCACCACCGGAGACGGTCTTACCGGAGTACGCGAAGCTGCGCATATTGATCGACAAGTATGCGCCGAAAGGCAGGCGCATCCCAATCCTTTCCGGCGAGTGGGGCTACTCGACCGTGCAGAAGAATATCGACGACGAGAAACAAGGCAAGTATCTATCACGCCAATTCCTTATGAACCTTCTTGCCGGTGTGCCGCTTTCGATTTGGTACGACTGGCACGACGACGGCACCGACCCGAAGGACAAGGAACACCATTTCGGTATCGTTCGCCATCAGTTCTTTAAGGAGAGGGATCCCGTTTACGACACCAAGCCTGCGTATGCCACGTTGCAGGTGCTCGTCGCCAACCTGCGCGGCTACCGCTTCGACAAGCGCATCGAGACCGGCAGCCCCGACGACTTCGTCTTGTTGTTCCGTAAAAATTGGCAGACGAAATTCGCGGCGTGGACCGTTGCCGCGCCGCACGAAGCCGTCGTTGGCGGAGAGCGGATGACATTGACCGGAGCGGTGCAGTACATCGAGCCGAAGGAGACGCCCCGTTAAAACGCAGCTTACCGCTGTTGCTATTGTCGCTGTCGTTGTCAGTCGTGCTGGCGACGTTGGTGCTGAGCAAACTGACGATTTCGTCGCGCGCGACGGACAATGATACATCCGCCACCGCCACAGTGCCGTTGAAGATGTTTGACTTGGACAATTGCTTCGCTCATAGCCTCGGTGACGAGGCCACAAGCCGTATCCACGACCAACCGCCCACCGCTCCGCGTGATTTCGAAATTGACCACGTCCGCATCTGTGGGCCACAATGAAATCAATCGTACAACATTCCTCACCAAGAGACTCGCTATGAACCGTCGCACATTTCTGAAAGCTGCCAGCCTCGCAGCCATGCCGTGGCCCGCATTACGCGCGCTCGGCACTGAACCAGCAAATATGCCACCAACAAACTGGATCAGCGAGAACGGCCTCACGCGCCTCGGCACGCTCAAAACGAAAAGTTCGCGGCAGATTACGCAATCGCGGTTCTCCATCGGCTGCGAGTGTCTCGACCGCAAGATGTGGAATTTCGATAAAGCCTATCCGCACATCGCCGCACTCGGCGCAAAATGGGCGCGCGTGCAGACCGGCTGGTCGCAGTGCGAGAAAGTGAAGGGCAAATACGATTTCGCCTGGCTCGACGCCATCGTGGACAAACTCCTCGCTGTCGGCATCCAGCCGTGGTTCAACGTCGGCTATGGCAACCGGCATTACACGCCCGACGCCCCACACGAAACCGCCGTCGGCTGGACGCCTGTGTACGACCAAGCCGCACGCACCGGCTGGGAAAACTTCGTCAAAGCACTGGCACGGCACTA
>Ga0209083_1004586_pt1 | contig 10395 bp, 3 predicted proteins | sample AM7aDNAmetaG_FD_184132 | JGI IMG/M metagenome (GOLD analysis project Ga0209083, IMG submission 184132) | Freshwater microbial communities from Finland to study Microbial Dark Matter (Phase II) - AM7a DNA metaG (SPAdes) (version 3) | ecosystem: Environmental > Aquatic > Freshwater > Lake ...
AAAATCTTTAGGACTTAGTGTTGATGGTGGATTTGCAAATTATTATTCCCCGTCAGATAATGAGAGTTCAAGCGTTAATTTGGTCACATACAATTTAGCAACAGGCAACGTCGGCATCGGGACGACGAGTCCAGGACAAATTTTTGATATTTGGTCTGGTGGGTCAACTAAATTCAATGTAAGAAATGATGGTGTGGTAAATGTAGCCGGTGAAGTTCGTAATTCCTCTATGACTCAAACGACTGCTGGTCTCAGATGGGGTGAACCAACTTCTTATATGCAGTTAGGTGGAGCTTCTGGGGCTGGTAGTTTTGCAAATTCTGGTAGTGCTGAAATTGACCTAAATGGAATAACCTCTGCCAACGCCGGACAAATTATATTTAAGACGGGTGTCTCATCTATTGCCAACCAGCCAGAGGTAATGAGAATAGACTCTTCTGGCAACGTCGGCATCAACAACACAATTCCAGTATCGAAACTCGACCTCGTCGGCGCTGGGACGACATCAGCAACCTCTAATCTTATTCTAAGGGACGCCAACAGGTCTCGGCTGGTTACGGTTTTGGATAATGGGTATGTCGGCATTGGAAGTGCATCTCCATCCGATATGTTGACTGTATATGGTGGTGGGTTGAGATTGGATGATGGAGATGTGTCGAGGCACGCTGCGGTGATCAAAGATGGTCTAGGCAACACGACTTTCAGAGGGCTGCGAGGTAATTATTATTGGGCTGATATGCCGGCAAATACTACCGCATTTCAAGTAGGGGCAAGTGGAGATAATATTGTTTTTACAACAGCAACATCGGTGATAGCTCCAAGAGTGATGATGCATACCACCGGCTTTCAAGTCAATGCTGGTAATTTTGCAGCTTCGACGGCGCCCGCTGGTGTTTTCGAAGTTTCTAATGGTGCGGCAAAGTTATTTGATATTCTCTCAACTGGCAATGTGGGGATTGGTTCTACAACACCTGATGCTCTTTTGCAAGTCGGCGTTAATCCATCCATTACAACAGGTTCCGCCCCAGCCGCAGCTATTAAGGGCAACCTCATGGTCGACGGTAATATTTATGGTAACGGCGCCACGATCACTGGCATTACAGGTACCATCACGGGCCTGAATGCCGGATATCTGTCGCGCGCGAATACTTCCACGTCGATTGTGGATTCGGGGATTTATCAGAATGGAAGCGGATATATAGGTATTGGGACGACCAATCCACAAAGTCAGTTGACAGTGATTGGGGTTATTCGGTTGCAACACGCTACTATGTTAGATCGGTATTTGAATTTATCATATGAAACGAATACATCCAATGCGTATTTGGATTTCACTACAGGTGGCGTTGCCAGTAGATATTTTGATTTTCGATATGGTGGGAACTCAAGAATGGTTTTGACAGGGGCGGGCAATCTCGGCATCGGAACCACTGTCCCCGCCGCCAAACTCCATGTCGTCGGTTCCGGGACAACAACAGGCAATGCCTTCGAGATCGACGATTCCCTCTATGCACCCAAGGTCACGGTGCTGGATAACGGGAATGTGGGGATTGGGACGACGGGGCCGGGGCAGAAGCTTGAAGTTGATGGATCGATTTACGCGGTGAATAACGTCATGGTCGGCAATGCCCTCGCGGATGCCGGCAATACCCCGCGCGTGCAGATCACGGCGACAAAGATCATTGTTAATTTGCAGTGACGGTTTGCCATGAAATAATGGGGTTTGTTTATGGTGCGATGTGTCCCATGGGGGATACCCCAGGGTGTGATGCTCTATGGTGTGTAAGGGCGACCCGCTGGGTCGCCCGATATGACGGGAACAACATGACTTTCAGATCACGCAAAAATACGCGGTTGCGGGGATACGATTATGCGCAGGCGGGGTGTTATTTTGTGACGGTATGTGTTAAGGATCACGCGTGTGTGTTGGGTGAGATCAGGGATGGCCAAGTGTGTTTGAATGATCATGGAAAAATCGTTGAAAAATGTTGGCATAATTTACCGGATCATTATGATGTCAAATTGGATGCATTTGTTGTGATGCCCAATCATGTCCATGGGATCATCGGGATCACGGGGGATGCCCCGGCGGATGTGGCCCCGGCGGGTGTAGCTTCGGCGCATGTAGGGGCGGGTCTAAGACCCGCCCGTACTCACGGATTATCCGAAGTGATCCGTGACGGCCGGGAACACGCGATGATCCGTGAATATATTGTCCATAATCCCGCGCAATGGGCCATCGACGAAAATAACCCCGATGGCATGAATGCGTCGGGCCGAGGCAAGGATGATTTCTTGATGTGTAAGGGCGACCCGCTGGGTCGCCCGATATCAGGTTGATTGACCCGATAAGGAACAATATGGTTTTGAGATCACGAAAATATATGCGGTTACGAGGATGCGATGACGCGCGTGAAAACGCGATCATGACCGCCTCAACCCCGGAGGTTGACGCGAACCGCATTGCTTCGATCGCGTTTGTGGGGGGTGAGCCTGTCTACGACATCGAAGTCGAAGGTACCCACAACTTTATGGCAGGGCACTATATTGACAAGAAAACAGGTGCGGCGCTTAACGCGCAACAGGAAGAAGCGTACGCGGGGTGGCGGGCGTTTGTGTTCAGTGATGCTTCTGACGTTTTTCGTTCAGGCGGTCGATCCCCATCAGGGCAAGCATTATCGCAAGAAAAACAATACCGGCGGACAACATCCACATTAACGGCCTCCTTTAAAGGCGGGTTGGATCAGAACGCTGAACGTCAAAAAGACGAGGCACAACAACCACAGGATCATCTTAACATGGTCCGGGAATTTTTCAAAGAACGCGCTGGCCAGGCCAACCGCGAAGATGGTTTTGCCCAGGTCTCCGGAAATTTTGGCGATGGAATCCTGTTTGGCGTGATCGATGATCATGGTCAAATTCCTTTTGGTTTAACGTTTACATTTGTTGATGAATACACTAATACTGATTTGTATAATCGTCAAATAATATTTGTTTCCGCCATCGGGCAGAGGGGTAAGGTTGCTTTGTTAAAGGATTTTATCACTGCTTTCGAGTTTGACCCCCGCCAGCTCGAACGCGGCGGCGGCATCGGGATCACGGGGGATGCCCCGGCGGATGTGGCCCCGGCGTATTGTCCATAATCCCGCGCAATGGGCCGTGGACGAAAACGATCCTGATGGTGTGAAGGCGTCGGGATATGTCACCTGGATTAACGGAATAAAATGCGAAAATTGTTAGAACACACAATGCGGATAGTTGGTGTGGCGTTCATTCTGGCCGCAGGCACGGCTTTGCCCGCGTATGCGGCCAAGGACCTCGATATCCGCAATGACACCAATTCATTCTTGTTTGTGAGCGGGACTGGCGGGAATGTGGGCATCGGAACAACCGTCCCCGTTGCCAAACTAAGCGTTGTTGGTACTGGAACGACCACCGGCAAGGCCTTCGAGATCGACGATTCCCTCTATGCTCCCAAGGTCACGGTGCTGGATAACGGGAACATAGGCGTTGGCTCAACCGTTCCCGTAACGCAGTTACAAGTCGGCGTCAATCCCACGATCCCCGCAGGCTCTACACCCGCCGTGGCTATTAAGAGTAATCTCGTGGTCGACGGCAAAATCTACGGCGACGGCTCGGGCATCACCAATGTCCCCGGTTCCATCTCAGGCCTTAATTCTGGCTACCTTTCCCGCGCGAACACGAATACTTCAATCGTGGATTCGGGAATTTATCAGAATGGCGGGAATATCGGTCTTGGGACCACGGTCCCCGCTTCAACACTCGACCTCGTCGGCGTCGGGACAACATCTGCGACATCTAACCTTACTTTAAGGAACGCCAACAAGTCCGCGCTGGTGACGGTGTTGGATAATGGGTATGTCGGCATCGGGACGATGAGCCCTGGATATAATTTTGATTTAGTGCAGTCATTTACTGGCTCAGGAACGATATTTCGTGTTGGGAATAAGACGTATTCGAATGCCATTTTTACAGTTTCGAGTTTAACAGGAGAATATGGGATGGCAAAAGTTTTGACAAACGGTGGTACTACTGCGATTCAATTAAGTTCAAACGGGGACAGCTATTTTAATGGAGGTAATCTCGGCATCGGCACCATAGCCCCCGCCTCCAAACTCGACCTCGTCGGCGTAGGCACGACCTCGGCGACATCGAATTTGATACTCCGTGACGCCAACAAGTCCGCGCTGGTCACGGTACTGGATAACGGGAATGTGGGGATCGGGACGACAAATCCACGTCAAAAATTACAGTTGATCGGGAATTTTGAAGTTGGTGCCGCTGGTTCCGGGGCAAAATCATATCGCTTCAGGACCGATGGCGGCGCCCTGGATTTCGAGAGTTCCGGTGCAGATACGTACTACAGCACGTGGAGCTCGTTTGATTTTGGCGGCACCCAGAATAACTATCTCCGGTTAGACTCAGGCAGCCACATAGCTTCTGCGTGGGGTAATTGGAATTTTATATCGGGCAATAACGTCGGCAGTGGCAATACTGTTCTTTCGATCCTGGGTGAATCAGGCGGCAACATTGGTATCGGTACATCAGCGCCCGTGGCCATGCTGCACGTTGGTGCCACGCCGCCTTCGGGGACGGCGGATCTTTCTTCCAACAGCGCCCTGATCAAGGGGAATCTTGAGGTCGACGGCAAGATCTACGGCGACGGCACCGGGATCACGGGCATCACCGGCACCATCACGGGCCTGAATGCCGGATATCTCTCCCGTGCGAATGCCTCAACATCGATTGTAGATTCTGGGATTTATCAGAGCGGCAGTAATATGGGTATCGGCACAACCGTGCCCCAGGCTCAGCTCGAGATCGGCACGGCGACCACCATGGTGAGCGGCGCGACCCCGGCCTTGGCGGTGAAAAACGATGTGGTGGTGGATGGCAATGTGTACGGCAACGAGTACCACCTGGGCGCCAATGCCGTGATCAAATACAACGCCGCAACCAGTTCCATCGATTTCGTGATCAATTGACGCGATAATCTGCGCAGACCCGGGCTCTGAGTTGGTCGAGGGGGGGAAGGAATAAAAAAGGGCAAGACCAAACCGATCTTGCCCTTCGATCCTGTAGCTCGGCATTCAAGCCGGCTCTTCTTCGACTGTTTTAGTATAGTCAAGTTAAACAAATTTGCAATCAGAAAGTGGTCTCAAGGGCGCTTCTTCGAGATCACCCTTAAGACCTTTAGTGCCCCTGGTCGGACTTGAGCCGGCATCATCATCTGAGTCGAAGAAGAGCTTTATCCAATTAAGCTACAGGGGCGTTAAATTTGATTTTATAATAATCTATATTTAACAATTAATCAATATAATTTTCTTATATCATTGTCGTATTATATATTAAGAATATTATTGATGAATCTAAGTATTGTTGTATCATTAGTTAATGCACATTTACACGATGATAACCTTGATGATCGGATGTTCCCATGGTGCGTAGGGACGGACCTTGTGTCCGCCCGAATAACGACGAACTTTCGCATGCCAACTCGCCGTTGTTGAACAACTTATGACAAGAAAATATCTCCTCCTTTTAACCTGCATCTTCCTCGCCATGGCCTCGACCGTTCACGCGGCCACGCTGAAGGACACGACTGTCACCGGCGACCTGACCGTTACCGGCACGCTCTCGGGCATTGGTAGTGCAGGGAAACCTTTATGGTTGAATTACGGGGTTGGAAAAGTGATCTTGGGTACTAACGTTGGCATCGGCACCACCGCGCCTCTGGCATTACTCCAAGTCGGCGTCAATCCCACAATACCAACAGGTTCAGCACCGGCTACGGCGATTAAGGGGAATTTGGTGGTTGATGGCAAGATTTACGGCGATGCGTCAACGTTGAGCAATCTTCCCGCCGGGATTTCAGGATTAACGCCGGGATATATCCCAAAGTCCGGAACCGCGGCAACGATTGTTGACAGTACCATCTACACCAACGGCACCAATATCGGCATCGGAACCGCCACCCCCCTGGCAAAGCTCGACCTCGTGGGCGCCGGGACGACATCGGCAACCTCGAATCTTATTCTAAGGGACGCCAACAAATCCGCGTTGGTGACGGTGCTGGATAACGGAAATGTCGGGATCGGGACGACGGGGCCGGAAGAAAAGTTGACAGTCATAGGTTCTATGAAAATAAACAGTGGTGATGCATACAATGCAGCGATAATTAAAGATGGAAATGGAAATGTTACTTTCAGAGGTTTTAGGTCAAGTGCTTATTGGAGTGATAACATAGCGTATACCACAGCATTTCAAGTTGGAGCGAGTGGCGATAATATGGCTTTTACAACAGCTCAATCAACGGTAGCGCCTAGAATTATGATGCACACCAATGGTTTTCAGATTAATAGCGGGGCGATTGCCATTCCTTCTGGTCCTGCGGGGCTTTTTGAAGTAACGAATGGGACGGCTAAGTTTTTTGACATATCGTCTTCTGGCAACGTCGGCATCGGTACCACCGCGCCCGTGGCCAAACTCCAAGTCGGCGACAACCCAACCATCCCCACGGGTTCAGCACCAGCTACGGCGATTAAGGGGAATTTGGTCGTTGACGGCAAGATTTACGGCGACGGGTCAACGTTGAGCAATTTACCGGCAGGGATCTCGGGGTTGACACCGGGATATATCCCTAAGTCCGGGACCGCGGCGACGATTGTTGACAGTACCATCTACACCAACGGCACCAATATCGGCATCGGAACCGCCAGCCCCCTGGCAAAACTCGACCTCGTCGGCGTCGGAACGACCTCAGCAACCTCAAACCTTATTCTAAGGAACGCCAACAAATCCGCTATCGTTACAGTGCTGGATAACGGCAACGTCGGGATCGGGACGACAACGCCTCAGGTTGGTTTCGACGTTCGTACAACCCGTAGTCGATTTGGTTCAACGGTATTTAATGTCAACGACCTGGTATATTTACCAACGGACGGCGTGGTTATGATCGGACAGGAGACGGGCTTAAACCAGGGCAATTTGGCGATCTACAGCACGACAAGCACGGCCAATGCCGGAGCCGCTATCACTCTCGGTGCGGGAGCTTCGGGGACGTCGTATGCTCCGGCGGCGAAGCTGAAAGGCGGCTGGGAAACATCGGGTTCAACGGGATATTTGAGCCTCCAGACCCTGAATGCCAATATGGTCGAGCAGATGCGCATCACCAGCGCTGGCAACGTGGGCATCGGCACCACCACCCCAGTATCAAAACTCGACCTCGTCGGCGCCGGGACGACATCCGCGACATCTAACCTTACTTTAAGGGACGCCAACAAATCCGCGCTGGTCACGGTGCTGGATAACGGGAGTGTGGGGATCGGGACGACGTTGCCTACCAATTTACTTTCTTTATATGGTCCCTCAAATCCTACACGTTCTCTTTTTAGTTCACAAACGGCAAATGGCGGGGTATTTGAGCTGTTTTCGTATAATTCTACTGATAATGAACTATTGTTGGGGGCCCATTATGATGGTAGCTACATTGCAAAAGGCACTAATGCCATGGGGATTTGGCAATATCAGAGTAAGTTGCAATTTATGGCAAATGGAGGATTAACAGCTGGCAATTCCTTTGCTCCAACGCCTAGAATGGTAATAGATACGAGTGGAACCGTCGGCATCGGCACCACCGCGCCCGTGGCCATGCTGCACGTCGGCGCCACGCCGGCATCGGGCACGGCGGATCTTTCTTCCAACAGCGCCCTGATCAAGGGGAACCTTGAGGTCGACGGCAAGATCTATGGCGACGGGACCGGGATCACGGGCATCCCCGGCACCATCACGGGCCTGAACGCCGGCTATCTTTCCCGGGCCAACACGTCCACGGCGATCGTGGATTCAGGGATCTATCAGAATGGCAGTAATATCGGTATAGGGACCACCGCGCCCGCCCAGAAATTACACGTTGAAGGCCATTGCGTAACAGGCGATTCCATTGTCCAGATCGTGCGTAGGGGCGGACTTTATGTCCGCCCGGTGAAAATCAACGTCCGCATCGACCAATTGCAACCCGGCGACGCCGTCCTGACGCTCGATGAGGCGTCCGGCAAACTCGTGTACCGCCCGGTCAATGCTCTCATGTTCATGGGCGCCAAACCCGTGTTCGAGCTCGTCACTGCGTCGGGGAAGAAGATCCGTACAACGGGGAACCATCCGTATTTGGTCCGGGATGATTTGATATCTGAACCTTTGAAGGCAGAGACGCAAAATTTTGCGTCTCTACGCATGACCCGTTCGGATGAAAGGATAACCCCATTGGAACAATCGCGCGCGATGATCGCCCGGGAACGCATCGCCCGGACCGTTGCGGCCAAGGGGCTGAGCAGGGAAGAATTTACGGAAGACAGGGAATTCGCGCAGATTAAAACGCTTTGGCGGGGTAAGACCCCATCAGCCCCGAGGGCAGACACGGGTATTCTTATGCTTCATGTTTCTCATTGCTGCGATGGCCAAGGTACACATAGATCAGGCAGAACACAAGGAATGCCACGGTTACAGCGATCATCATCATTGGGAACTTTCCTTTCTTTGAGCGGGGAAGAGGATAATGCTGATGCCCAGAAGCATCCCGCATACCACGACAAGAGAAATCTTAACATGGACAGGGAATTTCTCAAAGAAATAACTCGCGAATCCGACGGTCAAGAGGGCTTTTCCGATGTCGCCGATGGTCTTGGCGATGAACTCCTGTTTTCCCCGGTCAAATTGCATGACGGCCTTCTCTCAAGATCAGCGGTGGGGGGGCGCGCTGGTGTGGTTGATGCGGCTGGGGCGGCCGACAGTAGAATTGATAATATAGTAAAAAGAAATTGTGCGTTTGTCAATAAAAATAAAGCCCAATGGCTCAAGGTCATCTACCTTCAGCCCGGCGACGCCATTGCTGTGATGACCGCTTCAACCTCCGGGGTTGACGCGGTCGCGGTCGTTTGGGACCGCATCGCTTCGATCACGTTTGTTGGGGTGGAACCGGTCTACGACATCGAAGTGGAAGGCACGCACAACTTCGTGGCAGGGCATTACATTAATAAGAAAACAGGTGCGGCGCTCAACACGCAAGAGGAAGCGGCGTATACGCGGTGGCAGGCGTTTTTGTTCAGTGATGCTTCGGGCGCCTTTCGTTCAGGCGGTCAATCCCCATCAGGGCAAGCATTATCGCGAGAAAAACAATACCGGCGGACAACATCCACATTAACGGCCTCCTTTAAAGGCGGGTTGGATCAGAACGCTGAACGTCAAAAAGACGAGGCACAACAACCACAGGATCATCTTAACATGGTTCGGGAATTTTTCAAAGAACGCGCTGGCCAGGCCAACCGCGAAGATGGTTTTGCCCAGGTCTCCGGAAATCCTGGCGATGGAATCCTGTTTGGCGCGGTCGATGATCATGATCAAGCTCCTTTGGACATAACGTTTGCCGGTGTTGACAATGACACTAACACATGTTTGTGTAATCGTCAAATTGTGTTTACTTCCGCCAGAAAGCAACGGATTATGTTTGTTGTGTTAAAGGACTTTATCACCGTTTTCGGGTTTGACCCCCGCCAGGTCGAATGCGGCGGCATCATCGCGCACAACACCTATATCAACGGCAACGTCGGCATCGGCACCACAGCCCCCGCTTCAACATTCGACCTCGTCGGCGCCGGGACGACATCGGCGACGTCAAACCTGATTCTAAGGGACGCAAATAAATCCGTGCTGGTGACGGTGCTTGATAACGGGAGTGTGGGCATCGGGACATCGAATCCGCTTTACCCGTTCGATATCGCAAATAGTACTCAAGATGGAAAGTTTCTCGTTCGCAATAGCAGCACATCGAATTACGCGGGATTGTCGTTCGGGATCGATGCTAGTACGGCATATTTCCAATCGTTCAAGGCTGGCTCTGAAACCGCTCGGAGGTTAGCTTTTTGGGATGCCACGGCCGAGAGGTTGTCGGTTGCCCAAGGTGGGAACGTCGGCATCAACACCACAACCCCAGTATCAAAGCTCGACATCGTCGGCGCCGGGACGACATCGGCAACCTCGAATCTTATTCTAAGGGACGCCAACAAATCCGCGCTGGTCACGGTGTTGGATAACGGGAGTGTGGGGATCGGCACGGCGAGTCCAGGACAAATTTTTGGCGGTGGCGGTACTGCTTTAGACATAGTTAATAGTTCAGTAATGTCTAAAGCTGTTATAGCAGGGGGTACCGCAGCAAGACTATTTGTGAGAGATTTAAATGGTCCTTCAAATGCAAAATCTTTAGGACTTAGTGTTGATGGTGGATTTGCAAATTATTATTCCCCGTCAGATAATGAGAGTTCAAGCGTTAATTTGGTCACATACAATTTAGCAACAGGCAACGTCGGCATCGGGACGACG
>Ga0209083_1004591_pt1 | contig 10384 bp, 15 predicted proteins | sample AM7aDNAmetaG_FD_184132 | JGI IMG/M metagenome (GOLD analysis project Ga0209083, IMG submission 184132) | Freshwater microbial communities from Finland to study Microbial Dark Matter (Phase II) - AM7a DNA metaG (SPAdes) (version 3) | ecosystem: Environmental > Aquatic > Freshwater > Lake ...
TTCAGGACTCTACCTGCGGAGCGGGAAACGGGACTTGAACCCGCAACATTCGGAGTGGCACTCCGATGCTCTACCAATTGAGCTACTCCCGCATAACGGATTGCTGCCAGGATCGAAGTCCTGGCGTACCTACCGGGCTTACGCCCAGGTCCGTGTGCAGGTGTTCTCATGGTACGGGGAGAGAGAATTGAACTCTCGACCTGTCGGTTATCAACCGACTGCTCTAACCTCTGAGCTACCCCCGTAGAAGTAACCGCTGCCAGGGTCAGTGCCCTGGCGTTGGTAATCTTCGGAGTGATGCTCAAGGTTCTCATGTCTGTGTTCTCTACGGCAGTATAGACAGCTTAGTTACCCCATGCAAGGGGAAAGTTCATGGCCGAAGACAAGTCCTGTACTCACTGGTCCCACGGGGAAGAGTTGAACTTCCGACCCCAAGCGTATGAAACTCGTGCTCTGACCAACTGAGCTACCGTGGGTTGGAGCCGAAAGTGGGACTTGAACCCACGACCCCCTGTAGTCTTAAAAGGTTGCTGGTAGGGGCTAACTGTCAGGGACTTGCTGGGGGTATAATCCTTGATGGGAAGTACACATGCTATCAAAATCTGATGCGGGGAAACTAGGTCATGCAAAAGCCGAAGCGGCACTCAAGATAATAAATGCTGCAAAGGCACAACAAGCTAGAGAAGTATACGAAAGGTCACCCAAGGTTTGTGCTTGCGGAAACGTGTTGCCCTACGAGAAAAAGAAGCATAAATTCTGTAGTCACAGATGTTCAGCCATCACAAGTCAGGCCATCAGACGAGGAGAGGTAGGGGATTACGTTGAAAAGGCACAAGTTTGTGCCACTTGTGGATGCAGGTTAAAAACAGGTTACACCTACTGTTCATTATTATGCCAGCAACAAAAAGCGTGGTGTGACCGCAAAGGAAAAGCACTTTTAACTGGAGTATTCGACTCTGACCATGCTGCTAAGAGGTACCTTCTTGAGCGAAATGGAATACGATGTAGTCACTGTGGACTAACAGAGTGGCTGGGGAAACCAATTACGGTATTTTTGGATCATGTAAACGGCCAAGCAACAGACAGGAGAGTGGGGAATTTTAGGTTGCTGTGCCCCAATTGTGATTCCCAGATGCCAACATGGGGTGGGAGAAATATTGGGAATGGTCGGGCATGGAGGCGTGCCAGATATCTGAAGGTTAAAGATTCATAAACTAATGTAGTTTAGGTATTAGAAGGGAGCTGGTGAAAGGACTTGAACCTTCAACATCCGGTTTACAAAACCGGAGCTCTGCCATTGAGCTACACCAGCATCTATTTGTATCCGTTGGTCGGAGTAACAGGATTCGAACCTGTGTGGACCAGTACCCGAAACTGGTGCCTCACCAGACTAGGCTATACTCCGATGGTCTGAGCGGTCGGATTCGAACCGACGACCCTCTGCGCCCAAGGCAGATGCACTACCAGACTGTGCCACGCTCAGATACTTTACTCTAGCCTGGGTGACAGGATTTGAACCTGCGTCTTCAAGCTTCGGAGGCTTGTGCCTGATCCGCTAGGCTACACCCAGTCAATGGCTCCACAGTAACACAATCTCTCAATGAAGAGTAGTCCAGCCTTTGGCTGATAGGCAGAATGAACTTCTTCATAGACTCCCTGAGCCGAAGTGCCTTACGTTCCTCACGGGCCTTTGCCCGATGCCTGAACCTACGTCGCTTCCCGGTATTCTTACTCATATTACCTCTAGCGGAGACGACAGGGTTCGAACCTGTGGGTGACTTTCATCACCGCTCGCTTTCCAAGCGAGTACCATAAGCCTCTCGGTCACGTCTCCAATGTATATCTTACCCTATTCAGAGGAGGAAGAGGGATTCGAACCCCCGGAACCCTTCCAGGTTCAGCGGTTTTCAAGACCGCAGCCATAAGCCTCTCGGCCATTCCTCCAACGTATCAGCGGAGAGTGAGAGATTCGAACTCTCAAGGGCCAGTGTTTGCCAGCCTCGCTGGTTTTCGGAACCAGTGCCGTCACCAATGGGCTTGACCCTCCATAAACCTGAGAACAGTGGGAATTGAACCCACAAGAGCACCACCATTTCTGGGGTCTCACCGGGCTTGGGCCGGTCCCGTCACCTATCGGTGTGTATCCTCAAGTAGTCAGCGTGGCAAGATTCGAACTTGCGATCCCCTGAACCCCATTCAGGTGCGATACCAGACTTCGCTACACGCTGATATGATACTGGCGGAAGCGACAGGATTTGAACCTGTGGGAGACTTTCATCTCCGCTTGATTAGCAATCAAGTGCCATAAGCCTCTCGGCCACGCTTCCATAACTAGCCTCCCTGGAGGAACTCGAATCCCCAACCTAACGGTTCGTAGCCGTTCGCTCTATCCAATTGAGCTACAGGGAGAAGTGGCACCCTCAACGGGATTCGAACCCGTGTCTCAGCCGTGACAAGGCTGTGTCCTAACCTCTGAACGATGAAGGTGTGGCGAGCCCGACCGGATTTGAACCGGCATAATCCACCGTGACAGGGTGGCGCACTATCCAGTTGTGCTACGGACCCTTAGCGTCCCGGACGGGATTTGAACCCGTGTTGCCAGATTGAGAATCTGGCATCCTTGGCCTAACTAGATGACCGGGACATAGAGTACAGGAATTGTCAAAGAACCATCAAGACAGTAGTCCTTAGACCACAATGACCCATAGGCCAATGGTGTCAAAACACCTGTCTTGGTGCTCCCAACGGGATTTGAACCCGTGTCGCCGGATTGAAAGTCCAGCATCCTGAACCTGACTAGAAGATGGGAGCGTAACTTGTATCTAGCAACTGCTAGATGAAACGGGCGTCACCCGCATGGGGTCACGCTCCCGTTCCGAGCTACGCTCAGACGGGGTGGGGGAAAAGAGGGATGTGGTGCCGATGAGGCCCATGATAATTACGCTCACTATAGCCCTGCCAACGGGGCTGTCAACGAAAATTCTTCAGTGCCCTAGCTGTTCAGGATGCTTTCGGCCCGATTCCCGTAGAGTGCCCTCACTCTTTCGATCCATGCTCGGGTTTTGGCCTTGGCTCTCACAATTCCGTGCCGTTCTCCAGCTTTCCCAACTACCCCTTCGAACGTAACCCCTTGGAGCTCTCCGTTGAAAACTCTCTGGACGAAGCCATGTGTCCAGTTGAAGGTGCCGAGGTATGCTGTGGTCAACACCTTGCCCTCAAAGACCTTCAGGAACTCCTGGGGGGAGAGGAAGCCCTTCTTGTCTACCGAGACATCGAAGAGGGACAGGAACTTAGGGTCTCCCATCTCATGCTGTCCTGCGAAGCTCTTGACTCCCCAGAACTCATAGAAGGCTACCATTGCCTGCCACTTGTTATCCCTGGCAATCCTCTCAAGAGGTTCTGCAAGGGTGTTCATAAAGAGCTCTGGAACCACTACTAGGTGGGGATTGCTGTCATCCAAGAGCCCGTTCCGTTTCCCGTGCTTGTACCAACCTTGCTTCTTACCATACTCAGATCGGCAAGAGCTCCCATCAGCCTTGTCTGTGACAACGGCATTCGGTATCTCTCGGAACTTTTGACCAATCCCCGAATGAGGGATGGAAGGATAGTCTTTCATGGCAGAACTTGTTCCAGGACTTGTCCTTCACCAACACCCTTTGCTGGGAGCGTCCAGTGTCCTACTAAATTACGGAAAGTGTGCTCTGTCCCATCTAATTCATTCTGTAGACGGACCATGCCGTTACTCACACCTAGCACCTTGAAGATAGTAGGGGTCCCATCAGCTTCCGGCCGACGGTAACTGGCAAGAGTGATTTCCTTTTCCGGTACATGGAAGTTGGTGATAATTCTCATCCCCTCACATAGATTGAGATGAGAGACGTGCTCTGTTATCACGTTACTTACCAGGAAACCACGGTCCCCATGTGTTCCTATTTCTACCTTCTTGCCCCCAGACGTACCAATGAAGTGCCCGTCATGGGTCGTGTAAGAGACATGCAAGAGACCATGTGTGGCATCAACGATGAAGGCCCCCGCACATAGCCTGTATGCTGGAACCACCTGAGTACGGATTGCAGGAGTATTGGGAGTTTCCATGAAACCTATTACGCTCAACGAAGGGTACGGGCAGGGGGACTTGAACCCCCGACTAACGGCTTAAGAGGCCGCTACTCTACCAACTGAGTTATGCCCGCATGGTGAGCCCAGGGGGAATTGAACCCCCAACTAACGGATTAAAAGTCCGCTACTCTGCCAATTGAGTTATGGGCTCAGAGTGCGGCCAGAGGGAGTTGAACCCTCAACCTATCGGGTAAGAGCCGATTGCTCTATCCATTTGAGCTATGGCCGCAAGGACACTGCTGCTCTGCACACGGCAGAGCGGGTCACTTGCGTTTGAGGCTCCTGGAGAACATCGTGGACTCTACTGGCTCCGGTTGAGGGATTTGAACCCCCGACCTTGCGGTTAACAGCCGCTCGCTCTACCCCTGAGCTAAACCGGAATGTGCCTGTACCCGTGATCTAGCACGGGTCAGGGATTCAACAGGTTCGGCAGAGGTTTACGCATGGTTGTTACTACGTCTTGGGTTGATTATAGTTACTCTACCGGGGGAGTCAAGTGGCAACCGTGTGCCCAGGAATGCCGATCTTGGACCCAGCCGTTCTTCACAAGAGCCGAAATGTCTCCGGGGCACATGATCTCAAGGAGTTCATCGTAGCTCAGAGGTCTCACGTACAGGATGTCATGCCAAATCTCAATCCTTGCACCCTTGTCGTACCTAACGAAGATTTCCAGACCTTCGGCTAACTTCTTTGCATCCATAGAGGGCTTTACCCACTTGGGCATCAAGTGAAGTGTGCCCAGGATTCTTCCTGTTGGAACCAGCGGTCATTTTCCAGGGTCTTGATGTCTTCGGAAGTCATCCGTTCTCGGCTTTCGTAGTTACCCACGTAGAGGATGTCATGCTGGGCACAAACGTCGGCTTCGGGTTCGTACTTGAGGATGATACCCAACCCTCTAGCTAGCTTGGCTGCGGTCATGGTTATTCCAATCTAGCTCTATAGAGCTTCAACCGTGTAGATATCTCCAGGATTGTTCTTCTTGTAGACTTCCAGGCACTTGTCACAGAACGTGAGCTTGAGCCCCTTCGGGAACCCCCTGCAAGTCACGGTGACCTCCCAAGTAGCAGGCTTGAGGCACGAGACGGGAACCGTCCGTACCCGTTGGTAGGCTCCCACATAGTCCACTACCCGTTCACAGACATCAATACCATCATGGCCTTTCATGGCTTCTACGCTGCCTTCTTGTAGGTCTCTCGGATCACTTGCTTCCGGCAAGTTCGGCACTGGACGTAGCACTTCCCAAGCTCTGCCTGGAGTGCTTCCATCGAAGCCGTGCTTCCGACGTAGCTCTTGACCTTTGAGTTCTTCTCCCCAGTCAGGACACTGAAGAACCGAACCTTCTTGGGGTCACTCTCACCACAGGCACAGGGATGGAACTGAAGGTAGATGCGGAAGAACTGCCTGTTCCGTTCGATCCTGACCAGATTCGATTCCCGGTAGTATCCAGGATGGTTCTGGTTGTACTTCTGGGTGGGGGTGTTGGTTTCCATGTCCCTCTTACCATGGGCGGCACCAATCTTAACCTAAATTCGGATGCCTCCTCTAATCCCACGGGATCGTTCCTCTTTTCTCATCATCCCTCGCCAGTAAAGATACCAGCCGAAGAAAATCCCACAGGAAAGGCCCTCGATGATGATGTCTCTTACCATGACTGTGCCTGAAGAGTTCTGATCTTGTCCCGGACCCGGTTAGCCTTGGTCAGTCCCTCGGGCCCCTGGAGTTCCAGAGTTGTAACCCAGGCACCTACCGAGAGCTCTGCTTTCTCGGTGTTGCATTTTCGGCATAGGGTCATCAGGTTTTCTTGGGAATTCTTACCCCCTAGAGCTCTGGACCGGATGTGGTCCACTGTAGGTTCCTCCAGGGAGAGACACGCTACACACCTTCGGCCATCTCGGTTCAGGACACACTCCCGGGTAGCCCTCTCGGGTTGACCTACCTTGGGACCGTACACTGTCTGGGGCAGAGGCTTACGGGTATCTACGATCCTCCCGTGAATCTGGGACCGGAGCTTTATGGTTGCTGAATGTCTAGGCATACCGTTTTCAATTGTTCTTGAACCTCATAGAGCCTGGGGGCAATCCCATCAGACTCAGGTCCACGCTTGTATGGAGGTACAAGAATCCTCTTCCTCAGAGAGTTCTTGGGACCGCAGGGCTGCATTTTCGGGTGTCCCCTGACAGGAACCCTGGACTGAAGCTCCCAACTCTTAGGATTCCTGCCTTGTTCACAGAAGGCATTGGCAGCTTCCTTGAGTTCCTTGCCTAGTTTGATAACCCGACCCTCTGGGTTCATCAGGGGAAGTTCGAAGAAGGCATGTTCACCACTGGGCCTTTTGCACTTACGGGGCTTCGGGTGACGGTTATGGTCCTTCAAGGAAGCGATGTAGAAGTTCAGGTTCGCTACCAACCTGTGCATGATTCTGGAAGTGATATCATCCTTTTCAGTGATGACCACATTCTCAAGAGACATCCTTCCTGAGCATTCCAGCCAATCCTTCAAAGTATCAGTGGAACCTGCCAGGGGTAGGTAATCATCCTGGAAGATGGAGAGTCCCTTGGGAGTCACCAACCTTACAATGGTCTTCCACTCACTAGGGACATCGTTCATGTCATAGTCAACGGTGAACGAATGCTTCCCTGAGAAGAGTTCATCTTCAGGAACTCCCTGGACTTTCTGCATTGCCTTGAAGAACTGTTGCAGGGATCTTTCGAAGTCAGGGTGCTCCTTCGGGATACGGAAACGATGGACTATCAGGAGCCTTGCATCTACTAGCTTCTCTCCGTTCATGTCCTGAAACTGTAGGGCTGAAGGCAGAACTACAGCATAGGAGTTGTACGGCCAGGGTGCGTCATCCACCTGAAGCTTGTGCGGGTCCGTCAGGATCAGGGTCGTCTGAAGACTATCCGTTAGCTGGAAGGTAGGGAACCCCATCTGAGCCCAGCACACGGTCCAATGGTTGAACTCCCCCAAGATAGCATCCTGAACAGGGTCACCCGTGAAAGGCTTATGGCACATGTTCATGTGTGCCAGGACACCAAGGATGTCCTGGGGGATGTCTTCATTGAGACCACAGTTCCTACCTGGACGAAGGAACCGGCTGACAATTCTCCACTTGTCCAAGGCTTCCTTGCCCAAGCTCGCATAGAACTCCCTGATAGGAGTCGTCTCCAGGAGCTTGTACAGGCTTTCTGGGGTGTGGTTATCAGGGACAGGAAGCATCTGGATTCCTTACTTACGGATGACTTCTCCAACCTCACCGTAGAAGTCGAACTGGTACAAGGCACCGATGCTTGCCAAGGGTGCCATCAGAGCTTCGTACTCTTCACCCGGCACAGGGACAATGTAGAGAGTCGGGTCTCCCTGACCTCCCGTGTAGAAGTCCCTGCCGTCCCTGGTGAGCTTTTCGAAGAGCCCGCTGGACTTAGTGTAGGGGTAGTTGACCTCGATACGGTCCCTATGCGTAAGCCGAAGGCTTACCTGTCCCGTCCAGTCTCCAAGCACATCCAACTGCAACGGGTCTGTATCCAGGATGCTCCCAAGCTCCCTACGGTTGTAGAAACTTTTGGTAGGGATCTTCCCGTTCTCCCGAAGGAGAGTCTCTCGTTCCCGACAGAACGCAAGGTACCGCTCCTGCTTCACTTGGAGCTCGTAGAGCTTGACCCGGATTCTTTCGGCTCTCCGAGAGCCCTCACCCCCAAGAGTTTCCTCCAGGCGTTGAATCCAGATGTGAACCGGGATGTCTGCCTTCTCTCGGTTACAGTCTGCACACAGCAACATCAGGTTAGCCGAGTGGGTGAAACCCCCACGGCTCTTGGGTACAACATGGTCCACCGTCAGGTCTTTCTCAGACTGACAGGAGACACACTGGTTTCCATCCCTTTCCCGGATGAACTGGAATCTATGCTTACTCATGGGATTACCGGACCCCTAGATTACCCTGCCCGGCCAGCAAATCCAGCGATGACTTCCCAACCGGACCCCCCAGCACACTCATTTCCGTCCCAACGGTTGTGGCTGTTGGACGTGAAGCCCCGAACTTCGGACCTACTGACTCCCTTGACTACCGTGAGTCCGTAGCTCTTGAGCTCGTCCATGACAGACTTCAGGGGCCGGGGAGGCTGGAGAGCGATCTTCTGGGCATCCCCAGGAGTGAAGGTTCGTACCCCAACCCGGAGGCAGTACTCCACGAAAGCTTCCACCGAGAGGTAGTCCTCCCCCTCGGGGAGTTCCACCGTTGATTCGTTGCCCTGAAGCATCGCATACGGGTTCTGGGTTTGGGTGGTCATGCCTCTCTAACCACAGACCAGCCGAAACTTAACTTGAAATCGACCGTGTATTACCCTTACCTACACTGTACCCTACGATTTTAGGTTAAGTTTCGGCCCGGTCATGGTTAGAGGAACATGCAGTTCTCAACCGCAATCGTTTCTGGTGAGTTGATCCTTCATGCCGTAGACAAGAAGGCTGTGGACTGTCTGACAGCCCTGGGATTCCTTCCGGCCCTGTGCCGCACCTACAAGGTGACGTGCGGGGACCAGTTCAGCACCGTGGGCAAGAGCCCGGAGTGGGTGGAGGCAAGCTCCCTGAATGTTCTGAGGATCATGTTCAAGGGTCCCCAGGCCACCTTCCGAGCCATGGTGAACGGGAAGGTCATCTCGGTTCGTCCCAATGGTGGCTGGTTCCTGACAGTGGCGAGGTAGGAAGTCGAAATTAGGTTAAGATTCCATGACATCACGGTAAGACAACTAGAGGTAGCCCATGAGCCGTCCCATCCACGAAATTGCCCGTCAGATCCGTCAAGACTGGAAGAAGGTCTACTTCGGAGCCGTCCCCTACCTGGAAGCTATGGAGTCTCTGGACAAGATCACTGATACCTACGGCTGTGATTCTGCCAAGGGCATCGTGCTTCACTTCCTGGTGAATGCCTCTGGGTGGCGGGGTGAAACTGCCAAGATGGTCAAGACCGAACTCAACAGGATGGTCAAGTGAGATTCCTAACCCGACTCCTGGCCCTGGAAGCCCGTACTGTTACAGTGGTGGGTAGCTCCCTGGTTCACGGTACTATCCTGCAACGTGTCCAGATGGACACAGAGCTTGCAATTCGAGAAGATCCAAGAATGAAACCCCTCAAGAAGAGTACCTTGATGTGGTGCCTAGCCTTGGGTGGGCTCAGTCAACCCGGCAAACTCTTCTTCTACTCCAGCACCCCCCAAGGTTGCATCCTCAAGGCTGAGAGTGCCCTGGATGAAATCGAAAAGAGTGGGTGGTGAGTAAGGTACGAGCACCGTGGGAGGGGGCTTACCGGGCTGCGGGTGAGGGGCCATTGGGAATCCACCAGGGCTCCCCCGTCTATACCCCGGAAGCTGCGGAGCACCGGAGAGTAACTCTAGGGGGGACTGTTCCCAAGACCTGGATTGAGACCTTCAGTGAGGGTCAATGGAAACGAATCGGAAAAGTCATCCTTGAGGTTGAACCATGTCTAAGAAGCCCCTCCTGAATCCTGACCATGAATTCACGGCAAAGGAACTTGCCGAGGAACTCCAGAAGGATGAGTCCTTCCAGAAGTTCTTGGTTCAACACCCCCTTCTCCAGGAAGGCATCAAACCCTACCTGTTGGCAATGTCCTGGATGGGACCCACGACTCTGGTACCTGACAGGCTGTATGGGGATGCAGTCCCTCTTTCCCGTGTGCTTCGTAGACTCGCCATGTACATCGAGAAGTGGGACGGGGATTCGGCCACCCAGTTCAAGAAGACTATCACGAAGCTCATCAAGGTACAGCTACCGGAGCGGAAGCCCCATACCACCACGGGTAAGACCCGAAACCCCTATGACCTGAAGACTCTCTCCACACGGGAGTTGATGAAGTATTACAGGATGGGACTTGTCCATCTGAGCTACATCAGCAACGAGTATGGAAGTGTGGTTGATTCAGGTGAGGACCCCCGTATCTGGGTGGAAGACCTTCTGAATCCGAGCGTCGGGAGAAAGTACACCATCCAGGAAATCAAAGCCGAACTCAACACCCGAGAGCACATCCCCAACAAAAAGGAAGGGTCACTTGCCCGTAGGGCAAAGGCCAAGGCTCCTGTGGACAAGACCGTTAGAAAGGTAAGACCCCGTGCCTAGAATCGACTCCGTGACGGGTTGTACGGTGATGACCCTTCCTGACTTCTATGCCAAGGAAGCCGAACAGGAAGGGAAGGGCCGTACTGGGGGTGATATCATGGAAGACTTCCAGGGAGAACTGGATGCCGATTGTCGC
>Ga0209083_1004592_pt1 | contig 10381 bp, 8 predicted proteins | sample AM7aDNAmetaG_FD_184132 | JGI IMG/M metagenome (GOLD analysis project Ga0209083, IMG submission 184132) | Freshwater microbial communities from Finland to study Microbial Dark Matter (Phase II) - AM7a DNA metaG (SPAdes) (version 3) | ecosystem: Environmental > Aquatic > Freshwater > Lake ...
AAAGACGGCTTTTTTTATTGCACGAAGTCCGAACCTTATTTTTTAGTACCTGTTTTATTATAGGTATCCCTGTATTCTTCCCATTTCACATCCTTAAATGCATTCTCGCCGAAATAATGGATGACAGGAGCAAATCCATCCACGTTCATGAAGCCCGGAACCACCGATAGCACCTGGTTCTGCTCGTTGAGGAAAACATAGGAAGGATATGACATTTTACCCCTGAGCAATTCCACAGCAAGCCTGTTATTCCCACCCCTTCCAACGGGATTGCTATTGACAAATTTTACAGTGTCGATTACAATAGTGTCTTTGGTCTCGGCATTCAGCTTCACACAGTAAAAATGTTTCTGCATGTACGTTGCAATGTCAGGATCCTGAAAAGTCTCCTTGTCCATCTTTTTGCACCAGCCGCACCAGTCGGTATAGACATCCACGAACATCTTTTTCGGCTTCTTCTTATTCAGTTTGTAGGCATCTGCGAAACTAAGCCATTCAATGATATTCTTCTTCTCTTTGTTTCCCTGCGACAAAACAATCCCCGGCAGGGAAATCATAATAATTATTAAAAACTGCTGCCTGATAAGGTTTTTCATGAATCTGTGATTTAATCCTTTGACCGGTCAATTTCCCGTTTCATATCTTTCTGTTTCAGGGTCTCGCGCTTGTCGTATGAATGTTTTCCCCTAGCCAGGGCAATGGTAAGCTTCGCGAGGCCTTTTTCATTGATGAATAAATGGGTGGTAACAATGGTAAGCCCCCTTTCCTTGACTTTCACGAGGAGCTTATGAAGTTCACGCCTGGTGAGTAAAAGCTTTCTTTCCCGCTTAGGTTCATGGTTGTATATGTTGCCCAGGCTGTATTCAGCAATATGCATATTGATCACGAACAACTCATTCCCCCTGAAGCTGCAATAGGCATCGGCGATAGAGGCCTTGCCTTCCCGGATCGATTTGATCTCCGTCCCGGTCAGCTGAATCCCGGCAGTGAATTCCTGCAACAGGAAATATTCAAAGGCTGCCCTTTTGTTCTTTATGCTTATAGTTTTTTCCATTGTACCGGCTGCAAAGGTACGAGAAAAGTTTAGCGTTATTGCGTTATGGCGTTCTGCGTTGTTGCGTTATGGCGTTCAGCGTTGTTGCGTTATGGCGTTATGGCGTTATCAATTCAATCAAATTTTAAGCGAGATCCCGAAAAGGAAGTTCAGCGGGGCCTGGGGAAAATATCCGTTTTGTTCGTAATAGCTGCCGTTCTGAAGATACGGATAAACCCAGGCATTGGATTCGTACTTTGCACTGAAAAGGTTACTTACAGTGAGGTTAAAGGCAATTTCCTTCATCCATCGCGGGTGGATTGCCCAGGCAGCACCTAATCCGTTTACAAAATAATCATGCAAAGAACGTCCCTTCGTCGATGTGTTATCGATATATTGACTGCCTACATACCTTGAGTTCCAGGAAAATGAAAGATTCTTAACAGGTTTGTACGTAAGGGTTCCGGAACACAGTATATTTGGAGAGAAAGAAAGGTCAGTCTTTCCGAGGTAATTCGATTGCTGGCCTTTGAAATTCCAGACAGAGTCATATTCATCAATGTATTGGGTAAAATCCCTGATCTTATTCCGGCTGAATGTCGCCGTCATGTCCAGATGCAGTTTTTTTATGATATCGATCCCTGCCGATATCTCTATACCTAAACGGTAGGAGTGGGGAACATTCACCATGATGGCTTCTCCCACTGAATTAATTTCCCCTGTCAGCACAAGTTGCCTGCTGTAGTCCATATAAAAAAGGTTTGCATTGGCAGTGAACCAGTCATATACGACAGTATACCCGGCTTCATAATCATACAGTCTTTCAGGAGAAGGCATGCGGCTGGTGTCGGCATCCTTGTAGTTGTCCCGGCTGGGTTCCCTGTTCCCGACAGCAAAAGAAAGATAGACCTGGTGGTGTTTATTGAAAGCAAATGAAAAGCCGAGTTTGGGATTAAAGAAATTGAAGACATGAGACTGGTCCAGTGTTCTGAGGTCCTCGATGGTGCCGTTAAGCTTGTAGGTAACATAACGGTACTGCAGGTCGGCAAACAGACTCAGCTTCTTCCACAGGGTGTAGTTTATCTTTCCGAAGATATTGAAATCAGTTTTTGTTCCGTTACCGTTATACCAATTCCAGTCATTGGTGCTCGCTGAGGCATACTGCGCCCAGACAATCTTCCCGAAAGAGCCGCCTGAATAAAGACTCCAGGCGCCGCCAACGATCACATTCAGCTTTGCATCCGGTTTGTAATTACTCGAAAATGTAAATCCGTAGTAATCATTATCCAGCATTTTACGGTTAACCAGATTTGTCGAGGAGATCGTGTCATTATGAAGGATTATATCGGGGAGCCCGTAAGCTGAGAACGCTGCATTTTGTTCATAACTCTCATAATAGCCCTGGCCTTTCGTATAATGCAAGGCCAGGTTCAAATCCCAGTCCTTCATTAGTTTCTGAGAGAAAATTGCCTGAAAATGGGTCTGTACGTAGTTATCGGTTTCGTTATCGTAATATTGTGGTTGCCCGTTCTGGTTATAATATAATCCCATAGGATTGAACCTCCGGTTTGTTTCAAGGGAGTCTTTTGGTACTCCGCCCCATGCCTGGTAAGTCTTTTCTTTCCCTGAAAAAAGGATCAGCCTGAATGTGGTTTTACTCCCGTAATACCCGCCCGAAAGATACCATGAGCCCAGGTTCGAAAAAGCCCTTTCGATATACCCGTCTGAATGAATGACTGAAAACCGCCCGTCGACACTCAGGTGGTTCGCAAGCAAACCGGTTCCGAACCTGAGTGTTGATTTAATTGTATTAAATGAGCCCGCCGAAACATCCAGTTCGCCATAAGGATCAGGATTCAGTTTTGTCGTCTGTATATTGATTGAGGCCCCGAATGCGCCTGCTCCGTTTGTCGAGGTTCCCACACCCCGCTGGATCTGTATATTGTCGGAAGATGAGGCGATGTCGGGCAGGTCGACGAACCATACACCCTGGGATTCGGGATCGTTCTGGGGAATACCATTTATGGTTACGTTGATCCTCGTGAGATCGCTGCCGCGGATATTGATGCCCGTGTAACCTATTCCTGTTCCTGCATCCGACGATACAACGACCGAGGGTGTATTCTGAATAAGGTAGGGCATGTCTTTTCCCAGGTTCACAGCCTGTATCTGCTTCGCTGAAATATTGGTATGTGCAACCGGGTACTTATCCTGTGCCCTGGTAGCCGTCACATTCACTTCCTCTTCGAGTATTGCAGCAGGTACCATTTGAATGCTCAGGCTTGTATCGTTATTCAGTTTAAGTTCAAGCCTTAAAGTGGCATACCCGATAAATGAAATACGAAGAGTGCAGGGACCTGCCTTAATACCGGAAATGCTGAAATGCCCGCTCCTGTCACTCACAGCATTTTTGCCGGTTTTCTCAAGAATAAGATTGGCTCCGGAGAGGGTTTTCCCGTCTTGTTTATCACTGATTGTTCCGCCCAGTTTTAACTGGGCAAATGACGTTGCGCCCAGTAAAAACACGGCCATAAAACAGGCCAGAAACCTGAGGGCGTTAGTTTTTTTGTTTTTTTGCGTCATCATAAGTTATTCGTTTAATGAATTTAAACTGATAACTTACAACAGAGGCAAGCTGTAATGTGATACTCTTGTTCCTACGCCGGCATTATCCGGATCAGGTTCAGAGGGTATGATCTCAGCCTGTATGATTAGGCACCCCTATTGGAAAGTTGAAACAAAGGTAAGGAATTTCGAATATCGAACATTGAATATCAAATTTTAAACCCAGTTCAACATTCAATATTCAATATTCTTTTATTCCTTTTACCTTTGCTTCTATGAAAAAGATCCTAATCATCAACGGCCCGAATCTCAACCTGCTTGGGAAGCGGGAAACTTCAGTATACGGCAATAAAAAATTCGAAGATTACCTTAAAACCCTGAAAACGGTCTTTCCGGGCATCGGGATATCCTGTTTCCAGAGTAATATTGAAGGTGAAATTATCGATGCATTGCAGAAAGCCGACGGGAAATATACCGGTGTCATCCTTAATGCAGGGGGATACACTCATACATCGGTTGCCATAGGGGATGCGGTAAAGGCCATTGATGTACCGGTGATCGAGGTGCATATTTCCAATGTGTATTCCAGGGAATCTTTCAGGCATGTTTCATATATTGCGCCTGTTTGCCGGGGTGTGATCGCCGGATTTGGTATGGACTCATACAGGCTGGCCATCGAAAGTCTTCTCTATGCCTGAGGTTTGAACCTGGAAGGTTTCAGTTGTGAAAATTTCCGTTTCCGGAGAATGAAATAATCAAATACAAGACTTCCGCTATAAATGTTTCTTACAGAGCCCTGTTGAATCGATTTACGTTTCTGCCTGGTTTTGGAGAGGGTGGAGTAAAAACTGAAATGTGCCCGGGCTACTGCCCAGAAATCCTTAAAACCAGCCTGGATCAGAAACTTCATTGCAGCAACACCGTCAAGCAGAAGCCTCACAACAAATACCCGTACCAGCCAGGAATCGGGGAGATTCTTATACAGCAGGATAAAATTATTCCTGAAATTCAGGTAGGTTTTTCTCCATGAGATTTTGGGCAATGTGCCCCCGCCTATATGAAATACTGTTGAATCTGGACAATACATAATTTTATACCCGGCATTGTTCATCCTCCAGCAGAAATCAATTTCTTCCATATGGGCAAAGAAATCCTCATCGAAACCACCTAGTTCGTGATAAAGTTTTGACCTTACAAACAAACAGGCGCCCGAAGCCCAGAATATTTCATGAACATCGTCGTATTGCCCGTGGTCTTCTTCAATTTGCAGGAACATCCTTCCCCTGCAGAAGGGATAACCATATTTGTCGATGAACCCCCCGGCTGCGCCTGCATATTCGAACTTCTTAGGTTCAAGATAAGAGCGGATTTTCGGCTGGCAGGCTCCAATTGCCGGGTCACTGTCCATGATCTCAATGACCGGCCTGATCCAGTTCTCGGTTACTTCAATATCGGAGTTAAGGAGAATATAATATTCTGCTTCAACCTGCCTCAGGGCAAGGTTATAACCCCTTGCAAACCCCCCGTTATCAGGATTCTGGATGACCCGGATCTGGGGGTAATTTGTTCTCAGGAATTCAAGGGAGTCGTCGGTAGAATCATTGTCAGCAACAATGATACCTGTATCAGGTTCAATGTGCTGTATCAATGCAGGGAGGAATTTTTCAAGAAAATTTTTCCCGTTCCAGTTAAGTATTACTACCGCGACTCGCACGTTACAAACGAAAAATAAGGATTAATTTAAGGTTCAAAAGTAAGAATAAATCCTTAGCGGAAGAAAGAAATGACGGGCAATATAGGTTCCTGTCAGAGATTGGTGGTGGGCAAGTCCCATGAATCTTCCGAGAAATCACCCCATACATTGACAACCTGTGTTTCACTGATGTCAACAGGTGCGGTCATCTTATTTCTCAAAAATACTTTCCATGTAGGCGTGTACTGTTCTCCGATCGCATCAGAATGAAGCAGGATGAAATCAGCCGTAACCATATCAGGAGAGTAGAAAACAAATTTCTTGTTTCTCTGACTGTTATTCAGGGTATAATATTGCCAGATCTCATAAGGATATGTATTGGGTTCTGCATAATGCCCTTCTCTTGCATTCGGGGGGCCGTATTCAAGGAAAACTCGGCCCCGGTCTGTCTGATAGCCTCTCTTGATCGTCGTGCTGAAGTTGGCCTGGGCCACCTTAACCTGGTCCTTGTATGCCAGCCAGGCTTTTTCAGGCTCAGCTGAACTCCTCTCCTGCCAGAAAGAATAAAAATACTTCTGCAATGTGGGGAGGTCCGATTTGTTTAACTGGAATCTTATGAAGTCCTTCTCATATCCTGTGGAGATAGGATACAGGCTGTTGATAAACTCTTTCAGCGAATCTGCAGATGTGATCTTCTCTGCAAAAGTTCCCTGAATGACCGTTGACGCAATCTGGGTAAGTGAATATGTTGCATTCGGATTGGTCCTCTGGAAGAAAACTTTCTTCGAAAGTAAAACTTCATTATTTGCATTTCTGGCTTCAACCACAAGATTGTAATTCCCTGTTGCAAGGTCTTTGATATTGAAGTCGGCCAGCAATACATTCACTGCTTTGGGAGTTTCTTTCTTAGCTTTCGCAAAATCGTTAAGCTTCAGATTATTTTCAAAACATTCAATATAATAGCAGACCAGGAACTTCTGATCCTGAGGAACTGCTTTGTCAAGTCCGTACAGTTCAGCATAAAACCCCAGGTTGGCATCGGGCCCGTTATAAAAATTATAGATGTTCGGGACAAGATTATACCCGCTTTTGGTAAGAGTTGTAGGCATGTCTGTTTTTGTAAAGCTCTTTACCATCTCAACACCCGACATCGATGGTTTGTCGGCAGGAAAATCCACTACAATATTCTGGGTATATGGCGATGCCAAGGCACTCTTGTTTTTATCTGATACCTGGATTTCGAAATTGTATGTTCCGTTCGCGAGCTTAAACCTCTGCTGGTCGATGAACTGAAAATTAAGATTAGCAGTATCGGCCATCTCGTTGCTGTTCAACTCATATTTTTTAAAGGCTTTGATGCCGGTCTTATCCTTGAATGTCATGAGCACATTGACAACGGCTTTATATTTGCCATCGGCTTGTTTGATCCATTTCACACTGTTCCCGGCGATGCTCAGGTAAGTTTCAACATAAGGCCCTTCGGGGGAGTTGAATGTCGTATATGTAAGATAAGCCCAGAGATTCTTTGCCGAAGCAGATGATCCTGCCAGAATTAAACCGGCAGTAATCAATAGGAGTAAGGTCTTTTTCATAACATCAGGTTTCTAGTTGCAATTAAAAGTATTTGGGGTATGATTTTATAAATCCTATACAAATATATTGAAAATTACACGATTTTACAAGAAAATTCTGCAAAACAAGGAGTCTGAAAGCTGAATCCATATCTTCAGAATGCCAAAGCCCTTCTTGCCGGTTCGGAAAATTGTTTTAATTTTGCTCCCGGAGAAATGGCAGAGTGGTCGATTGCGGCGGTCTTGAAAACCGTTGAGGCTCATACCTCCGGGGGTTCGAATCCCTCTTTCTCCGCTAATTACTTGATAGCCTGCATGGATGATAATAGTAATGCAAAACTAGTTCAGGCGATTTTCGGTTTTCTCGAAGCAGTAAATAGTAAAAGGGATGCAAGGGCGGTTTCCGAGTTGATCCGTGGAATGATCGAGGAGATGCTGGCCGAAGATCTTAAAGCCCGGGAAGCAGGTATTCAGGCAATTCCTCCCCTCTGGAACAGGCTCGATCATGCCATCCGCACACCAATGAACGGGATACTCGGCTTTACAGAGATCCTGCTTGAAGAAATTACAGATCCTGATCTGCGGTGGAAAACGGAGCAGATCCTTACTTCAGCCAGGAGGCTGATGCAGATGCTCGAAAACAGCAGTATTTACAGTTTTGCTATGCCGCTGGTTGATGAAATCCCAAACACGTCACCCCCGGCAGTAATCTCTTCGCAACCTATACCCTTGCCTGAAGCTCCAGGCAAAAGGAAATCCAAATCAGCAAGGAAAAAATTACCCAACGTGCTGATCGTTGAAGACAATATGGTCAATAGCAACTTATTGATGCAACATATTAAGAAATACTGCCATCTCTTTTTTTCTCAAACAGGAAAAGCTGCTATTGAAGTGACCAGGAGAGAAAAGATTGATGTAATTTTTATGGATATTAACCTCGGACAGGGAATGGACGGAACCCAGGCCATGCATGAGATCAGGAAACAGTCGGGGAATGAGACCCTTCCTGTTGTGGCGGTTACCGGGTTTGCAGGCCGGGAAGACCGGGATAATTTCCTTAAAGCCGGATTTAATGATTTCATCGCAAAACCATTTGAGCGCAAGGACATCATAAGTGTAATGGAAAGTTTATTTAAACTGGATGACTGAGTCCCTGGCCGAAATTACCCGAATTATTTCTACTTTTGCTGCCTCGTTCTACCGGAGAGATGCCAGAGCGGTCGAATGGGGCGGTCTCGAAAACCGTTGACCCTCGTAAGGGGGTCCCAGGGTTCGAATCCCTGTCTCTCCGCAGATAAGCTCCATATTCAATTGTATATCAATTAAATATGGAGCTTATTATTTTTCAACACACAAAATGCCACACAATTCACTGGTCAGGAAAAGGAATATTAAACTTGAATAGGGGGGTGGGTCAGCAAAATTATTTTCGGATTAACTTCATAACCCCACCTCTTTGGGCATTAACCCATCTGATCTTTAAATAAGGATGGCAAACAGTTTGTTGAGTATACCATGACCTTGGACTGCTTGATTGATTGATTGATCATATCTGTAATTCGCTACAGCATTTTTCCATCTATAGTAACCACCAAACCCACCTGGAATTGGCTGAGTGTAATTACTGGCGTTTTGAGCCTCACTTTCATTTTGGAATATCGCCATTTGGTCCCAGTTTCTGTTTTGTGCAATTATCCATTGAGGTTCTGTTTGAGTATAAATTTCAACTCGTTGATGATTTGGAAAGATTTGCCGTCCATTATTCAGGTAACTCTGTGTTTCCGCCGAATCAAGTGCCTGTTTTTGTTTTAATTTCATATCATTGGGAATGATATTACCAGTTGAAAGGTCTTTCTGCATTTCGAACCAATATATGATATCAGAAGTCGTTTCGAATTTTCCGTTATGAAAACAACCACCGGCTAAAAGTGTCCTGAACACCTCTCCTCGGGTGTTAAAAGAAGTGCCATCACCTGCAACCACAAGTCTGGGCACAAAATAGATATCGAGTGAATCTGGCAGGCTATCAAGTATGGCTGTGGCGGCTCCAGGTGGTATTGTCACCGCTCCATTTCACATTAATGGAAACTGCATTTATAGGCATTCCCTGCTTGTGATTGCCCCATAATCTGACCTGCTTTGGCTGCCGTGCTGGGTGGCGAGGGATGGAAATGGAGGAGGTGAAGCAGCGGCGAGGTGAGTTTCTGCACTCTGATTCAAGAAAAAAACAGAAAACCTTGAACTTCAATTCCTATTATCGTACATTTACCCCATACCAAGGGGTTATGTCATTGACGAAATAATGATTCTCCTTCCACCCCTTTGCTGCCGCCGTCTTCCCACACAGGCAGTGACCCCTTGAACAGCTGTTATAAATGGCAAGATGAAAATATATGGGTCAACAATTCAAAAAATCATTTGTATGAAAAAAACACTACTCTTTGCAATCCTTGCATTATCGATTAATGCTCTTGCACAAAGCAAACATCCAACATTTTGGTCAAATGAAAATGTTCAGGATAGAATGCACAATTCAGGAATGAAAATATCCAACCTGCATTCCGAAATGAATTTGGGAAAAATCATCAAACCTCAACCCCTTAAACCGCAGGATTTAATCCAAATCGTTGATAGTGTATACCAATGGAATTGGGATACTATCAGCGTTGGATGGATTATTGGATATAAAATCATAAACATCGTTTATGATGCCAAACATAATATGACAAGCTCCACAGGGCAAAGTTGGAACGGCAGCGCTTGGGAGAATTCCGATAAATCCACCTCTACCTACGATGCCAACAATAATGAGACAAGTAATTTATACCAAGAATGGAACGGCAGCAACTGGGTTGATGTCTTTAAATACACCTCTACTTATGATGCAAAAAATAATCTTACAAAGGAATTAGATCAAAGATGGAACGACAGTGACTGGATTAACACCTATCAATACACCTATACCTATGATGCAAACAATAATCGGACAAGTTTGATATTCCAATATTGGAACGGCAGCGACTGGGTAAATTCCGGGAAACACACCTATTCATACGATGCCAACAATAATATGACAAGTGAATTACACCAACGTTGGAACGGCAGCGACTGGGTAAATTCCGATCAGGATACCTTTACCTATGATGCCAATAATAATCTGACAAGTGATTTAATGCAAGACTGGGATGACGGCAGTTGGGAGAATTCGATGCAATACACCTATACTTATGATGCAAAAAATAATCTCACAAAGGAATTAGATCAAAGCTGGAACGGCAGCGATTGGGAGAATTATGAGCAATCTACAATTACCTACGATGCCAACAATAATCAAACGAGCCAATTATACCAAAGCTGGAATGGGAGCAATTGGGTGAATGTATGGCAATATGCAGGCGCCTATGATGCAAACAACTTCGAAAAAAGCCATACATATAAAAATTGGAATACCGCTGGTACGAAAATCGAGTCGGGTGATAGTTCCTACTCTTTTTATCATACGGTTCTTGGAATAAACGG
>Ga0209083_1004593_pt1 | contig 10381 bp, 10 predicted proteins | sample AM7aDNAmetaG_FD_184132 | JGI IMG/M metagenome (GOLD analysis project Ga0209083, IMG submission 184132) | Freshwater microbial communities from Finland to study Microbial Dark Matter (Phase II) - AM7a DNA metaG (SPAdes) (version 3) | ecosystem: Environmental > Aquatic > Freshwater > Lake ...
CGCGCCCGGCGAGGAACCGGTGGCTTGAACGAGCGTTCTGTTTCCCTCAGGAATCGGCCTTTCCTTGCCTTCCCCCCCGGCAGCCGAGCCTGCGGACGGCCGTGCACCCGCCGGGCGCCCCATTCGTCGCTCAGCGGCGCCTGAGCAACGGGGATGGTCATGTGGCCGCGATCGGCGTCGCCGGCGCCGCCACGACCAAGAAGGCCACGCCGTCGCCGAGCGCGACCGCCGGGGCCGGAGTCGGGCACACGCCGGTCGGCGACCACGCCGGCCGCGGCGGGCACGGGCGCGGCGGCGGGGACATCGCCGAGGCTCTCGCGGACCTGACGAAGGCGAGCGCGAGCGACATCATGGCTCAGCGTGCCTCCGGCACGGGCTTCGCCGCCATCGCCGAGGCCAGGGGGGTCACCACCGAGGCGCTGTTCACCGAGGCCACGAGGCTCGAGACGGCCGAGCTCGACGCAGCCGTCAAAGCCGGAGACAAGACAGACGCGCAGCGCACGCAGCCGCGGCTGCGACGGCACCACCGGCACCAGCGGCGCCAGCGGCACGAGCGGCACGGCTAGCCCATCTGCCGGCCCGTCGACCCGTGCAACTGCGCTGACGCTCAAAAGACTGCGCTGGAGCCTTTGCCTCAACGCGCGTGCCCGCAGCCGTCGCTCCCCGGAGCGGCGGCCGCGGGCACGCGCTGCCCTCACGGTCCGCGCCGCCGCCCGACCACGGCCAGCAGGACGATCACGAGGGCGCCGGCCAGGCAGGCGCCGGCGAACACCAGCATCACGAGGCGGAAACCGGCGGTGTAGGCGCTGGCCGAGGCCTGGACTACGGCGCGCGCCGCCGGCACGTCTTTGCCGTCGTGAAGACTTGCGTACATCTGCACGTCGGCGAGCACCGTGCCGGCGCGCACTGGGTTGACTCCCGCGTCCCTCAGCAGATGGGGGAAGTCCATGTTGGCGCCGATCGAGATGAGCGCCACGCTGAGGGCTATGCCGACGCTGTAGCCGAGCTGGCCGAAGGTGATCCGCGAGGAGGTCACGGCGCCGGTGAAGCCGGGCGGCGCCTGCGCCACGAACACCTGCGACTGCGGCACGGTGACGAACGAGATGCCAGTGGGGACCAGGACGAGTGCCGGCAGGAAGACGAGGTAGGGGCTGTGCGCCGTGGCCGGCAGGAGCGTGAAGAAGCCTGCGGCGCACACCGCGAGGCCGAAGGGCATGAGCCAGGACGCCTTGGCGCCGTGCGCAAGCCAGCGGCCCGCGGCGAGCGATGTCAGGGCCGCGACGACCGTGACCGGCAGCAGCCCCACGGTGACCTGGACGGCCTCGTAGCCGCGCAGGTACTCCCAAAAGTTGGCGAGCTGCAGGGTGAGCAGGCCGAGCGCCACGTTGAAGAGCATGCCGGCGATCACGGCGGCGATGAAGATCGGCTTGCGCAGCAGGCTCACCGGGAAGGTTGGGTGGCTGGAGCGCTTCTCGAGCACGACCCAGACGACGAACAGCGCGAGGCCGGCGGCGATGCAGGCCCAGGCGCCGGCGGCGCCGGGACTGTTGGCCAGCATGCTGATCCCGGTGAGGAAGACGAGGATGGCGGTGGCGATGGCGATGAGCGCCGCGGGGTTGCCGCGCCGCGACTCGCGCGCCGTCTCGGGCAGCTCGGCGCGACTGGCGAAGAGCAACGGCAGCGCGAGGATCGGCAGCGTCAGGTAGGCCAGCCGCCAGTCGATCTCGGCGAGCACGCTGCCAAGAAGCTGCATGACAAGCGCCGCCGGCATGATGGTCGCGTTCCAGATGCCGAGGGCGCGAGGGGTGAGGCTGCCGGGCGCGACGGCGGCGACCATGGCGAAGGCGCAGCCGAACACGCCCCCGAGCCCGACGCCGGTGACGGCACGCGCGATGATGAACACGAGCGCGCCCGGCGCGACCGTGGCGAGCAGCGCGCCGGCCAGCATGGTGAGCAGTGAAAGCGTCAGGACGCGGCGCCGGCCGATGCGGTCGCTGAGCGCGCCGAGCGGCAGGGCCGAGGCGGCGAGAGCCAGCGTACCGATGCTCGCCGCGAACGCCTGCAGGGAGGCCGAAAGGTGGAAGGCTTCAGAGACGTTGACCAGCGTGATGCTGGCGATGGAGGCATCGGCAGTCTTCATCCCTGCCAGCGTGCCGAGCAGGATCACTGCCAGCATGGGCAGGCGCGCGCGGGCGAGCGCTTCGCCGCCGGCGGACGAGCCCACGGACAAGCTCGCGGGAGCGCCTGCGGCGCCCGCCCCATCGCTCCCGCCCGTTGTCAGCCGGCCCTTCACCTCGGGCGAACCGTATCTCATCCGCGCCGGCGCAGCCGGAACTGAGGTCCGGCGTCGTGAGGTGGTGCGCGACGGAGTGGCGCACGCGGGGGATCGGCCAGAGGCCGCCGGGCGCGGCTCCTGCTACAGCTCGCCGTCGACCAGCTCCGGATGTCGGCGCAGCCAGTCCAGCAGCGAGTCGCGCACCTGCCGGATCTCGCTGCTGCGCTGCGCGCAGATGTCGAACAGCTCCGGCGTGGTCACCTCGTCGTAGAAGTGCGTGAGACGATTCCGATAGCCGGCCATCTCGAGGAGGATGTGGCCGTCCGCCTCGTCCACGACGCCCGCCCGTCGAAGGGCGAGCGCGATTTGCTTGTACTCGAGGGCACCTTCGCCCAGCCCTTTGGCAAGGATGTGACGTCCGAGGTCGAGCAGCGCCTCCAGGGCGCGGCGCAGATACGATTCCGCGGCGGCCGCGTTGCGACCGTCGCTGAGGAACGCCTCGAGGCTCGTGAGCGGGAGGGTGGCGAGGCCGCGCAGCATGTCGTCCACAAGGGTCGACTTCTGCACGACGGTCGCCACGCGTACCTTCGACGGGCTCACAGGTCGCTCCCCACCGTTTCGCGCCATTGCCCGCGAAGCAGGGGCGCGAGGTCCGCGGCGCGGCGCAGGTAGTAGAGCTGCACCTCGGCTTCGGCGTCGAGGTCGGTGGTCAGCAGGAGCTCGCCGCGCACCACGTCGGCGGCCAGAAACGCGTTGGCCTCGGGCAGGATCACGAGGTCGACACGTTCCGCGTCGAGCAGTGTCTCGAGCCGGTGCATCAGGCGGACCCGGTCCTGCGCGGAGAGAGTGCGGCCGCGCCGCGGTTCGACGCCGACGTCGACGTCCGACTCGGGATGCGCCGCAGTCACCGGGTGGCCGGCTGCTCGCGATGCGATCTCCTGCGCGCGACTGCCGAACACATAGATCGCGAGCAGCTCGTGCTCAGCGGCGAGTGCTTCGAGCCCACGCTGAAGATCCGCGTCCATGCGGCCATTATGGCACGCGAGACTGTCGAGGTGCGGCCGCAGGAGGTCGACGTCGAAGTAGTCGTGCACGAGCACGTGGCGCATGCCGATCATCTGCTTCCATGCAATCTCCGGCATGCGCTCCCTGGTAGCCGGGGACAGCCGGCCCGCGGCCTCGCCGATGTTCTCGACGAGCTTCTCGAGTCCCAGCAGCTCGATCGGGTGAAAGTCGCAATCACCGGCGTCACGCGCTGACACGAAGTCAATGGCCACGCGTGCGGCGTCGAGCATGTGGCGCAGGCGCACCCAGTCTGCGCTACGCGACAAACTCGACCTCGGCGGCGGCCACCACCTCGTCACGGAAGTAGCGGCTGAGGAAGCCCTTGGTGCGCAGGTCGACGCGGCGACCGATGATCGCGCTGAGCTCATCCTGCATGCGGACCATGTCGAGAAGGGTGACCTGGGCCTCGGGCGTGAGCTCGACCAGCACGTCCACGTCGCTCCGCGGGCCGAAGTCGTCGCGCAGCACGGAGCCGAAGAAGGCGAGGCGCCGGATGGGATTGCGGCGGCAGAGCTCAGCAACGCGCTCGTGCTCGATCTCGAAGTGAAGGCTCACGCTGCCCTTCGGATCGGTGACGTTTCCAAGCCTCCCCTGGAGTAGAGCGCCGGGAGGCCGAGGTCGCGCGCTCGTTCGTGCGCGACCTCGCAGAGGTACTCCACGGGGGCGTCGAGCGAGCCGCTCTCGGCCCACTGCTTGTCAGGCGCAGCGCTTTGCCTTGCCTTCCCGGCAACGCCGGTGGGCGTCGCCGAGGTGCTATCGTGACTGAGCGAATGGACGTCCGGGATGTCATGTCGTCCGGGCGTTGGCCCAGTTCATGGCGGCGGTTCGAACGGGGGTCGAACGATGAGATCGCGCACGGTGCTTCTGCTCGGGCTCGCTCTGTGTGTGCTGGTCGCGTGCGCTGCGCCGGCGACGCGGCCGGCAGCGGCGTGGATCTCGACCGGCGACGGGACCTGGGAGTGGCAGTGGCCGCTGCCGCAGGGCAACGGCCTGAACGACGTCACCTTCGCCGGTGCGTCCGCCGGCTGGAGCGTCGGCGGCGGGGGCACGATCCTCTTCACCGCCGATGGTGGCGCGACCTGGTCGTCGCAGGCCTCGGGAACGCGCGTCTCCCTGTACGCGGTGGACGCCGCCGGCGCGGCGCGCTGCTGGGCGGTCGGTGACCACGGCACGGTGGTGCGCACCACGGACGCGGGACTCACCTGGAGCGCCATGACGATCGGCGCCGACGACCTGCGCGACGTCTCTTTCGTGAGCGCGACCGTGGGATGGGCGCTCGGCTTCCGTTGGCCCGCGGATCCCGACGGCACCTATGCGAGCGTCCTCTACCGCACCATCGACGGCGGTACCACGTGGGCCGTTCAGAAGATCTGGGACGCCCAGCAGCTCCGCGCCATCGGCTTCGCCGACGCATCGGCGGGCTGGGCGGTCGGCGACGGAGGGCGCATCCTGCGCACCGGGGACGGCGGCGTCACGTGGACGTCTCAGGACGCGGCCCCCGAGGTCGACCTCTCCGCGCTCTGCGTGGTGAGCGCGTCCCGCGCCTGGGTGGCCGGCGACGGCATCCTCGAGACCACCGACGCCGGCGCGACCTGGAAACCGCGCGCGACCCTGGACGTATGGAGCAACACTTTCACCAGCGTGGACGTGGACAGCGAGGGTCACGTCGCGGCGACGGGCTGGTACTACCCCGACGAGACCGAGCTGGAGCCCTGTGGCATGGTTGCCACAAGCGCCGACGGGGGCGCCACCTGGAGCTCGCACTTCGACGGCGAGTATCTGGAGGGCGTCTTCGCGGGCGTGGCCTTCAGCTCGCCGACCGGCGTCTGCGCCGTGGGCGAGACGGGCGCCGTCATGCGCTCCACCGACGGAGGGGTCACGTGGACCGGCCGCAAGCCGCTGGCCCTGCGCGAGCTCAGCGGCGTCGACTTCGTCGATGCTCAGAATGGCTGGGCCGTGGGCGCCTACTACGGCCCCGGCGAGCCGTCGAGCCTCGTGCTGCGCACCGCCGACGGCGGCGCGACCTGGAAGGAGGACAGCTTCTCGCCGGGGTATTGGGGCGCGGCGCTGTCTGCCGTCGACTTCGTGAACCGCCGAGTCGGCTACGCCGTCGGCGACGCCGGCCTCGTGCTGCGCTCCGCCGACGGCGGCGCGCACTGGCGCACGGTCAATGCGTCTCGCAGCGGCCGCGATGCTCTGTACTCCGTCGACCTCGTCGGCACGTCCCGCGGCTGGGCTGTGGGTGAGAAGGGCCGCATCCTGACGACGACCGACGGCGTGCACTGGCGCAAGCAGCGCTCGCGGACCGTCAGCACCTTGTTCGGCGTGTCGTTCGCGACGCGCGCCGTGGGCTACGCCGTCGGCGACAAGGGGTGCATCCTCAAGACGAGCGACGGCGGCGGGACGTGGCGGCCGCAGGCCTCGGGCACTCAGACGACCCTCACGGCTGTGGATTTCGTCGACGGCTCGCACGGCTGGGCGGTGGGCGCGAGCCTCTCCGCACAGACCCCCGACCGGGCGCCGGTGGTGCTGCGCACCGTCGACGGCGGGCGCACCTGGACGCCGCAGACGCTGCCGCGAGCGGCGAACCTCAGCGCGGTCGACTTCCTCGACCGCGACGCGGGCTGGATCGCGGCCGACGACGGCACGGTGTTCGTGACCGCGGACGGGGGAGAGACCTGGGCCGCCCAGGGCTCGGGCGTCGCCGAGGGGCTCAGCGGGCTCGTGGCCGTGAGCGAGACCGACATCTGGGCGGTGAGCAGGGCCGGCGGCATCGTGCGGCGGGCAGTGCCGGAGGGGGCGCGCTGAGCCGGCCCGCGCCCCCGCGCCCGGCGCCTCCCGGGAGATCGTCACCATATGTAATGTATCATTGCATATAGGGCCACTATATGCAATCATACGTGCATATGGTGAATCGCCAGTCTTGGATCGATCGCGTGGAGAGCGCTTGGCGCCGTCGCAGCATCGTGTGGCTGCGCGGCGTCCGCCGCGTCGGCAAGACGTGCCTCTGCCAGTCGCTCGGCGGCACGGTCTACCTGGACTGCGACCTACCCGGGACACTGCGCCAGACGGCGGACCCGGAGGCCTTCTGGAGCGTTCTGCGCGGCGAACGCGTGGTCCTCGACGAGGTCCAGCGACTCGCTGATCCCGCGCGGTTGCTCAAGATCGCTGCCGATCACTTTCCCGAGACGAAGGTCCTCGCCACGGGCTCGTCGACCTTGGCAGCGACGGCCAAGTTCTCGGACAGCCTCGCCGGCCGCAAGGCCGTCGTATGGCTCACCCCGATGGTCGAGGCGGACCGCGCGGCCTTCGGCGGCTTCCTTGAGGATCGCCTGTGGTGGGGGGGTCTTCCCGGCTTCTACCTCGGCGGCGATTCGGTGCCTGACTCCGACTACGCGGAATGGCTCGAGTCCTACTGGGCGCGCGACGTGCAGGAGCTCTTTCGCCTGCGTCAGCGTGGCGCCTTCGTGCGCTTCGTCCAACTCGTGCTCGCGCGCAGCGGAGGCATGTTCGAGGCCACATCGTTCGCCGAAGCGTGCACCGTGAGCCGCGCGACGGTTGCCAGCTATCTCGACGTGCTCGACGTGACGGGCGTCGCGCAGGTGGTCAGGCCGTTCTCCTCCCGGGCGACCACCGAGATCGTGTCGGCGCCCAAGGTCTACGGCTTCGACACCGGCTTCGTGCGTTTCGCGAGCGACTGGCGCCAGCGGCGTCCTGAGGATCTGGGGCGGCTGTGGGAGCACTACGTGCTGAACGAGCTGGACGCACGGCTCGACCCTCTGACGATCCGCTACTGGCGTGCCAAGAAGGGCCCAGAGGTCGACTTCGTCGTGCCCAGGGGTGAGCGCTCACCAGTGGCCATCGAGTGCAAGTGGCGCGCGAGCAGTGTGAGCAGAGTGCCGGGCATCAGAGCGTTTCGCGCGAAGTACCCCGGCGCTGAGAACTACGTGGTGTGCGCCGACGTGGAGCGCCCGCACCGCACGCGCGCGAGCGGGGTGGACGTCACCGTGACGAACCTCGAAGGCCTGGTCGATGCGCTGAGCGGAGACGCGACCCGGTAGACGGCCGCGCGTCGCCGGCGCCGGCGAACCCCTACTCAGCGACCCAGGTGACGGTGTACTCGGTGTCCTTGCCGGGGAGCGGAATGCCGGGGTCGCGGACGACCCAGCTTCCCGCGAGCCCGCGCTCGCGCGCGACCAGCTCGAAGTGGCACATGGCGATGCCCATGTCGACGCGCTGCAGGTCGGCGATGCGCAGCACGCTGAACAGCGCGCTGCCCTTGCCGTAGCCCCTGCTGCGGCGCAGGTAGAAGTGCCAGGCGCCGCCGCCTTCGCCGCCGCCATCGCCGTCGCGGACGAGGCGCCAGGGCTGCTTGTTGGTGGCGGACGGCGCCATGCGCAGCGCCTCGAGCGCCTGCGCGTAGGCGCCGACGGCGCCGAGGTCGAGCGGCTCGCCGAAGCGGCGCGCGAAGAAGAGCTCCGAGGAGGGCAGCCTGCGGCTGCCCTCCTCGCGCTCGCGGATGCGCTCGCCGCCGTCGTCGCCGATGAGGCCGAGCGACACCACGGCGGGCATCGTCTCGTCGCGCGCGAGGCCGCCGAATCGGCGCACGAAGCTGCCCCGCGTGAACGTGCCGCCCAGCCAGCAGGTGCCCAGGCCGAGGTCGGTCGCGAAGAGGACGATCTGCTCCAGCAGGTAGCCGTAGTCCTCGAGGTCGCGGGGCGCGCGACGCACGGCGCCGACGACAAAGCCGGTCGCGCCCTTGATGAAGCCGTAGGTGCCGAGGCGCCGGAGGGCGCTGTCGTCGCCAGGCGCCGCAGCCACGAGGGCGAAGCGCGCCTGCGCGCCGAGCGGCCCCGCTACGTGGGCCGCCATGAGCTCGGTGAGCCGACGCTGCTGGGCGGCGGCGATGGGCTCGGGCCGGTACGTGCGGCACGAGTAGCGCCGCCGGATCAGCTCACTGACAGGCGCGCGCAGCTCCAGCGTCTTCGTCGCGCTCGCGCTCGCGCTTGTCGTCTCCTTCATCAGCTCTCCTCGCACCTGCTCGCCGCCGAAGATCCCGGCGCCCCGCGGCCCGTCCGCCGGCAGAGAGGGTAGTCGCTCGGGGCGCGCGGGGCCGGGGCAACGAGCGAGTCTCTTCAGTCGGGCGCCGCCCTCGGCCCTACTCATCACGCATGATCGCCCAACGTGCGCAAGCATGCCTCCAGGCCCAAGCTGCTGGGGCTCAGCGCCGCTCTCCGGCTTCCTCGGGAGTGGCTTCCCGAAGGTTAGAGCACTTTCGGCCCGCGGCCCGCGGCCCGCGGCCGGGCGGCTGCGGTCAGGTGCGCTTCACGCTCGGCCGCTGGGAGCGTGGGAGGCTTGTGCACGCCCTCCGACCGTCGCGGCGCCGTGGGCGACGGTCTGGGCATCTGCTCTTGTAAATCATAACTTATCGTCATACTATGTGATCGGTCGGCATGCGGGCTGGGACACGAGGTGCACGAGTCCCGTCAAGCATCCCGAACGTCTGATTGCGAAGGGTTGCTGAGGCAGAGAGAGCCAGTCAGGGAACCACGAGAGGGGAGGCACAGCATGTCGGTCGAGGATGCCAAGATCTACCTGAGCAGATTAGCCACGGACAAAGAGCTCGTGGCCAGCGTCAAGGCGGCGAACACCTCGGCGGAGCGGCTCGCCTTGATCCACGCCGCAGGCTACGACTTCACCTTCAAGGAGCTCGTCGAAGCACGCAGCTTCGGGCTCAGCGACGAGGAGAGCCGCAAGATCGCCCTCTCGGACGAGGAGCTCACGGCCATCGCCGGGGGCAGCGGCTGCGGGACCACGCACGAGGGGGAGGCTTGTACCTGGGTGTTCTGTTGGAGTGTGCTGTAGGGCATCATGCCGCGCAGCCGGGCCGCTGCCGCGTCCTTGAGGGGTACGTGAGCGGCCGCGGTGCGTGTCGCTCGGGCGCGGGCAGGCGCGCGCGACCCTCGCCTCCGACGTACGCTTGACGGTCGCGGCACCACAGGCGAATGCCTGGCAGGTGGTCCTGCAGAACAACAGATCGTAGGACCATGTGACCGGTCGGCAGACAGACAGGGAGAGGACGTACAGTAGATTCGTCAAGCGTCCCGAGCGCCTGACGGCAAGCGGCCCATCAGGCAGAAAGAACCAGTCAGGGAGCCAAGGAGGGGGAAGCGCGATGTCGGTCGAGAACGGCAAGAGCTATCTGCGCAGATTGGCGACAGACAAAGAGTTCATCGCCACCGTCAAGGCGGCGGGAAGCTCGGAGGAGCGCGTCGCCGTGATCCACGCCGCGGGCTACGACTTCACGCTCGCCGAGCTCGCCGAAGCGCGCAGCTTCGAGCTCAGCGACGAGGAGAGCCGCAAGATCGCCCTCTCCGATGAGGATCTTGCCGCGATCGCCGGAGGCGGCGGCTGCGGCTGGACGCACGAGTCGGAGGGACATTGCGGGTTTACGCACGAGAATGAGACGTGCGGCTCAATGGAGGCCCTGTGAATTCTGGCCTCTGACAAGGAGCTCATCGCCACCGTCAAGGCGGCGACGAGCTCGGAGCGGCTTGCCGTGATCCGCCGCGGTGCGTGTGGCTCGGGCGCGGGGCGCCGCGCCGGTCAGAGGGCCGGCGCAGACCCGCGCCCGGCACTGCTCGAAGCCATGATCGAATGTTTCGGTGTCTGTCGTTTCATATCATAAGTAATCATCGTAACATGTGACCAAGCGGAACGAACCAGTCGAGAAACGAGGGTAAGGGAGGCACAGCATGTCGCTCGAGGACGCCAAGAACTATCTGCGTAGATTGGCCACAGACAAAGAGTTCGTGGCCACCGTCAAGGCGGCGACGAGCTCGGGGGAGCGCGTCGCCGTGATCCACGCCGCGGGCTACGACTTCGACCTCAAGGAGCTCGCCGAAGCACGCAGCTTCGAGCTCAGCGACGAGGAGAGCCGCAAGATCGCCCTCTCGGATGAGGAGCTCGCCGCGATCGCCGGAGGCGGCGGCTGCGGCTACACGCACGAGTCGGAGGGGCACTGCGGTAAGACGCACGAGG
>Ga0209083_1004594_pt1 | contig 10379 bp, 8 predicted proteins | sample AM7aDNAmetaG_FD_184132 | JGI IMG/M metagenome (GOLD analysis project Ga0209083, IMG submission 184132) | Freshwater microbial communities from Finland to study Microbial Dark Matter (Phase II) - AM7a DNA metaG (SPAdes) (version 3) | ecosystem: Environmental > Aquatic > Freshwater > Lake ...
GCTTTATCTCACTCCTGTTTTATTCTGGTATGTCTTAAAACCCTATCTGCTAAAACTTCAGGAAGCCAAAAATACAAAAAGAGAATATTTGCGTATCAAATTTAATTCGGAAATTTTCGAAACCCTTTTAAAGAAACAAAAACAAATCACCGTCCCTACTGAGGGTATTGGAATTGACTTTGGAAATCCAAACGCTACCAATACTTTAGTAAAAGTATGTAATCCATATTGTGGGCCATGTGCTAAAGCACATCCTAAAATAGATAAGTTGCTGGAAGAAATTACCGATTTAAAAGTGAAAATCATTTTTACAACACCTAACGCACCAGAACATGATGCATACAAACCGGTTACTCACTTTATGGCTATTCAGGAACTTCATAAAAATGTTGAAATAATCAGACAGGCATTAGATGATTGGTATCTGGCTGAAAAAAAAGATTATGAGCAATTTGTTGCGAAATATCCAATTAATTTTGACAGAGAAAAACATGGATATAAATTAGATGCTATGTTTAAATGCTGTAATGATATGAACATTCTTTTTACGCCTACACTATTTATTAATGGATATCAACTCCCTGATGTGTATGATATTGAAGATTTGCAATATTTTCTTTTAGAATAAAAATCAATGATGAGTTCAGTGCACGGTGCTTATAGTTGCCATTGAATAAACGACATAACGATATAGTTTGCAACTGCTATATCATAATCTTTTAAATTATAAAGAATATGAAAACATTAAAAATGAGCCTTGAAAGTATTCATGGAAAACTCAGTAGAAATGAGATGAAAAACATTAATGGTGGTCAAAATCAGCCAGCTGCTGGAGGCAGTTGTTGCGTTAAAAGTATCTTCAGGCCTGAATATGGGGGAGGTACGTATTATTGGGGTTGCAACTACTCACAAAGTGATGCAATTAACCTCGCAACGAGTATAGGAATTGAAGGTGCAGCACATGGTTATTGGTGTTGTGCCTCATGTTAAATAACCTGAGCGTACTCTGTACGCTCAATTTAAACTACAATTATGTCAAAAATAAAAGTATATATTATTATAATTTCGTCTGTAATAACTGAATCTTTATTTAGTCAGAACATAACTATTAGATATGCCGGTAATGTTAATGAGTCGATTAGTCTGATGTATTTATATGCTGAAACAGGAAATGGTTATTCAACACTGAGTAAAGAGAACAGAATATTGACCATTAAAACTAATGTAGCTCAAATAATTAAATGTGTCGATATTAACAGATCAACTTTCATTTATGCAGAGCCAAATGAAACAATAGAATTTGATATAAACAAAAAAGGCCTGATAGAGTATCATTGTAAAACATCACCTATTCGAAATCTTGAATCAAAATTTATTAATGATTCTTTTGAAAAATATGGTGCAACCGAAGCAGATTATATTCGGAGAATCAAACAAAGAGTAAAGTCTTCCGAAAAGCTCATACATCTTGATGCAAGCTACAAAAATGAAAAAGCATTATCAGATGATTATTTTTCAAAAGGAAACATTTCAAAAGAATATCACAGATATTTCAACTCCTTATTATGGACTTTAACCACTGATAATAAAATTCATAATCCTAGTATGCAAAAAGATGGCTTAACTGAACTTAAGAAAAGCTTTTCAAACCCAGAATATCTGCTGAATATAAGCGAATATCGCAGGTGTTTACAGTCATACCTATACTTTGAAATGAAAAGTTCCAACATTAAAGACAATTTATATAGTTCGCTTCAATTTATACCTGCTCATTTTTCAAGTCAAGCTATTATAGATTATTTGTCATACAGCAAAATAAAATCTGTTTTGCTTCAATCAAAACAAAAAATAGACAATAGATCATTGAATTTATTTTATACTGTATGTAAGAATAATCAATTTATATCTGAAGTCAAAACGGATATCAATCAACATACAAATACTGTATTTCTAAAAAAAATCATTGAGAAAAGCGGTTGTAAATTTGCATTAATTGATTTTTGGGCATCATGGTGTAAACCATGTCTTGAAGAAATACCCTACACTATTTCAAGAATTAAAGAATACCCTGAGGTTAAATATATATTCATCTCAATCGACAAAAGTAAATTTGATTGGATCAATGAAACAAAAAAAAGAGCGGATATATTTAATGCATCCAATAGTTTTTTGTTCAGCGAAATAAAAGATGAAGATTTATTGGATAAATTGAAAATAACTACTATACCGCGATTCGTCTTACTAAACTCAAAAGGTGATATAATTAATTTAGATTTTTCCCGTCCATCAGACCCTAATTTTAAGATAAGTATGGATAAGGCATTAAACAAATAATTTAATATTTCCCTTCAAATCAGATTTTATTTCAATGATTAGTACAGTGCACGGTGCTTATAGTTGCCATTGAAAAAATAAAATAATCGAGGTAATTTGCAACTATTACTTCAGAAACAATTAATTTTATATCAAATGAAAAAATTAAAAATGACCCTTGATAGCATTCAAGGAAAACTCAGCAGAAATGAAATGAAAAACATTATTGGTGGTCAAAATCAGCCACCTGCAACTTGCAGTTATAGTTGTGCAAGTGAACCTAATAGTTGTAACGGTGGCTGTAGTTGCCACGGTACTGCTCCGTGGAGATATTGTGCCTAAATTGCATTCAGAATTTCTTTTACTTTGGAATATTTAATTCTATAAAATGGAGGAGAATAAATTCTCCTCCTAAAAACAAAAAATTTACACTATGAATTTTCACAGAAACTATACTTTGAAAGCATTTATTTTTCTATGCTTTACTTATCCGTTACTATCAATCTTCTGTCAAACACATGATACATTTACTTTGCAAGGTGAGTGTAACATACAAAATGGACTTGTCCATCTTGAACCAATTGACTCTATCTATTATCCTTCCAAAATATGTAGTTTTACAACTATACTTTCAAATGGGAGGTTCACATTTAAAGGACCAATTAAATATCCATTGGCTTATAGGTTATTTGTAATTGAAAATAATAAAGTAGTATATCATTCAAATTTATTTTTTGTAAATAAAGGATTGCAAACTATAATGGTAAATACTAAAGAATTAGGAAGTCTACCTGAAATTAATAATACTACAATGCAAGAATTAAGAGTTAATTATTTCCATTCATTTAAAACTTATTATTTAAACGTTGAAAGAAACAATCTTAAAAGAGACAGTCTTAATAAAACTTACAATTATAAATTACCAATCACTGTAGATAGTGATTTAGCAAATGAGATGAAAGTACTTTCAAATCAAGAAGATTCAATTTTACTTTTTTATACAAAAAAACACCCAAATTCTTATGTTGCATTATGGAAAATAGTGGATAAAGTGACAGGTGGATATAATGAAATTTATGAAAGCATTATATCTAATTTTTCTGATAAAATAAAAAAAAATTATACTGGGAAGCTACTATCTAATTACATGAAAACTGCTAAAGTTGCAAAAATTGGAAATATTTTCCCTACCCTTACTTTATTTGATTCGATACAAAATATCAATATAATAACAAAGTATTCAAATAACAAATTTACATTAATTGATTTTTGGTTTAGCGATTGTTCACCATGCAAAGCTCAGTTTCAAGAATTAAGAAGACTTTATGAAAAGTATTCAATTAAAGGTTTCGATATAATTAGCATCTCTATAGATCAACCAGAAGATATAGCAAAATGGAAGAAAACAGTCAACATTTATGGACTAATTTGGAAACAATACCTTGATATAAATAAAAATGAATCAAGAAAATTATCCATATTTTCTTTTCCGTCCAATTATCTTTTAGATGAAAATGGCATTATTTTAGCAAAAAATATTCCTTTAGCCGACTTATCCGAATTTTTGAGAGTAAACATAAAGTAATATAATAAATTTGACACACGTTCTCTTTTAGGTAAGGCTTGTTATTTCGGATATGAATATTAAATGAGAAAGTGGAGGCATTGGGTGTTGATTTGTAATCCTAATTTATATATTATCAGGTTTTTAATCTGAGACAGATAAGTCCACTTACTACAGGATATACTCCTCGATTACAAATCCCAAGAATAAAAGAACTAGCAAATATAAATGAAAATATTTACTACTTACTCACAACACGATGCCATGGATTGCGGCCCTACCTGTTTACGCATGGTGGCGGCGCATTATGGGCGGGTATTCTCATTAGAAGGTTTGCGTGAAAAGTCGTTGATAACCCGTGAGGGGGTATCTATGCTCGGTATTAGTGAAGCAGCAGAACAAATGGGTTTCAGAAGCACAGGTGTAAAGGTGAATTTCCAAGAATTAAAAACGGCACCATTGCCTTGCATCGTTCATTGGAACCAGGTACATTTTGTAGTAGTTTATGATATAACAGAAAAACAAGGGAAAGAAAAAATATACTTAGCTGATCCGGCTGCAGGGAAAATTGTTTATACTAAGGAAGAATTTTGCCGGTGTTGGTTAAGTACCAAAGATGAAGGATCAGATGTAGGTGTGGCATTATTGCTCGAACCATCGCCCGACTTTTATGAACAGGAAGATGAGAAAATAAGCCGCAAAGGTTTTTCATTTCTATTCTCTTACCTCCGTCCTTACAAAAAACTGGTTTTTCAGCTTTTCTTAGGCTTGCTCTTTGGCAGTTTGTTACAACTGATATTGCCTTTTCTTACCCAATCCATTGTCGATTTTGGTATTTCAGCACAAAATATCGGGTATATTTATCTGGTATTGATAGCACAATTGGTGCTAACATTCAGCAGTTCCGCCGTTGGTTTTATCCGGGGTTGGATATTACTGCATCTGGGTACACGCATTAATATAGCATTGATATCCGACTTTCTGATTAAAATGATGCGCTTACCTATGGGTTATTTCGACACCAAAATGGTGGGTGATATCCTGCAACGCATCAACGACCATACACGCATACAAAACTACCTGACCAATTCCAGCCTGAGTATTTTATTTTCTGTTTTCAATCTGTTTATTTTTAGCATCGTATTATTTCTTTACAGTTTCAGCATCTTTGCCATCTTTTTTGTGGGTAGTATCTTGTATTTCGGGTGGGTGTGGTTGTTTATGAAACGCCGTGCCGAATTGGATCATAAAAGTTTTGCCCAAAATTCGGCCAACCAAAGCAATGTGATACAGCTCGTAACCGGTATGCAGGAAATAAAACTCAACGGCTGTGAGCAACAAAAACGTTGGGAGTGGGAACGGATACAGGCCAAACTGTTCCGGCTTCGTATCAATGGAATGGCACTTTCGCAATATCAGGATTCGGGAGCAGTACTGATAAACCAAACCAAAAACATTATTATCACAGCATTGGTGGCAAAGCTGGTAATTGATGGCCAAATGACACTGGGTATGATGATGGCGGTGCAATATATTATCGGGCAATTGAATGGTCCGGTTGATCAGTTGATCACTTTCACCCGCGAAACGCAGGATGCCCGCCTAAGTTTGGAACGTTTGAGCGAAGTGCACGATAAAGAAGATGAAGAAAATAAAGATGAGCAACGTATCCGTGAAATACCCGCCCATAAAGATATAAATTTACAGAATGTAACCTTTGGTTACGATGCCACTTCCATTGGCGAACCGGTAATTAAAGGAATTCAGCTGAATATTCCTGTAGGCAAACAAACAGCCATTGTAGGAACCAGCGGCAGTGGTAAAACTACGCTGATAAAACTATTATTGGGCTTTTATCCCTTGCAAAAAGGTGATATTCTGCTCGGCGAAAACAACCTGAAAAACTACAGTATCCGCGAATGGCGCAAACAATGCGGGGTGGTAATGCAGGATGGGTTTATCTTTTCGGACAGCATAGCTAAAAACATTGCTCCGGGCGTGGAAATTATCGATAAAGAACGTTTGCTGAATGCGGTTATAACTGCTAATATCCGGGAGTTTATTGAATCTCTGCCCCTATCCTACAATACTAAAATTGGGAATGAAGGACACGGATTAAGTCAGGGACAAAAACAACGCATCCTAATAGCCCGTGCAGTATATAAAAACCCTGCTTTTGTTTTTCTGGACGAAGCCACCAATGCATTGGACACGAATAATGAACGGGTTATTATGGACAATCTGCAAAAATTCTTCAAAGGACGTACCTCGGTGGTCATTGCCCATCGCCTGAGCACGGTCAAAAATGCCGACCAGATTGTAGTGTTGGAAAAGGGCGAAATTGTGGAAAAGGGAACCCATCAGGAACTAACCCAAAAACAAGGAGCGTATTATCGGTTGGTGAAGAATCAACTTGAATTATAAAAAGCCCCCCTGCCCCCCTTAGGGGGTTCTAAGACGCAGTTTATGAAATTAAAGAGTGTAAAATGAAGAATATAAAAGACGATGCTAACTTTGAACCCCCTAAGGGGGGCAGGGGGGCTTCTATTTCACTCCGCAGCGAAGAAGTACAGGAAATTCTGTCACGTCCTCCTCATGCACTTATTCGTTATGGAATAACGGTAATATCCAGCGTGTTAATATTGCTGTTTATCGGTAGTTTCTTTTTCCGTTATCCCGATGTAGTTTCGGGCGATGTAACGATTACTACTGAAAATCCGCCAGTTTGGATTGTTGCTAAATCCACTGGTAAAATTAAAGAATTGTTGTGCTCTGATAAGCAAGAGGCAAAACAAGCTGATGTGCTCGCAGTGATTGAGAATCCGGCTTCCACGACCGACCTTCAGTTACTTCAAAAACAGTTAGCATCAGTTCTTATTTCCGATTCCTGTTTTAATTTTCCCAATGAATTACTTTCAAAATCCTATAATCTTGGGAGTTTACAATCTAACTTTTCGGCTTTCAGCAAAGCTGCTATGAATTACAACAATTTTCTAACTTTAAATCTGACATTACAGGAAAAAATCTCCCTGCAAAAACAAATGGCTAGTCGCAAAATTTATTTTGCCAACATGCAAAAACAATTGGAAATGAAGAAACAGGAACTTGTCCTTTCGAAATCGGCATACAACAGAGACAAAATACTATTCAATCAAAAAGTAATTTCAGCTTACGACATGGAAATAGCGGAACAAACCTACCTGAACAAGCAACAGGATTATCTTCAATTGCAAACAAGTATTTCCCTACAAAACGTAGAGACTTCGCAAATGAAAGAATCGGTCAATAAACTATCCATTCAGTATTTACAAGAAAAACATCAACTGTTTTCCGACTTGAAATCCACTCATCGTGAATTATTGGCTGCCATTGCCAATTGGGAACAAAACTATTTGTTGATTGCCTCGCAATCGGGTGTGGTTACCTTCAATACGTATTGGAAACGAAATCAGTTTGTCAATGCAGGAGATAAAGTATTTGCTATTGTTTCGCATCAGCCCGGGCAGTTGATTGGTAAGATAAAAGTTCCTGCTTCAGGTTCAGGTAAAATACAGATTGGACAAAAAGTAAATATTAAAGTGGCAGGTTATCCCTATCTGGAATATGGTTTCCTAAAAGCTGAAACCAAAGGTATATCCCTTGTCGCCAACAACGATTATTACATGGTTGAAGTAGAATTTCCCAAAGGTCTACACTCAACGGTCAATAAAGACTTGAAGTTTACAGGAGAAATGAACGGCACAGCTGAAATCATAACAGAAAATCGTAGTATGATTGAGCGTATTTACACTCCGCTAAAACTTTTGGCAAAGAAATCGTTGGAATAAAAATATTAGAAAATACTAAACTATTTTGTAATGTGAATTAAATAATCAGCACTGATATGGAGGCTTCTCTAATAGTGAAAAAATACCCGGTTTGGCATTGCGTAAAAAAGTGCTTGTGTTCGGCATAGCGTCTTTCGTGGCTGTTGCACAACCTTTGATCAATAAATGTATGCTAGGCGAACAGGGATAATTAATTTAGATTTCTCACGTCCATCAGACAATATTTTTAAAATAAGCATGGATAAAGCATTAAGTAAATAACTTGTGATTTACAATTGAATAAGATTTTATATCAATGATAAGTTCTGTGCACGGTGCTTATAGTTGCCATTGAATAAACAAAATATACAGAGTAATTTGCAACTATTACTCTATAAACAATTAAAATTATTACCAAATGAAAACGTTAAAAATGAGCATTGAATACATTCAAGGCAAAATGAGTAGAGAAGAAATGAAGAATATTAATGGTGGGCATAATCAACAAGCAATGGGTTGTTCTTGTAATGGTGCAGTCAATCCTCCATATAACAGTTCTTGGGTTGATATTTATAGTAGTTTAAATGATATGGCTTCAGCTATTTCAACTCATTGTGCTAATGGCGGAAGCTGTAGTGCTATTTCAATCTTATAAATACTTTTTTCCTGGTCTTTAAAAAATTATGAATATCGTAAATATCAAGATGAAGTAAATTAAATGCGAGAAGTTTCTTATAACTTCTCGCACTTTGTCGCAAAAATTGAGATATTTGACAATCTATAACTTCTCTATTAATACCAACTTATATAACCAAATTTCCAAATTTCATAAAAGTTTTAATATAATGACCTACTAAATTCAAACATATTTAATATTGTATAGCCAGTATAAGATTAACAGCAAACAATTATATATATTTCCATATTTAAGTTTCGAAATTTTCATGACAAAACACATATAATTAATTACACAATTAAAGCAATACAAATATGATTAACAAAAAAACACCAATTCACTTTATAGATATTTTTTCAATACTGTTTCTATTTACCGTTTTTGCTAATTGCCAGCTAATTTTTGGAAAAGAAACAAAAGTAATACTCAAATCAACAGGAAATGAGATTGTAAGTATTTATAAACCAATTGACAAATATTGCAATTATTTTCAAACCCTTTCTAACGAATTTAAATTATCTCCTGAATTAGAGATTTGCTATAAACCTAAAATTTTAGATTTTTCTTTTATTCAAATAAGTTATTCAGATGGAAAACGCTATTCTTTGCTTTTACATAGTGGTGATTCTCTTCAATTGAGTTACAACAATGGTATACTTAATTTTAGTGGGGATAATGCTTCTGGTCAGGTTTATCTAAATACTTTCAGTCGAAGAGTAAATGTAGATTCTATTTTTGATCAACATTTAAAAGGAGGAATCAATATAGCGGCAATTAGGCAAGATATTAAAACACTATTTTTTGATGGTTTGAACAATGATATCAAACAATTACAAACCTCAGGAAAAATAAGCAAAGATTTTGGGCAAAAGATTTATAATGATATGAACTATGCAGTGGCAGACATGTATTTTTCTTGCTGTAATATGCTATTACGAGGTTTTAGGAAAGTAAAATTGACTCAAACTGATTCATTATCCATAAATAAATCGTTGGATTCTTTTTTTATTGCTTTACCACCTTATGATAAAAATATTATTAAATACAGGTATCCCTATAAATATATTTCTCGATATTATAGCATGCAATATAATAAATTGAATACTACTAAAAAAATCGAATTATTAAGTAATAATTCCGAAGACACATTCGGTCCCTATACTTCCTTTTTAATCTCACCTGATTACCTCCAAATTCCATTGTTTGGATCAATCTTTCTTAATCAAATAAACTACGGCTTTAATGAATTTGACAAGTCAAAGATGTATAATTTTATAAATGCTAAATTCCCAGAAAGTGAATACTTGAAGATTATTCAAGGAAAATATGTAGCACAGAAAAAAGAGGAAAATAAAACTCCTATTTCATTGGAAAATAAAATAAGCTTTCTAACTCGGCCTATTAAATCATTAAAAGAATTATCCACCATACCTGAGTTAAAAGGCAAAAGAATCTTTATTGATATATGGGCAACTTGGTGTGTGCCTTGTAAAATGCAATTTCAATTCAAAGATAAACTTGATTCTCTGGCAAAGAAATATGATATAGCTATTGTATATATATCGATTGACAAGGAAGTATTTAGAAATAAATGGACATCCGATGTTGAACAATTGAAATTAAATGGGAATCATATTCTGGCTAATGAAAATTTACAGGCTGATATTCAGAAAAGTATTTTCATGAATCAAAACATGGTCATTCCACGCTATTTATTGCTTGATAAAAATGCTAATATCCTGAATAATGATGCACCCAGACCTAGCGCACCTGATGATATAGAAAAATTGTTTAAAAATTAAGTGATAAAAATCGTGAGTTTATAGTCGGCAGAAAAAAAATCTTAATTCAGTTCATTGATGGCGTTAAAAATCACCGCTTCATATTGTGCCAGTGTTTTGCCCGGTTCGGCGTAGCGTAAAAAGGTTCATGTTCGGCATAGCGTCTTTCGCTATGTCGAAGCTAAAGGCAAGGCTCTGCCTTGCATATTGAAAAAGAATATGAAAAGCAGGAGCTTTTC
>Ga0209083_1004596_pt1 | contig 10365 bp, 19 predicted proteins | sample AM7aDNAmetaG_FD_184132 | JGI IMG/M metagenome (GOLD analysis project Ga0209083, IMG submission 184132) | Freshwater microbial communities from Finland to study Microbial Dark Matter (Phase II) - AM7a DNA metaG (SPAdes) (version 3) | ecosystem: Environmental > Aquatic > Freshwater > Lake ...
CCCGGAAGCACATCTTGGAATACACAGCAAACTATAGGATGTGTAAAAGTACGCGTCATCGATTTTTTTTATGGCTTAAATAAACTAAAATATACCTAAATAATTAATTTTTCAATATCTTTACAATAACGAAAAAATGGTAATTTCTACCGGAGATGCAGTTAAAAATGATGTTGATTATGCTAATTCACCACCAAGAGGAACTGGTAAATATGCAGCAGATGAATGGAATCGTTGGGAAGAATTTTGTACAAAAACATACAACCCAAGACTTGAAACTATTTCAGAAAATGATCCTCACATTCAGAAATTCATTGATTATATTGAAGCTAACAAAGATAATAATTTCTTATTCAATGTATCAAATATGATTAAATCAGGAATTGTTAAAACTCGTTTGTCAAATTATATTACCGGTGGTTGTTCTTTTTATTTTGGTAGATTACACGCAGAAGAAATGAAAAGAAAAGCTGAAATGGGAGAAACAAAACAACCACAAAAACCATCTGAATGGGTTGGTAAAGTAGGTGAAAAATCAAACTTTGAAAATCTTGAAGTCGTTAATGTTCGTTCTTATGAAAATCAATATGGTTGGCAAACGGTATATAAATTGAAAGATAAAGATGGTAATATTTATACCAAATTCGGTATTATTGGTCCTCAGTTTATTGTAAAGAAAACAGAAACAGATCCAAAAGAAGGTGAATTACAAGTTGGTGATATTGTGTCTGGAACTGCTGATGTAAAAGATCACAATGAATATCAGGGAGTTAAACAGACAATTCTTGGAAGATTTTCAAAATTGAAATAAATTTTAATAACCACTTATTTACTATTATCTAACCAATAATCTGCTAATTTTTCAGCATTTGGATCATTTTCATCTAGTAATTTACAATCAGATAATTCATATTTGTAAATATTTTCGTGATATTGTTGTGCAGATTTCAAATCGGTTGAAACAAACACACCTTTCCAATTACCTTTTCCAAATTCCGGAGATGGGGCACCTCTATAAACGATAGTTTTATTTTCGTTAAACTCTCTTATTAAAAAATTTTGAAAATTAAGAATCATTTTTAATCTTCTTCTATTGCAGCACCACCATGAAACATTGAATCTATTTCATCTGGATTTATATCACCCTCTTCTTCTGATCTTCTTCTTTTTTCTTCTTCTTCATATGAATCAACAAATTCTTCTTCATCTGGTGATTGTTGTTTAACATAATCGGTAGGATTAATTTTATCCCATCTTACAGAATAAGTTAATTTATCTGGTGGTGTTCCAGTTAAATATTTTAAAAATACATTAACTTCTCTTTTCTTCATTGATCCTGCACCTAATTCTAATCTGAATTCATAATCTGGATCTACATATTTGAAATCTTGTGGATCAACAGAGAAAGTAACCTTTGTCATTTTATCGTGAAAAACAACATCTCTAACTTTATCAAATTCGTTATTTAATATTTCTTTTGTTGTTAATTGAACATCTTCGTTTCTCATTATTTCTCTTACATCTTCAGTAGGTGGATTATTACGTTGTTTATTTGAAGGTAATTGTCTATAACTTTCAATATATGATTTTAATTTAGAAACAAAATCTTCTAATTTCTTTTTATTTTCTGGTTCATCTTTTTCTTCCCAAGCTATACCAGTCGGATATCTCATTACTATACCTTTATTTTTGTAATAGATGCAAGTTCCTCTATCACTAAAATTAACAACCATTTGACGGTCATCAATACTTTTTGCTTCTAAAAATAGTTGAAATGATTTAATAAATTTGTCCATATAAATCTATGTTATTTTTTACATAGTTTATATATTAAAATAAAAATGCCGATTTTTTATCTTACCGTATGATGTAAATAACAATCAAAAGTTAAATCATCATAATACCATAAAGAAAAAACAGCGGTATATGTTTTCTTCATATTAAAATCACTTAATTCTAAACCGGATATTTCCTTAACATCAATAGATTTTTTAAAAAAATCCTGTTCTAAGAAACTTATTTCTTCCTTAGTTAATCCTCGTTTAAATAAATAATTATATTGAATATGTGTACCGCTTCTGGTATCAATTAATTTAAATTTCGATTTAAAATCAAATGCGTGTAATAATTCTTTTTCCTTTTCATCTAAAATATCTTCTAATATATCCATAAGTGTGTCTCCCGTTATATATAGACTTTAAAAGAAGATAAGTTTATGATTTTATCATGAAATTACCTTTCCATCTATCATCTGAACAAATTTCATTTAATTGTTCTGATGTTAAATTATTTGGATCCCAACCCTTTTTCTTCGCATATTCATTCTTAAACATTTCACGAAGTTCTTCTAAATCTTTTTCAGATAAAGCTGAGTCATTTATTAATTCATATTCTTCATTCATTTCAATTATAATTTATTTTTTAATTTTTCTGATTTGTTCAAAATATATGTCCAATTTAGTAAATTTGTTTCACCTATCATGTTTTGTATTTCTTCATTTGAAAATCTAATAAATTCTTCTGTATCATCCATAAATTTTATGAGAGCAAGAGGTGACATTGTTTTTTCACCAATAACAGATATATTTCTAACTCCATGACTTTTCATATATTCCATGGCATCTTTTTCTTCTTGACTTTTATAATTTTCCATATTATTATATATTATTTTTTAATCGATGTGAATTCGTGAAGTTAAATACATTTTGGGTGTAAAATTTTCTTCAGAAATAAGAGATATTGATTGAGCTACTGTTGTAAGATATAAATTATCTTTTGTTTCCAATTCTTTATTTATATATTCAACCAATTTTTTAGTTAATATTCCTTCAAGTTGTATAACAATTTGTGTTCCATCAATTCCTCCATCTTTCATATCACTTACTTGTTTCATATTTATATCAATATCAAAACTCAAAGTTGGTAATCCTTGTTTTAATATTACATTTTTTTCTGTTAAATTTAATTGAGATAAAATCTTTAATGAAACTGGTAATAAATTTTGAGCAATATCATCTGTTGCACTAACAATCAAATTTTCATTTTGATATTGTTGATGAAATTCAGCGTATTCAGCCATGATTTTTCTGATTTTTTCAAACGACATTTTTCTTTCCTATAATCATAAAGATTAATTTCAGCTCCAATTAATTTTGCTAATTCAAAAATAGCATCATCAATAGGATCATATTTTTTATCAATTTCATCGAATTTCTTTTGTACTCTTTCTAACATGATTCTTCCTTTTTCGTTACATTCTTCTTGTGTAGAACCATGTACATCGTGCTCAAAAGAAGAACACCATTCTTTACTTTTCATATCATTTCTAAATTTAATGATCTTAACAAAACAATCTGGTGTAGATGATTTTTCTTTTATATATCCACAACCAGAAAAATCATAATGACCACTACATCCAGATGATCCAGATGTTCCCTGTTTACTAGCTTCTTGCCCACAATAAATACTCATTTTTTATTTATTATTTTTAATCCCAAAAAACCACGTGCATATAATTTGTTTGATAAATTAAATAAATATTTTATATCAAATTCACAATCTATATATTCTTTCACTTGTTCCTTTTCTAGTTTAATTATTTCTTCTTCACCATCTTCATATTTAATTAGAACTATTGGTTTGTGATATTCTTTAAGTTTTGTACCATCATCTTCTGGTGATATTTCTGATATCATTGATATACTCCTAACACCAATACTTTTCATATATTCCATTTGTTCTTTTTCTTCTGGTGTTTCTATATGAATTGGTGGTGTATCGGATAATGTTCCATCTGATTTTAATTTTTCTATAAATTCATCCATGTTATTTGTTATTTTTTTAGTCAATTTCATATTTTGAGTATATATTAGCAAACAATGGTCTCAATATTTTTCTATTTTTAATATCAATTTTTCATTTTATTTGTTTATATATTAGTAAATGATTTATGAAAATATAGACAAATCTATATTTCTATTCGTATCATTTTATCATTACTGACATTATAATACATCTGATTTAAACAAAAGTCTAAATCATGGGTGAACCATACATCCTTAACTTTTTTACCGATGTTAATCGCTGAATTTAAGTCTCTATCAATAAACTGACCTTTACTTATTTCTACAATTCTATTATCTAAATCAGATGAAAACATAATTTCATCTGTTAAACAATTTTGTTGCGATGTATAAGCTTCATTTACATGATAATGATCCATATTTACTTTTTTGGATTTATATTCCAAAAAAGTTTTAAATCTACCCAGAGCAAGGGTTGATTTAGATATTCCACTCAATTTTTTATTTTCTTTACAAACTATCTTTTTTATTTTTAAATCCCCAACAATTAATGATCCAATATCATTTTTAATACATTCGTTAATAATATACGTTGATACTTTATGTTGAAAATCAATAATTTTATTTGATAGTTTTCTTTTCTTTTGGACAAATCTTTTATTTATTTTATTATATTTATTACTTCTTTTCTTTTTTTTATCTTTAATTGATTGAAGATATTCTATATTTTTTTCCAATTTCTTCAATTTTAAATTTTTTATCTGAATGTTGTCCATACAATTTGAATAAGATGTTACTATATTGCTATAACCCAAATCAATTGACATGAAATTAGATTTATTCAATTTATTGTTTGATGGTTTTTCAGAATAAACAAAAATGATATAATAATCATTGTTATTTTCTCTTTTGAAAGTTATTGTTTTAACATTTTCATTATTAATTATCGAACAATATTCTGAAAGATTAATATTTAAGTTATATTTATTTAATAAATTGATAATTAATACATTATTCATTATTTTAAACCCTCCCATGCCATTGTTATAATCATACATAAATGATGTGAAATATTTATAGGATTTGAATTTATAAGGAAATTTAGATGTAATATCTTTTTTATGTTTTTCATAAAAAGATTTAATATTGTTTATAAAAGATTTACAAGTATTTTGTGCAGATTTACTATTTATTGTTAATTTATTTAACCATCTATAATCAACATATTTTTGATTTATTTCTTTGAAAGTTAATTGTTTATCTTTAATAGAATCCAATAAATAATTATACAATAAACGATGTTCGTTAGAAAGAGTTTCTAATTTTATTATTTGATTTTGATTTAATCTAATTTTTATTTTCAATGATAACATTTATTATACCTTTTTTCTTTAATAATATATATTAAATAAAAAATGTCGTTTTTTTCTATTTTAAAAAGTAAAACAAAATATATTAAACTTAGTATAAACATGAAACATAGATGAAAAATTACAATGGCTGATGAATTATTTGAAAATAAAATTTCAAACACAGATTTAGATATAAACTATATTATAAATATAGTTCAACAGGTATTGAATAAGGTTCATAAAAATCCACAAAAAAGAATTTTAAAAATAAGACCAAATGAACAAACACCAAAAGAAATTTCAATGGCTTGCGCTGTATGTGGAGATAGTCATGATAAAATGAATATTAAACGTTCACATTTATATTTAAGAAATATGTATGTGAAATGTTATAATGAAGATTCATGTAGTATGTTTTTTACAAAATGGTGTGAACATTTTGGAATCAAATTAGATCCAGAAAAGAAACTACAAATTTATGATTATATAAGTCAAAATATTTCTTTTTCATCAAAAGAAGATTTTGCTATTGAAAGTTTAGATAAACTTTTAGATGCAAAAGAATATATGTCTTTTCTTAACACAAAAAAAGGAAGTTTTCTAACAAATATAAATACTATAAGAAAAGGAACACAAGCATTTAATTATTTAGTTGAAAGAAAAATACATAATTTCAGTAATATTCTTCAAGGAATTTACCACATTACAGGAAAATGGAAAATTCCAGTAATTATTATTCTTAACAGAGTAGGAAATAAATTATTAGGTTTCCAAGTAAGGAATTTAAAAGAAAAAGATAGAATTTATAAGGAGCATGAATTTGAATATCTATATAATTATATGCACCCAGATGATCCACTGGATCAACTTGAATCTGTCTCATATAATAAATTATCACACCTTTTTAATATATTAAATGTTAATTTTAATCAACCAGTAAATGCTTTTGAGGGATATTTGGACTCTGTATTTTTTCCAAATTCAATATCTTTGTTAGGATTGGATACAGATATAAGTATTATTGATAACGAAAATATAGATCTAAGATTTATATTTGATAATGATGAACCCGGTATTCGTAAAGCTAAAAAAATGCTAGAACAAGGAAAATGTGTATTCTTGTGGAGAAAATTATTTGATGATATTGACAAAGGTGATTATAAATATAGAAAAATATTAGAAGAAACAAAAGATATGAATAAATTAGTTCAGTTATTAAATAACGCAAATATTTATTTTGATTTACATTTGGATAATTATTTTTCTAGAGATAAGTTTGATTTAATCTATTTAAAAGACAAAGAAAAGAAGAAAAAAGATAATTTTAACAATAAAAGTGATTTGTTAAACTTTGACATCACAAATTAATATAAACGATATGACTGAACAAGAAAAATCGGCATATGATAATTTTTTTGATATATTAATTGATAATTCTAATAAAGAAGTAAAATTCATTAATAATTGCACTCCTGAATTCACTGGATATAAGGCAAGAACACTTGAATGGAAATTTGGAAAAGTAAGAAAGATAGTTTTGGATGTTTTTCATACAAATTACTTTGAAAATGGCGATACTGGTTCAGAATTATTAAACAAACACGATAGATTCTCAAATTATTTTCCTTTTTTGAGTCTTAAAGTTTATCATCCTCAAAATGAATCTAAAACTAAAGAATTAGAATCTATTTATGATAAACAAATGAGAACTTTATTTGAAATTTATCATAAAAATCAATCAATAAAATGAATATAATTGAAAAATTTGTTAAAGAATGGTTGTTATTACAATGTAATATGACGGAACAACAAATAGAAATGAATAAAATATTATTAGTCAATAAAATAGATAAATTAACAGAAGAACACGCAATAATAAATTATGAAATTAAACAAAATCAAATTATTTTAATAAACGATGAAGATAAACATATTACTATAAATTTAAATATTCATCCAACGATAAAATATTAAAAATCATATTAAATAAATGGCAAAAAATGATATTATAAAATTTGAAATGAGTCAATCCAATCTAAGAACTCTATTGGATAAAATGAAAGACTTAACAAAAATAGATAAAAGATTAGTAATCAGATTCGACAAAGATACTTTAATTATTTTTTCTTTTGTTGGTGAAAGCTTTAAAAATATTTTTGCTTTCAAAAATTATATTTTTAAAAATGAAGAAGTAATTGATTTAATTACCGAAATAGAAAAACCTGTCGTTTTTATAGCCAAAGATGGTAAAAAATTATGGAGTTATCTTAATAATTTTTCTGATTATGAAAGAATATTCTGTGAAGTGATGTTTGATGATGAATATTACGCTAATTATTTAAGAATAAAAAGTGAAGAAGATAAACTAGATCTTAGAATTATAAGTGGTGATTCTCTTCTTGTCGGTAAGGAAATAAATCTTGATGATATTAATAAAATAATGGATATCAATAATTCAAAATTCCATTTTAAACTCACTAGTGTAGAATATGATAAGATAAAAAAGATGACAACCATTGATGTTAAAGAAAACGACATCATACAAATTGTTATCGAATCTAATGTATTATATGTTGGTGAACCTCCGAAATGGCAGATTAAGATTTGTGATATTCAAATGGAAAATGAAGTATTTACATTCCCTAAAAGATATTTCAACACCATATCAACATCTAGCTTTATAGATATTTATGTTTTTGACACTTGGATTCTTACAAAATTCGATGATTACAATTTATTAATTGTATTAGAAACTAGCATTTAATTTTTTCATTAAAAAATTTTGTTGTATCTTTGTAAAATGACAACAAATTATGCTTTATTTTTAGATGATGAAAGATTTCCTTATGTAAAAAGGAAAAGGGACAATAAATTTATTATTACTCCCAAAATTGATACTGCTTACGAATTAACCGGCGATATAAGATATAAAAATCTGGATTGGGTTATTGTTCGTAATTTTGGTGATTTTGTAAAAATTGTAGAAGAAAGAGGATTACCATATATTATATCTTTTGATCACGATTTAAAACTTGATCATTATCACTATTACAGAAAATATACCATATATACTGGTTGGATTGATTATACTGTTTTAGAAGGTACTGGTTTTGAATGTGCTAAATGGTTAATCGAATATATGTTAAATAACAATTTGAGTGAAAATTGTCCAGAAATTCTTGTTCATACTCAAAATACGATTGGTGCAGAAAACATTAGAAAAGAATTTGAAAGTTTCAAAAGAAATTCTTGAATTTTTTTAATCCAATCTTTTCATTATATTTGTTTCAAACGTATAAAAAGAAGATTTATGAAAACAAAAAGTGTATTTTATTTATGTCTTATTATAGCCATTGTATTTTTCGCCCTTGGTGGAATGTCTTTAGGAATCGGTCTAGGTATAGGTCTTTATATAGGTAAAATCCTATTTTGGACAGTCCTCATTGGATTTGGTATATTAATTTTTTATTTACTATTTGGAAAACACAAGAAAAATGACTCTGGAACAACAAATTGATTACGACATTAAAAGGTCTATGCTTGATAAAGCGGAACTAAGGCTTGAAGCATTGAGACAAATCAAAACTTCTATCTCTGTTGAAAAAGCAAAGGATGGAAAGGATTTGACTACTGAACAAACAATTAAAATCGTTCAGAAATTGGTAAGTCAATCAACCGAATCAGCAACTCAATATGCACAAGGTGGTAGAATTGACTTAGTTGATCATGAAATGGCTTTAATTACCATATTTAAACTTTATTTGCCCGAACAAATGAATGAAATAGAAATAACCGAAAGGGCCAAACAAATTATATCTGAAGTTGGTGCTACATCAATAAAAGATATGGGTAAAGTTATGGGTGTTGCTACCAAAGAATTTCTTGGTAAGGCTGATAGTAAAATGGTTGGTTCAATTATTAAAAAACTATTGTCATGTTAAAAATAAAAGTATATAAACTGGATAAACATCCCGAACAAGGTTTAACAATTCAAGAAGATAATTCTAAATCATTTTCAATTTGGCACGATCCTTATCAGGGTGGATACGCTTATGATGCTGATTGGTATAGAGTCAAAGAAAAATGTAAATCTTTTGATGAAGCTTATCAATTTATTGTGAATCAATATGGAAGTATTACCGAAATAGAAGATAACTAATGGAATCCAGCGAATTACAAAAACAAATAGTTGATACTTTCACAAAACATTTCGGGTACACTCCCAAAGGTGAAAGAATAAAAGATATCACCAATGAGTTTTTTGAACTTATGAGAAGTGATGGTCCTGAAAATGAACTAGAAGAAATCGGTGATTTGATTTCAACTCTTATAAAATATGCCAATGAACATGGTGTTAATTTTGAGAGTTTATGTTTTGCTACCTTAGCAAAAATAAATCGAAGAGAAGAACAATATAGAGCTCTTGGTAGAAAACTAAAAGTAGCTCTTTATGGTGGTGCTTTTGATCCTATTCATAAAGGTCATATTCAAGTATGTCAATTCGTTCTAAATACAAGCAAGGAATTTGATGAAGTGTGGATTGTTCCTTGTTTTTCACACATGTATAATAAAAAAATGGCTCCAGCTGCTGATAGATTAGAAATGTGTAAAATCGCAGCAGAACGTGATAGACGTATTAAAGTATATGATTACGAAATAGCAAATAAACTAAAAGGTGAAACTTTCTATTTTCTAAAAAGATTAAGAGAAGAAAAAGAATTATTGGAAACTCACCAATTCAGCATGATTATTGGTCAAGATAACGCAAACAATTTTCAAAAATGGGTCAATTTTGATGAATTAGAGAAAATGATTAGATTTGTAGTTGTACCTCGCCAAGGTGTCGAAAGGGATACGAATGTTGACTGGTATCTAAAACCCCCTCATATCTATTTAAACAAAGAAAAAAACAACATTTCCGAAGTATCATCAACTGAAGTTAGAAAATTGATTACAAGTTGTAGAGTAAGATTTGATTCTCCAAAAGATATTAAATATTTAGATGTGTCAATTCTAGAAAGACAACTTCTACTTAAATTAGTTGATGAAAAAGTATGGAACTACATTCTAGAAAAAGGATTATATGAACTACTACTACACTAAAGATGTAGTAGTTTCGGGAACATAGTGTTCCTTCTTTTTAAGCGCTTCATAGCTTGTGCCACAAGTGGTCTTATTTTTGCTCCACGCTCGTAATCGTCAGTTCCTGA
>Ga0209083_1004597_pt1 | contig 10364 bp, 11 predicted proteins | sample AM7aDNAmetaG_FD_184132 | JGI IMG/M metagenome (GOLD analysis project Ga0209083, IMG submission 184132) | Freshwater microbial communities from Finland to study Microbial Dark Matter (Phase II) - AM7a DNA metaG (SPAdes) (version 3) | ecosystem: Environmental > Aquatic > Freshwater > Lake ...
TACTATGCCCGTATCTGCAGTAATCGTAGGTCCTCCATAGATTGAAGAAAGTACAAAAACTGAAGTAGTTATAAGTTCTATCATATAAAAATCAGAGATGACTCTGATTCTTATATATACTATCATGCCCGGCTATAAAAGTCAATGGTTATGGCACTCATTTTAGTGTTAGTCAAATACCAAAATATGGCTTAGTTGAGCCATATTTTAATTGATTTTATACCATATTTATGGTGTAGTTTTTTGCACTAAATTGCCAAACCCAAATATTATTTCAACCCAACACAATTCGAGGCTGGGGTAAACCCTGCTGACCGAGCTTCTGCAATAGTTTTAAACCAAACTTTGTTTTCTTCTTTGATTTTTGACACTCCAGAACACCAAGGATAATAATATTTTGTTCCAGATTTTGATGCGACAACTTCCCCACCTGCCTGCACAAACAGACCTGTTTGTGCAGGCGTATTTGTTTTTTCTTCTTGTGTAGCTAAAACTGTTGCATACATTGCATCTTGAGTTTTTAGTATAGAAATTGGTACTTTATTCTTCTCATAACTTGATAGCTTCCCAAGGCCAAAAGAGGCCATTCCAACAAGAATTATAGTAATTACGATATATATGTCATCTTTAATTTTAAGACCTTTTTCTCTGCTGTATGCTCTATCTTTAATATCACCAAAAAAGAGCTTGATTTTTTCTGTAAAATCTTTTATACTCATATTCACGTTATTGTATCAGAAATCCCTGCGAAAAGGGATAGTTTGTTAAGTAAATAATATATCATGGCACATAAAAAAGCAGCAGGTTCGTCCAAAAACGGAAGAGACTCCAATCCAAGATACCTTGGTATCAAGATTAACGCTGGAGAAAAAACTAAAATTGGACAAATAATTTTAAGACAAAAAGGCAGAGATACTCTCGCTGGTAAAAATGTTGGTGTTGGTAAAGATCACACACTTTTTGCACTGAAAGATGGAGTTGTTGAGTTTGGAACAAAAAGAAAGAATAATTTTGATTCAACAATTACAAGAAGGGGTATAGTTCACGTTTTATAATTTAATACAAAAGGGCGGCCACTTCGTGGCCGCCCTTTTGTATTTGCTTTAAACTACTTCCCCGCTTTAATCACAATATTTAGCTTGTATACTTGTCCCTCAACTTTTAATTCTATTGGGTGTTCCCCCACCTCTTTTATTGATTTTTCTAAATCAAAATGTTCTGGTGAAAGTACTACCCCAGTTTCTTTTTTAAACTCATCAATTATTTGTCCCTCGTGTATACCTGCAAAAAGATGTCCTTTGTCATTTACTTTTCCGCTAATATGTAATTTACCATCTGGAAGTTTACTGACTGCATATTCAAAAGCTTTTTTGAAATCTTCTTTTAAGATTGCATCTCTTTTCTTTCTTTCTTCCATGCCTTTTAAGTAATTTGGTGTTGCAGGTACAGCAAGTCCATAAGGAATAAGGGCATTTAGCGCGTATCCATCAGCCACTTCTTTTATCTCATATTTTCTTCCAATTTTTTTTACGTCTTTAATTAATATAATCTTCATACATTTATTTATTATCTAATAAACTGATTGCTTTATCCATTTGTGGATCTTTGTTTGCTTTTACGTCATCTGCAGTCATATTAACCTCATAGTCAGGAGTAAGTCCGCCATCTGAAATTGATATACCGTTTGGTGTTAGCCATCTTGCTATCGTCACTTTGAGTGAGGTGTCTGGTGTTATATTAATCAACTCTTGCACAGACCCTTTTCCAAATGTCTTTGTTCCAACAATTTTTGCGATTTTATGTTCTTGCAATGCTCCAGCTAAAATTTCGGACGCTGATGCTGAACCACTGTCTGCAAGGATCATCATTTGCAGGTTGCTATTAAAAATATCATAACCTTTGCTTCTGTATATTTGTTCATCAATATTTGTGCCAAAATCTTCTTTTACAACTGTTTTTCCTAAAGGTAGAAACCAGCTTGCCATGTCTACTGCAGATTCTAAGTATCCTCCAGGATTTCCCCGAAGATCGAGAATTAATTTTGTTTTCCCTGATGCAATAAAATCACGAAGTGCTAATTTAAACTTATCGACTGATGGAGCATAAAAATTATAAAGTTTAATTACAAACACATCCCCTTTAATTTCTGTTTCTGCAGTTGGAACATCAATAATACCTCGTATGATTTTTATTTCTACTGGTTCTGTTTTTCCATCTCTTGCAAATTTAATTGTAACGACAGTACCAGCTTTTCCACGAATAAGTTTTACTGCTTCATCTACTGACATTCCGGCGGTGGTTTTTCCATCGATTGCAAGAACAACATCACCTTTTTGTACTCCAGCGTTATATGCGGGAGTTCCTTTTAATGGGGCTACAACAACAATATTTTTATCTTTAATAGCTAATTCCATTCCAACACCTTCAAAATTTCCACTGATATCTCCGGCAAAAACCTTACTTTCTTCTGGTGGCATAAATACCGTGTATGGATCTCCATATGCTGCAGTTAAGCCTTGTATTGCTCCCCAAATTTTATCTTGGTCAGTTATTTTCTTTGCATCCTTATGTGTATAAACAAATTTTTGACTTAAAATGTTCCATGTTTCCCAAAAGGCGTCCATGTTTGCCGTAGATGTAGAAATAGATGGTAAGGAGGAAGTACTTGCTACAATTATATTAGCTGAACTACCATTATATCTTGCTGATTTACCAAAATATACACCGCAACCAAAAGAAGCAGCTAACAATAATACAACAATTAAGACTAATTTGTATCTATTTAAATTACTATTCATGTTTGCGTATTATCTCAAAAAATAATGTTTATGTCCAACATTATAGCTATTGTTATACTTCAGGATACAATATATAATATATGGGTAAGTTTAATAATATTATTAAAATAAAATGGTAAAAAAATACACAAATAATTCTATTACTTGGGTTGACGCTGAAAGTCCAACCTCAGAAGAAATACGAAGCATAATGGAAGAGTATGATATAAATCCTGATATAGCTCGAGAATTACAACTTCCAACTTATAAAGAAAAGGCACTTGTATCAAAAGATTACTTGTACATGGTTTTGCACTTTCCTACTATTCGCCACACACATATTGAAAATTCAACCGAACAAGAGATTGATTTTGTTGTGGGTAAAGATTTTATAATAACAACAAGATATGAGCACATTGATGCAATAGATAGATTTTCAAAAACATTTGAAATGAATAATATACTCCAAAAAGGTCTTATGGAAGATAATGCAGGATATGTTTTATATTATTTAATTAAAGAGCTTTATAGAGCGCTGTCAGATGAAGTTGATAGTATTAATGATAGATTGAAAGAAATTGAAAAAAATATTTTTAAGGGGAAAGAGAAAGAAATGGTTATGGATATTTCGATGGTAAATAAAGACTTAATAAATTTTAATCATATCATTCTTACACATGAAGTATTAGAATCAGTAGCTTCATCAGGAATAAAAATGTTTGGCAATGCTTTCTCAGAAAACTTTGCAAAAATTTTAAACGAATATCATCGAATAGAAAAAGTTTTAAATAGTAACATTGATTTCTTAAGAGAACTTAGAAGTACAAACGATTCACTTCTTTCAGCAAAACAAAATGAAACCATGAAGGTCATTACAGTTTTTGCTTTCTTGACTATCCCTTTTTCAATCATCACTGGTTTTTTTCAGATGAGTGTAGATCATATCCCATTTTCATCATTGCCCTACATTTGGTTTATAATAATTGGTATCGAAATTGCTGTAGCGTTGTCACTATTTATATTAGCAAAGCTGAAAAAGTGGATTTAAAATAATGTTTGATTTTCTAAAATCTAAAAAAAATACTGGTAATCCTATTTATCTTTACAATACTCTTACAAGACAAAAGGATTTATTTAAGCCAATAAAAGATAATAAAGTTGGAATGTATACTTGTGGTCCAACTGTTTATGGCTATCCTCATCTTGGAAATCTTCGCACTTATATTTTTGAGGATATTCTTAAAAGAGTTTTATTTTACAATGATTATAAGGTAAATCATGTAATGAATATTACTGATGTTGGTCATCTTACAAATGATCGAGATATGGGTGAAGATAAGATTGAAAAAGAAGCGCAAAAAGAAGGAAAAACTGCTTGGGAAATTGCAGAATTTTATGCTAATGCTTTTTTTGATGATGAAAAATATTTAAATATTATAAAACCAAATATAGTTTGCAAGGCTACTGATAATATCCCTGAACAGATTAAAATGATACAAACTCTTGAGAAAAAAGGTTTCACTTATAGAACAAGTGATGGAATATATTTTGATACTTCAAAAGTTTCGGATTATACAAAATTGTCTGGACAACATCTCGAAGAATTAAAAGAAGGTGCTCGTGTTGAGATAAATGATGAAAAGAAAAATCATACAGATTTTGCGCTTTGGAAATTTTCACCGACTGATAGTAAAAGAGAAATGGAATGGCCAAGCCCATATGGAATTGGTTTTCCAGGCTGGCACTTAGAGTGTTCAGCGATGAGTATAAAATACCTTGGCGAGCAGTTTGATATTCATTGTGGAGCTGTGGACTTTATTAATCTTCATCATACAAATGAACTTGCTCAATCTGAATCTGCGACTGGTAAAAAACCATGGATTAAATATTGGATTCACGGTGGATTTTTAAATTTAGATGGTGGTAGAAAAATGAGCAAAAGTGCAGGTGATGTTTTGACTCTTAGTAATATTTTTATTGATAAAGGAACGAATCCCCTTGCCTTTCGTTTTCTTACACTTGGTACACATTATAGAAAACCTATGGATTGGAGTGATGATTCTGTTATACCTGCAAAAAATGGTTATGAAAATTTACTTTCAAAAATTTCAAATCTTGGAAATAAAATTGATAAAATCAACAACGAGTGGAAACAAAAATTTATTGCAGTTATAAATGATGATTTAAATATGTCGCAAGCACTTGCAGTATTAAATGAAATGTTGAAGTCTGACATACCATCTGCAGATAAATTGGCTACCGCTTTGGATTTTGATAAAATTTTTGGATTAAACTTAAAAGAAGCTATTGGGAAAAAGGTAGTGATACCGGATGGTGTTCAAATGCTTGTTGAGGCAAGAAAAACAGCTAGAGATGAAAAAAATTGGATAAAATCAGACGAATTAAGAGAGAAAATAAAGGAATTGGGCTATGAGGTCAAAGATACTCCAGGAGGTCAAGAGATAAAAAAGATTTAATTAAAGAAAAAGAGGGGGTTTTGCTTCGCAAAACCCCCTCTTTTTCTTTCCACACATTAACAACACATTATTCAGTGTTTTTCTATTGCAGTTATTTTATAGCTCATGATAATATGAGTATATAAAATAAATTAATGGCGACAGAAACAAGAAAAATAAATATAAGAATTCCTCCGCAAAATGTTGAATCAGAGCAAGCACTTTTGGGTTCAATTTTATTACGTCCAGAAGTTATTGTTGAAGTGATGGATATTATTCGACCGGAAGCTTTTTATGCAGATAAACACAAAACAATTTTTGATGCGATGCTCAAGCTTTATGAAAAAAGAGAGCCTATAGATATTCTTACTTTATCTTCAAAATTAAAAGAATCAGTTGATTTGGATAGAATTGGTGGAATGAGTTATCTTACCGAGATAGTAAATTCAGTTCCCTCTGCTTCAAATGTTGAGCACTACGCAGAAATTGTTTCAAAAAAACATACAATGCGAAAGCTTATCGAGGCAGCTGAACATATTGCAAAAATTGGCTACGATGAAGAAACTGAAATTGCAGAACTCTTGGATAAAGCTGAAAAGAAAATATATGAAGTCACAACAAAAAATATTTCAGGTAAATATTTTGAGATGAAAGATGTCCTTGGTGAAGCGATGGAACGACTTGATAGAATTCACAAATCAAAAGGGGTACTTCGTGGAGTACCAACTGGTTTTAAAGATTTAGACACAAAACTTTCCGGGCTTCAAAATTCTGATTTAATTATTCTTGCAGCAAGACCTTCTATTGGAAAAACTTCTCTAGCTCTTGATATTGCAAGAAATGCTGCAATAAGACACAATGTCCCAACAGTAATTTTCTCTCTTGAAATGAGTGCCCATCAGCTTATAGACAGAATGCTTTCTGCTGAATCTAAAGTAAGTGCTTGGGAATTAAGAACTGGAAATCTAAAGCTTGAAGAAGAGTTTGGCAGGATTTCTGCAGCTCTCGATCCCCTTTCAAAAGCACCTCTATTTATTGATGATCAGGCCGGAAATAATATTTTGAAAATTCGCTCAATTGTTCGCAGATTAAAACACGAGAAGAATTTGGGGCTTATTATTGTCGACTACTTGCAACTTATGACACCAATTCACACACGTGGCGGAGATAATATGGTGCAACAAATCACCGAAATTTCCCACTCTCTAAAACAGCTTGCAAAAGAGTTCGATGTCCCTGTCCTTGCACTTTCACAGCTTTCTCGTGCAGTGGAACAAAGAGGTGGAAAACCAAGACTTTCAGACTTGAGAGATTCCGGTTCTATTGAGCAAGATGCTGACGTAGTTTTGTTTATCCACCGAGACGCAAACGAAGAAGGTGGTGGTAAAAAGCAAGAAGCAGAAATACTGATTGAAAAGCACAGAAATGGTCCAACGGGCGTTGTAAAACTATTCTTCGATAAAGATAAATCATCTTTCCTTTCAATGGACAATTCTGCACAATTTGGCGAATTTAATAATCCTGAAGGAGTATTCTAAAAAAATGGATAGTATTGAAAAACTAATTAAAATATTTTCTGAATTCCCCGGTATTGGTCCCAAACAAGCCAGAAGATTTGTTTATTTTTTGATAAATAAAAATGGTGGTTATATTGATGAATTAAAAAATGAAATTGTTGAACTCAGAAAAAATGTTTCCTCATGTTCTGATTGTAAAAGATACTATTTTTCCAAACACGAAAATCAAAACTTGTGTGATATTTGCTCTGACAAAAAAAGAGATGAAAGTATCCTTATGATTGTTAGTCGTGATGTTGATTTGGAAAATGTTGAGCGAAGTCACCCATTTTTAGGAAAATATTTTGTGCTTGGTGGTCTTGTACCAATTCTCGATAAAAATCCTGAGCAAAAAATTCGCTTAAAAGAACTTCTCGCTTTAGTTAGCAGAATGTCAGAGAAAGGATTAAAAGAGATTATTCTTGGTCTTGATGCCAATTCTGAAGGAGAATACACCGCAAATATTTTAAAAACTTCCCTATCTCCATTAACAAAAAAATATTCTATAACGATATCCGAGCTTGGCCGCGGGCTTTCCACTGGTACGGAGCTTGAATATTCTGACCCAGAAACTATTAAGAATGCATTTCAAAATAGAAAATAAAATTATGAAAAAATTTATTGAATTTTTTGGTTGGTATGGCACTGTTGCAATTTTGCTCACATATTCTCTTGCAATTTTTTCTGTATTATCACCAACAAATATTTGGTATCAAATATTAAATGTCACAGGTGGAATTGGACTTGCAACACTATCTATCCATAAAAAAGCATATCAAGTTGCTGTCGTAAATATTCTTTGGGCTATTGTTGGGCTTGTTGCAATATTCAGATTGATTTTAATTCACTAAAAAAAAAGAACCTCAGGGCATTGCTACCCTGAGGTTTTGTTCATCGAATCATTAATCATATCCTTGCATAAGGAGGGCATGCTTGTCGGCATTGGTTTGTAAACCTTACAAGCAGTTCTTTTCCATTCCTTTCTTCTTTCTCCCTCTCTTTTTTTTGAGCGAGTCCTTTGATTATTTTCTCCCTTTTTATTTTATTTTTTTGCAAATTATATGTTGCTTCTATCTCGTCTCTCCTCATCTTCTCTTCATTGGATTTTTTCTCTCTTTCGCGAATTATATTTAATGGTACAAATATAATTCCTCTTACACTTGAACATAATTTATGGCCTTCTTTTTGTGTTTTTCCGAATAAATAATCCTTCGGAATTAGTCCTAGGTGACATGGGTGATTTAGACACCATCTCACTGTGCCATCAGATAAATCGACGATCCTGTCTAACTGCTGATAAATTTCCGCAGTCACTGGTACTGTCACATTCCTCTTTATTTCAATCTGCATTTTTTGCCCCCTTTAAAACAGAAATACTAACTCTAAGAGTTAGTTATTTTTTTGTGCACCTGGTAGAATACTTTACCAGTAAATAGAAATAAGTCAAACAATTTCTATTTTTCTTTTCTTTCAATAGCAGCTTTTATGAAAGCTGTAAAAAGTGGATGTGGAGCAAGTGGTCTTGCTAAAAATTCTGGATGAAATTGTGTTCCTAAAAAGAATGGGTGCACTTTTTTTGGTAGCTCCGCAATTTCCATCAAAACTCCACTTGGAGATTTACCAGAAAATACTAATCCTGCATCTGTGATTTTTTCTATGTATTCAGGATTTACTTCATATCGATGTCGGTGTCTTTCTTGGATTACATCTTTATTGTAAGCATTATGAGCAATTGTTCCTTTTACTAGATTTGCATCGTAAGCACCAAGTCGCATACTTCCGCCGTAATTACATTCTGCAAGTAATTTCTTTTGGTCAGGCATTATATCTATAACAAGATTTTTAGAGTTCGGATTTATTTCTGCAGTATTTGCATCTTTAAGTCCCAAAACATTTCTTGCATATTCAATCACCATAAGTTGCATACCATAACAAAGTCCAAAATAAGGAATTCTATTTTCTCTGACATATTCTATGACAGCGAGCTTCCCTTCTATTCCAGATTCCCCAAAACCTCCGGGAACAATTATTCCATCAAATTTTTCTAGTGCTTTAAAATCCCCATGACTCTTGTGTTTACCTTCATAATCTCTTGAATTTATCGTATGAATTACAGCCTTTTTCCCTTGTGCATATGAAGAATATTTTATTGCCTCAAGCACAGAAACATAAGCGTCTGTAAGGACAAAATCACCAGTATTAAAATATTTTCCAACAATCGCAATATCAACAGTGTCTTTTGTATTTTTAACTTTATTTGCAAAATTTACCCAAGCATGAATTCCTGTCTCATTTTGTTTTTTTCTCAAGTGCAAAAGCTTCATCAACATATGCCCCATATTATCTTTTTCAAAATTTAATGGAACATCAAAAACACTCTCAATATCTGGTGCAGAAATAACTTGCTCTACAGGTAAGCTGCAAGATATAGCGATTTTTTCTTTTCTTTTTTGATCCATTGGAACTTCACTTCTGGCAATAATCACATCAGGATTTACTCCATATGAATTAAGCTGGCGAATCGCATTTTGTGTTGGTTTTGATTTCATTTCTCCAAGTTTTGATGGCACCGGCATATAACTGACCATAACAAAAGCAACATCGTTTGGATGCATGACTTTCATAACACGAGCAGCTTCAATAAACATAATATTTTGATAGTCACCAACAGTTCCACCTATCTCAACAACAGTAATATCCGAATCATTTACCTTACCTGATTTTTGAAATCTGTGGATGATTTCGTCTCTTATGTGTGGGATTGCCTCTACGCATTTTCCCCCGTATTTTAGGGCTCTTTCAGCCTCTATGACGTGTTTATAGACCATACCTGAGGTAATATAATCATCTCCAGTAAGACTTCTGTTTAGGAACCTTTCATAGTTACCCATGTCTTGATCTGTTTCAAGCCCTGAGTCCAAAACAAACACTTCACCGTGTTCAACTGGGTTCATTGTTCCTGCATCAACATTTAAATATGGATCAACTTTTAGAAGATTCACTGCGAAACCTTTTGACTGCAAAATTGCACCAATAGATGAAGTTGCGATACCTTTTCCCACACCAGACATCACACCTCCGATAACAAAAATATATTTATGAGATTTTTTATATTTTTTTTCCACGGTTCTTATTCTAACAAAAATTTTTAATAAAAGAAATACTAAATTTTATTTTGACACATATACGCAATGACGTATATGTGTCAAAATAAAAAAATAATGAGTCGCGCCCTCCGGGCGCGACTCATTATTTTTTTATTTGATTGAATTAATTTTTACTTTAAAGAATGGTTGTCTATGTCCGTTTTTCTTGAAGTATCTACTTTTCTGTTTGTAGTGGATGACTGTGACAGTTGGAAGTTTACCTATTTCTTCTATAGTAGCTTCTACTTTTGCTCCTTTAATGAAAGGTGTTCCGATAGTGGTATCTTTGCCGTTATCTACCAAAAGAACCTCTTCAAAGGCTATTTTATCACCAATTTTAGCTGTATCTGAAAGCTTTTCTATCTTTATAGAATCACCTTTTGCTACTTTGTATTGCTTTCCACCTGTTTTTATTACTGCAAATTCCAT
>Ga0209083_1004601_pt1 | contig 10357 bp, 11 predicted proteins | sample AM7aDNAmetaG_FD_184132 | JGI IMG/M metagenome (GOLD analysis project Ga0209083, IMG submission 184132) | Freshwater microbial communities from Finland to study Microbial Dark Matter (Phase II) - AM7a DNA metaG (SPAdes) (version 3) | ecosystem: Environmental > Aquatic > Freshwater > Lake ...
TCGCCACAACCGGATTTCCGGCCGGAATTTCCTGGGCAAAGAGCGGTCCGCTGAGAAGGCAGGCAAACACGAGAAACTTAAGAACACTCTTAAATTTCAAAGGCATTGAACCCCCTGTTAATTGCTTACGGTCAAACCTGAGCGATACCGCAGGCAGGCCTTCCGAAAGGCAAAAGTTTCACGCCTGTAATCCGCAGGTCACTGCGTCCGCAGTTGTACTTTAGGCCTTGTTGATTGATACAACAACGATATCGGCATAGTCAGCGTCCGCAGCAAAAAAATATTGCGGCCGGTAAACGAAGTCCCTACTTTTCCGCCGCCTCGAGTTCCATTATCTTGTTGGCGACTTCCCTTTTAAACGCCTCCAGCTTTTCAAACGTTATAACATCAGGCTTTAAGGCCGCGAGCTTGGTCCTGGTATCGGGTATAAGCGCGCCAAAAGACTCGAGCAGTTTCTTTGCGGCTCCTGCCTTCCCTGCGAGATTGGGATAAGCCTTCGATTTCTCTATAAGCTGTTCAAGAGTTACAACATACCGCCTGTCGTCAACGCCCTTCCTCATCGCCTCATAATTCACGGACGGCATAATATCCTCAGGGTCATTCTCACATGGCCCGGTCAAGCACCAGTCCGGATCGCCTCCGTCAAGATCATTCAAGGGATCTCCGCTCGATGAATTGAAAGACCACATTTTCAAAGATGAATAATTGTTCTTCCAAGGAAACAACCCCGGCTCAAGCCTTGCGTGCAGAATACTTCCGCTGTCTATCCAGACATTGAGACTGAGTCGTTTTCCATTGCCCAAGAGAAAAGCCTTGTCCAATTCCGGCCACAACGCGTAACTCCAGTTCACATCGGTGTATTGCCCGTAAAGCTTGTAAACATCCGGCCCGTTAAGAGTTTCCACGACTGTAACTCCCTCAATGGTCTTTAGCCACTTGATGAGCGGAGTCAGCTCCCTGCGCCGTTCTTCGCTGTTTCCCGGTTCATCGATTCCAAAATAAAATATTTCCACTTTTTCTCCGTACTTATCCTTAACCTGCCTGTTAAAATGCTCTATCATCTTGCGCCCTTCGGAAACAAAGACCGGCGAATGTAATTTTGTTTTAAGCGCGTCAGCTATCGCGTGTGAAAGCGGCTGTGCATAGATTAAAAAGCTGCCATTCAGTCCTTTATTTAACGCAAGATCGGCATCTTCTTCAAACCCTTTGAAATCTATTCCCTGTGCTGACACCTGCAGGCCTCTTAAACCTATCGTGGTGCCATACACACCGTGCTCTCTGAAGCTATTTACGAAATTATCGTTCCTGATATTCGGGTCATCAAAAAACCACATATTGAAGTTTTTAGGGGACACGAGTTTTATCGGAAGGACTTCCACTTCTACAGGCACGCTTGCCGCCGCGCTGTTCGCCGGAGAAAACTCTATCGTACCCTTGTAAAGGCCCGGCTTGGCGTCTTCAGGAATCTTTACGGTTATCCACCACTGGCGCGTAGGACCGGCCTTTACCGCGCCCCAGAGTGTTTTCTCCCCGGCTAAAATATCCATAGTATCCTTCTTTTCCATAAGCCAGGGGTTCATGCGGAAGATATGCGGGCCTGTTCTTTTCGGCATATGCCACACAGTCCGCACTTCAAAGTTCTCCGGGCCAATACTATCCTTGCCGGAAGAAAGGCCGGAAGAGAAAACCTTTGCCGCTTTAAGATCTTTCAAAGGGTAAACCGAGAATGTGAGGGGGATATACTCTCCCGGGCTGCCGAAAGACGCGCACTTCAATCCGCTTTTTTCGGTAGGCACAGAGTTATGGAATATTTGCTCCGAATAATCACTCGAGAACAGGATATAACCTCTTTCTTTCTCCACGGCAGTTGCCGCTCTTATTGTGTCGTTCGCCTCGCGCACATCTTCTACAAATTTTCCCGTCTTCAGGATTATCCTCGTGGTTGTATCCCGGTCTTTTCTTTTCTTGTCTATCACTTCCTGTGACACGGCAGCAGAATAGGAAAAACCGGCAAATGCAAGCAGGAGACCGCAAATCAAGATCTTATTCATTTTTTCTCCTTTTTGGAAAGCAACACTTTTAATTTATCAGCATCTACAAGAACAGTTTCCTCGGAAAATAGCTTAGCTTCAATTAAACGCGAATCTTTTTTCCAGCTGGCTTCCTTAAACGAATCCCCGGACATTACCATCCTGCCCTCATATTCCTCGTCTTCCCCGTATTTTTTAAGCTCTCCGACCCAAAGCGGATTGGGAGCTCCGCCGTCAAGGCTGGCGTAGATTCCAAAGATGGTATTGCCATCGGAAGATATTCCTGACGAGATATAATACATAATCTTGTCCTGCGGCCCGAGGCTGTATTGTTTTATCTCCTTGTCGGCAGTATTTAGCAAGAAGAGCCGCCCTCTTTTTATGAAAAATACTTTGGAGAATGCGGCATCTGCTGTTACGCTCTTGATAAAATCTTCTTCCGTGCCGGCATAAAGGACCGCGGCCTTCCCGGTTGCATTATCCTTAAGTTCTATCCTGGATCCGCTCGTAATAAGCGTCTTACTGCCGCCTGTATCCTCCTTCGCCGCCACCGGCAGCGCCAAAACAGCAGAAAACGCGACAAACAGGAAAAAACATTTTATCATCCTTATTCTCCCGGCGGGACTGCCCCGCTTAATGAATTTCTTTACGCACAAAAGTATCTTTCTTTAATACTTCCGGAAACACACCTTCTGTCCTCCGCCTTACTGCGCATCCGCGCATCACTTCTGACTTCAGTCTTCCGTCCTCTGTCCTCTGTCTTCCGTATTCAGGCCTCTTCATCCATCCACGCAGGCTCTTAATCATCCAAACATCCAACCTTCCAACCAGCCGCCATTCTGTCTTCTGGCCTCATCCATTGCCGGCCCTTAAACATCCAACCCTCCAACCATCCAACTTACTGTTTCAGCAAATCCCCCATTTCTTTTTGCATTTGCGCGTTGAAATCACGCATAAAACCCAGCATAAACTTAATGGAAATGATGAGCAGGACAATTCCTATCCAGAACGAGATCCAGACCCAGAACTTAGCCTTCTTTGAATTTAATTTTGCCTTTTCATGCTCGCCCGCATTGAAGAAGGCGTTTACCCTCAGGCCATATACAAAAGAAACAATGCCGGTTGGAATCAGAGAAAGCAGCATGAGTACGGAGAGCCAGATATAGGTCTTTGGTTTCGAGGGTTTTACGGCGTGAGCCAACAGGTCGCTTCCGCAATGCCGGCACTTGATTGCTTCATTCTGAATCTCTTCCGCGCAATACGGGCACTTCTTCATTTTGGCTCCGGAGTTAAACGGATGTTGCATTATTCTACCACAATTTACTCCGGACAAACAACTGCGGCACCTATAGGAGCAGGCCCGCTTTAAATAAGCCGCCCCTCCTTTTCATTTACCGGGAGGCCATTTGTGTTCTCTTACCGCCTCGCACATTGCGACATAACCTTCTGCCGGCACGTAATCCGGGATGGAATTGCCGCAGCCTATCGCCAGCCCACGCGAGTTTGACGCCGAATCTATTACTTCGCGGACATATTTTTTTATCCTGTCGGCGCTTTCAAGGCAGATAATGTTCATATCAACGCCGCCAAAGAGCCCGATTCTGTCTCCGTAAATATCGGCCCATTTCGAGAAAGGAGCTATAGCGTCCTCATTTGAGTGCTTTGAGTCTATACGCGCTATCGATATTATTTCGTCCATAACCTCAAATATGCAACCGCAGGAATGAAGCAGAAAGGGTTTGTTATGCTTGTGAACCAGGCTAACTATTTTCCTGTACTCCGGTATTACGAGTTCTCTGATGTCCGCGGGATCAAGCAGAGGCCCGCTTTTGAATCCCAGGTCGTCCCCGAACCTGCAAACCGCGTACGAATCAGAGTGCTTTTCAAGAAACTCAGCCCAGATTTTTGCGAGCATTTCACCAACGTTTGAGAACAGGGCTTTGTATGTTTCCGGATCATCCGATTTCAAATATACAAGGTCCGTATAAGGCACGAAGTCCTGAACACATTCAAAAACCCCGTTCCCGACTCCGCCGACGGCTTTCATCCCGGCAGGCAAAGTTTCTTTAAGCGCTTCGTAAAAGACAGCTGATGTTTCATGGAACTTTCTTACAGGCTCATTCCAGTCGTAACTCTGCAGGTCCCGCATATTCCGGATAAGCGGCTTGCCTTTCCCTGTAAGCCCCTTCCCGCCCTGAATAAACTCCGTGACGCAGCATTCAAAGGGATAAATATCATAACCCAGTTTTATTGAGCAGGCAAAAGCGCTGCGGAGGAATTCCTTGATGTCTTGCTTGTCTCCTGCGATAAGTCCGGCAAACTTCTTATTAACTACCTTCTCCTGAACTCCGGCGGATATTGAGTGGTCATAGATAGGCAGTCGCCTCGGCTTTTTATTTCCTGCGGCGTCAAGAATATTTCTATAATCCGGCTCAAACACTTTTGGCATAAGGCCTGCTCCCGGCAGCGGTATTGCACACCTGCGTGTATTAGATTTATGCTATTTCATATTATCTATCGCGATAATCAGCGAGGCCAGCTTCTCCCTCATTTTGTCGAGTTTTTCTCCGCCGTATTTCTTAAGCGTTTCCTCTCCGACGGTATCGGCTTCCCTGACATCTCCGTTATCGTTTCCAAAAGCGAAAGACTTTATGCTTTCCAGGTATCGCGACGCGGCCATGATTTCAGGCGCGGTTTTATTCACGGCTTTTTCCACCCTCTTTGACAGTGTGTAGATATATCTAAAATCATTCACGCCCTCGGAACTTCTCAGCCATCTTAGAGTAGGGATGTAAGGCCCTTCCTTGGAAAGTATTACGGCGTAGTTTACGGGAAATTGCGCCATTGTGTTGAACTTGTCCCCGCTAAAATACCAGAACTGAACGTGTCCTTTCGCGCTTAACTGGAATACCTGAAGCCCGAATTGATACCGGCCATAACCGTCATTATACAGATAAACCATATTGCCGTTCTTCAGCGTTTCTCTCGTCAGCTTCTCCGAGAGTGATATGCCGTGGGTCATAATCATAGGCGTCTTTGAACCCTGCTGCCAGTAAAGCGCGCGTTTGGTGTTGTCCTCAAACCTCGGGCCGCCGTCGTCCCTTTCGTAGGAAGGAAGAGCCGGCAATCCCGCCGCCGCGTGAAGAGGAAAGAGATTCTCAAGATCCCAATAAGTCCTTGCCCAGGGTCTTGCGTTGTCGGTGTCTATTTCCCTGGGTTCGTCTATCATTATCTGTATCTCCGGCCAGCCTCCTTTCTGCATCCTCTCTTTTATTTGAACCAGCATGTCTTTATAAGCCTTGTTAAAACGCTGGTCATAGTATTTACAGCCCATCGCGTCCACGATAAAGTTCGGCAGCCCGGTCATTTCAATTATCCATCTCTTATGCCCGTATTTCTTTAGCAACTGCGCGTTCTTCTCTATATTGGTAAAATCTATTTCGACTCCGGCAGCCGTAAACTTAAGCGCTGAGAATATTTTACCGTGCATTATATTCATTCCACGCTCTTTCAGCTCCAGCAGCATCTTCTCTAATGTATTTACATCTTTCGAGCCGAAATCATAATAATTAAATGAACCAAAATAGTATTCGTCTGAAAATGTCTCGAACTTTACCGGCAGGACATTGACTTCAAGCCCCATTTCCGAAGCCTTCTTGCCGCCTGACACGGAAATTGCGCCTTTGTACTTGCCGAAAACAGCGCCCTCCGGGACGGAGATTATCAGATAGAAAAGGCGGGGCGTTTCTTTAAGGCAAGCCGCCTCGTTTGAAGGCACGGCGTATTTACCCTTGCATATCCAGCTTATACCTTCACGGTCATAATCGTACTTCACGGCATTTACAGAAATACTCTGCCCGGAAATTATATTCCCTTCCGGCCCGGTCAAATCACCTGCCACGACCTGTATTTTCGCTATATCTTCAAGCGGATAGACCCCAAGGGCTGCTATCCTTTTCTCCCCGGGAGCGGCCGCGCAGTTTATAGCCCCCTTCAGCATATTTTTTGAAGGAATAAAATTGGGATAAATATCATCATTGACATTGATTTCAAAAAGTCCATAACCCCTCGCCGTATCATTGGCAGAGGGAACATCCTTTTCAGAGAATTCCTTAAAAACTTCGTACACTTTTCCGGTGCGCTTCATCAATTTCAGCGTGGTCACCGAGTCTTTCGGCATATCAACCCTGTAAATATCCATGGCCTTCTTCTCAAGGTCTTCCTGCCCGAAAAGGGCCGCCGCAAAACATACCGCAAGCAAGACAAGAATATTCTTTTTCATTACGCCTCCGCAAATTGCCTTATTATAGTCTACTGAACCTCGGGAGATACTGCTTCTGCGCCGCCAGCAGCTCCTTCCCCAGCCTCGCGGCCTGGTCCACTGAGTTCACGGCCCCGTCAAGCACCAGCGCCTGTATGAACTTATCCCTGCTGCCCTCTATAGCCGCCTCAACTATGGTCTCGGCCCATTGAAACCTTGTCGAAAGCGTTCCGGCAACTCCCGCGGGCAGGGCCTTTTGCATTATGGGTTTTATTCCTGAGGAATCCACCGAAACCGGAGCCTCTATGACCGCCTCTTTAGGCAGATTGGAGACCTGTCCGGAGTTGGGCAGGTTCGCGGAAAATACGGACACCTTATTCTGCCTGATATTCCTGATGATATCAACAACAACCTCTCCGCCTCCCGAATTCTCCATGAATTTTTCCGGAAGCGGTTTTCTTGAGAAAGCTATCTTTCCGTGTTCGGCGAACTCCCTGTCGCCCCATTTAATGGTGTCTTCAAAACTGTAAGCGTCGACGCCCAGGGTTCTTCCGAAATACGCCTTTTTTCCCGAGAAGAGCCTTCCGAAAAATTCGCAAAGATGCCTGTCCCCCGGCACCGGGTAAGCCTTAAAGAGCTTGAAGAGCTGCCAGGCAAAGGGGTTCAAATTGTCCAGATTCAAGTCGCTCTTCTTCGCGGTGCCTGCTTCTTCGAATTTTTTCCCGAGCTCGGGGCTTAACTTCGCCATTTCAAGGCGTTTTGCGCCGATCAATTCAAGCTTGGGGAACACATCCTCCCCTTCCAGGGTCATCCCGGTAATCCAGCACATATGGTTGATGCCCACGGCCGAGTATTTTAACTCGGCGGCATTCACGTCAAGGAGCGGCGCAAGCCGGTTCACGGCGTTGTGTATCCCGTGGCAGAGCCCCACAATAGGAACCCCTGTCGCTTTCCTGACCGCCCTGCAGATAACCGACATCGGATTCGCGTAATTGAAAAACAAAGCGCGGGGGCAGATATCCGCCGCGTCCCGCGCTATATCTATCATCGCTCCGGCCATGCGCAGGGCCCTTGAAGTCCCGCCGGGCATTACGGTGTCCCCTACCGGCTGGTATATGCCGTATTTTCTCGGAATGAAAACGTCCTTCTCCCAGGCGCGCCTGCCGCCTACGCCTATGGTGGTGATAACAACCGTTGCGCCTCTTAAGGCCTTCTTCCTCTCTGTTGTCGCGGAAAGCCTGACGGCGGATTTATTCCCGGCTATCATCTTCTTCCCGAGTTCATACGTCAGCCTCAGGGCTTTGGGATCAATATCGACAAGGCAGAGTTCCAGCGGCTCTCCGTTTCTTATGAAATCAGCTAAAAGCCCGCGCGTAAAGACAACGCTCCCAGCCCCTATCAGAACTATTTTCTCGCTCATAAGGCCCCTTTCATTACGCGTATTTTATGCGGCTGCGTTGAATTTCCTATTTATTATCCTTTTTCTCATTTTCTTTTGCGGGTTTGGCATCCGCTTTACTGTTGATTTTATCGAGCTCATCGGAAGTGAGCAGCTGAAAACTTCCAAAATATATGGGGGCCTCTATGTTCCCTCCAAGATTCCACTGGACTAATTTTTTCTTAAAATCAAAAGCTTTCCCGTCGTTTGAGCAGGCACCGTTCAATTCAACTTCGATGGCGCCTTTTCCGGGACGCAGCATTACATTCTGGTCAAGCCTGGTCTGATAGGTGTCGCCGGTATGCTTCAACAAAAGAGTCAGCGAGACCGGTTTCTTGGCGGTATTGAAGTATTCCACCCAAAAATAGTCGTATCCGTCCCAAACGCCTTTTCTTGGATTATATTCTCCGACAATACCCAGGGTGGGATATTTTTCGGCTTCTACCTTAAGAGAAACTCCGCCTTTTGAGAAGGTGTGTTCTTCCGACAGATTGCATATAAATTTCGCTATATCACTCGGCAGTTCGCCCTTCTCAATATTAACAACGGTCAATTTCTTTGCGGAAACAAAAAAAGCCACAAAAACCAGCGCGAGCATTATTGCCATAGACCTTCTCATACTTTCCTCCGGCCGGCCTTGCCATAAACAAAACCGTAAAGGGGCGTAAATTATCTTGCCTCTGCTGCCAGTATGTTTTATAATTTGACCGGTGTCAATTTAGCGCTGTTGTATAAAATCATCCGAGAATTGCATTATTTCACGGGGTTAAAATGGCAAGAAATCAGGATTTGGATTTGGAGCTTATTAACAGGCCAAAATATTCCCTTTCCGCCGAGAACCCCGTGCGGCTAAGCCTGAACTGCCACAAAGAAAAGATTACCGCGCGTTTCGACATGCATTTCGAGATGGAACTCGGCATTGTGGTCTCCGGAAGAATGAAAAGATTTTATCAGAACCGCGAAGTGACCTTAAATCATGGAGATGTTTGGGCCTGCGGGATGTGGGAACCTCACGGATTCAGCATTTTAAAACTGCCCTGCAAAGTAATCGTGTTTACAGTATACCCGCAACTTATTCTCGGGACGCATTTCGAGGAGTTAAAGGATTTCAAACCTGCTTCTTTCTTCGCTTCGCCTTCCGATAAAAAGCTCCGGTTGAAAAAAGAAGAGCGGATTAGAACGCTGGAACTGGCCAAACGCCTCGAGCGGGCCCATAATTGCAAAGGCGGCGAAAGGGCGGCCCTGCTCCGTGTATGCCTGTACGAACTGCTGCTCCTCATGTACGCGGCGCGGTCCGCTGGTAAACAAAACCTTGACGCCGCCGATTCCGGCTCAATAACGCTCGTAACAGGCGCCATACAGCTGGTATTGGATTCAAAGAAGCTCGTTACCGAAGAGAAAGCCGCGGGAAAATGCGGTTTAGGCAAGAACAGATTTAACGCGCTCTTCAAGAGCGCCACGGGCATGAGTTTTTATAAATTTGGGCTGAAGTACAGGCTTAGCAATGTCGCCGGCCGCCTGCGGAGAACCAACGACCCTCTGAAAGCGGTAGCGGCTGACTGGGGCTTCTTTGACGCGAGCCATTTGCACCGGCTCTTCGTGCAGAATTACGGCTGTTCCCCGGGAGAGTACAAGAAACTTCATTCCAGGTAGGTTCTTCCTGAAGGCCTTCTTTGCCTGATTGACACCCTTCCGAAAACTTACGCGCGCCTTCCGCTCATTTTTTCCTTTTTTTCCCCGGCTTCAACGGCACATTCTTGTGAATATCAAAAAGCGGCTGCATGCTCGCAAAGCTGATGAAATCCTGCGCAGGTTTCGGCTCAACCTTTACTTTATTAACCTTCTTCTTCATAGCGCACCGCCCCTATGAGAGTTTCCGGTTCTTATTGGTATTATATAACAATATTTCAAATATGCAAAGAAGACGCTTCTTTAAGCTCGGCGAAGGGCTAACCTTTGCCAACGCCTTTTTGGAATGTTTTTGAATATGCTTCCCCGTACTTTACAATTTTCCTATAAAGCTTTTCAAAACCATAGTTAACGCCTTCACAGTACTTGTATCCGTGCGTGCAATTGACGTATTTTTGAATTTCTCTATTTTCCCAGACTTTCCTTATGTAGTACTGGTTATCAACATAGATGCTTTTTATATCCAGTAAACGCTTCTCTTCATACTTGTTAAGCTCGTCGAAATAATCAAGCAGGTTATCAATTTCATAGCCGGAATATGCGCTCTTTACTTCTGTTGCTTTTTTGTCCGAATCAAACACTGTCAGGTATTTCCCGGCTTTTTTCATATCAACCACGAAATACGGATTATCCCCGTCAATCATTTCCATTTTCAGACAGTCATTATCAATAAGCAGCAATAGCCTGGTGTTTTTCTCCGTGAAAAGAGCTCTGTTGAAATTCCAGCTAAAAGTCTCTTTGTTTGTTTCGGCCACGATATTTAATTGTGTAAAACCTACGATTAAAAGTATGCAAGTTGTCAGGGCAAGAACTATAATAGTCCAAAGAAACTAGACCACTTTGTATCATGGTTTAAGGTGTAAAAGCAAACAAACTTTCTGACTCGTTTTTGGTTCTGAAAGTCTTCTCACGTTTCGTTTAAGCGAACGATCCCTCCCA
>Ga0209083_1004603_pt1 | contig 10355 bp, 7 predicted proteins | sample AM7aDNAmetaG_FD_184132 | JGI IMG/M metagenome (GOLD analysis project Ga0209083, IMG submission 184132) | Freshwater microbial communities from Finland to study Microbial Dark Matter (Phase II) - AM7a DNA metaG (SPAdes) (version 3) | ecosystem: Environmental > Aquatic > Freshwater > Lake ...
GGGGGCGTTGCCGGTAACCAACCAGCCACGAAGCAGCCAGTAGAGAGCGAATCGGATGATGATGGCTGCAATGCCGGCAGAGATATAAAATTCGATATCGAAGCGCCAGCCGAATCCCAGGTAATCGAGCGCGAAAAAGAGAAACATCGTGCAAACCGGGATGGAAATCCAAAGATGGAGAGGGGAGAGCACACAAAAAGACAGCAGGTGGAACAAGAGGAATGTTGCAACACCAAGCTGCATGAAACGCTTCCAAAACCCGCTCAGGCGTTTCTCAATCCGCTTAAGGAACCCGGTGATTATCAGGGCTGTTCCCAGGGCTATCGCTCCGATCGTCGGCAGATAGTAGAAGATGTATGTAATGCGGTCCGACGCCAGGAAAAGCGGTATCCAGACCATCCACGTGCCTATTATCCAGCAGCCGATAAAAATCGCGGCGTTCTTCTGCGGGTTGTGCTGGCGGATGAAGGATTTAACTGCTACATAGGGGATCACAAACAAGCCAGCAAGCCAGAGCGACGGGCTGATTATCCCTGTATAGCTGGGGGTATACCAGTATGGAAGCAGGATGTTCGTGTAATTTTCCGGATGGACCAGCCATCCGTAGAAATAAAAAGAACCCGTGGGGGAAAGCACCCATTCCCATGGCTTTGCCGGGAATGCACCCGAGTAACTGAATTTAATACTATCAGTCAGCGTGAGAGCGTTTTTGATTTCTCCAACGACGCCCTGGTCCCAGTGACCCCAGACCACGAAGGGGATGTACTTGGTCCAGATTATCATTTCGAAAACGCCGTAAAGCAGGAAAAAAGCGATGGGAGCAAGAAGCATCGAGGCGATAAAAGCTATGGGCCTCGAATACATCTGCCAAGATGTCTTCTTTATTTCGGTATTGATCTCAATTACCTGAAGGGGCGGTTCAGCCGGTAGCGGGGTCGCCTCCTGGGCAATTGTTTCACCGGCCGATTCTATTGGAGATACTTCTATTGCGACCTGGAGTTGCGCCTGCTCCGTAACCGCAGGTACAGGTTCCACGGGCTCAACTTCGACGTGCATCCCCATGTTTGGTTTATACCCGACAAAAAACCAGTGCAAGCCAATCGGGATTACCGCCAGCACCCCGCCGAATTTTGAAAGTCCAGCCAGGGCAATGCAGATCGCCGAGGCCCACCACCACCTGGTGCCCTTTAAGTAAAACCAGAAAGCGAAGATGGTGAAAACCACCACATAAATGTCCAACATGGCCATTCCGCTGTGGAGGAACATGAGATTTTCCAGCCCGAGGAACATTGTGGCAAGGAAAGCCGTTTTATGAGAGCCCCCAAGTTTACGGCAGATATCGTAGAAGGCTATTAGCGCGATCGTGCTAAGTATCACGGCCGGCATACGCCAGCCCCAAGGGTTATCGCCAAAAACCTCTATCCCGCCCGCGATTATGAGCTTGGCGAAGGGCGGGTGTTCCATGCGCTGGGTGCCTTCCCCATTGATGATGCGCCGGGCGTCAGGGACATAATGCTGTTCGTCGAAGAGAGGCTCGTTGGGATGCGTTATAGTAGCCAGGTGCAGCCCTAAAATTACGACCAGCAGCACCAGCAGGGGGAAATACTGCCAGTGGATCAGCCTGTTGATACCGCGGCTTACTTTTTCCATGTCCACCAGTTGTTTGCGAAGTAGTTCCAGAGCATCGAAACCGCTATCCCTATCAGGTTAGCGATTAAATAATAGACTCCAAATTTCGTCTTGAACAGCCACAACAATCCGAGATTGATTGCAACGGCCCCGAGGCTGACCAGATTGAATTGCCCAAGATGCGTAAAGTAGGATTTTACACCCTTTCCTCTGCGGTCGGCAAAGGTGAACCGGTTATTCAGCACAAAATTCGTGATTATTGACGCTTCGATGGCAATCACCGAAGAAAGCAACAACGAAATCTCAGCGTTCCCGTGTAACAGCCAGAGTAAGCCTTCATTAACGATGACCCCGCTGGCTCCCACGAGTAAGAACTTACTGAAACGCAGCAATTCGCCGCTGCGGCGCATCAGGCTTAACAGGTGTCTCAGGTATTCTACTTCAAGTTTGGCACTAAGCTTGCTCTCGCCCTTTTGGCGCGTTTGGAACATGAATGGTACTTCAGAGACTTTTTCTGAGTTGCCCACAACCAACATCTCGAGCAGTATCTTATAACCGATGGGTTGAAGGGTTACCCCCGAAATCACACTTTTCTTAAAGGCGAAAAACCCGGACATGGGGTCTTTGACCCCCCGGCTGTGCGGCAAAAGAAGATGAGCCAGGGCGATGGCTCCGCTTGATATAACCTTGCGCGTCGTGCTCCATCCCGCTGTCCCGCCTCCGGGCACGTATCTGCTGCCGACGGCAATGTCCGCTCCATCGCGTATGGATTTTATCAGCCCGGGGATAACTTCAGGGGGATGCTGCAGGTCGGCGTCCATAACAACGACCGTATCGGCGGAAGCAAAACCGAAACCGTCCACAACCGCGGAGGCCAGTCCCTTTTTATCTTTGCGGACGACCACGCGGACCGGGTATTTCGGGGAAAGGCTATTTATAAGTTCAGGCGTTCCGTCACGACTGTCGTCGTCAACGAAAACGACTTCGTATTCGTTCCCGGGTATAGCAGCAGCGATTCGCTCCACAAGGGGCGTGATATTATCGTGTTCGTTATATGTGGGTATAAGAATCGAAAATGATTTTGTCATTTAAAAGCGTTTCGAAATACATCATTCCCGTAAACATTCCGACTATTCTACCATAACCCGGTTAAGTTGGAGTAAAGCAATGTTCCTCTTGTCTGCGGTCAGACCACTTCGATATCGTTGATACACTTCAGCCAGAAAACACCCATCTGCCCCGGCCGGATAAGTCTGATAGGATAACCATGCTCACGCGGCAAGATTTGCCCGTCCACCTCCAGGGCGAGCATCACATCCTCACCAATCGCGTCGCCGATGGCAAGATTTTGCTGAAGATTGTCCAATGAACGGAAAATAAGCTGGGTCGCTCCCGGTTTCACCCCTGCTGCATTCATCAGAGACGACAGTTTGAACCCTCGAAGCGTTTCGTTGTCAGCGAATACCGTGGGACAGACAAGGAGGGATGTTTCTTCGGTTATGGGGAATTGTTGAAGGTCCGAGTATGCCAAGCTGAGAGTGCCGGAGGTTTGGCCGTGAACGTTCAACCGGTAGCCTGCAATGTCTACCTGAGGGCTTGGATTGAGGGTATGGAGCAGTTCAAGCGGAGTTACGGGCAACCGGCTGTTATCCACCTTCGAGGGGTCCGAGTTGACCAGATATTCTAGCCCGTTGACAGGCGGCAGGCGCACTGTAGCGGGAGGTGCGGTCGAAGATACTGTCTGGGTTTCACTTACTGAAGAAGTGATTGTTATCGTATTTTTACACGATGAAGCGAGAAGCAGGGCGCCAGCCACGGCCCCGCCCAATATACCGGCATCCCTGATAAACTGCCGCCTGGAAATCAGCACCCGTTGTATAGTGTCAGGCTGGTTTTCGAGTTTCGACTTGTCCATCACATATGACTCTAGTGCAGACGTTCCGGGGTGTCAAGAAACCGAATCCGAGTGGTTCGATTTATTACCGGAACGTCGCTTGATTTATGGCTAACTCGGATTGACTTGACATATAGCCCATGTTATCATTATTCGAGAGGTATACACATCGATTCCAGCCTTGCCAACGACAATATGCCGGCTCTGAACGAGCTTTATCAATCCATCCGCTCTTGCCGTAAGTGCGAAATATCCAAGGCGAGAACTAACGCGGTACCGGGCGAAGGCCCGGGGAATGCCGAAATCATGTTCATCGGGGAAGCCCCTGGATTTCATGAAGACCAAAAGGGCCGTCCCTTCGTAGGTTCCGCCGGGCAGTTTCTAGGTCAGCTTTTAAAATCCATAGACCTGTCACGCGAACAGGTGTATATCACAAACGTAATAAAGACGCGTCCCCCTGGGAACCGCGACCCTCTGCCAGAGGAAATAGTCAATTGCCGCCCGTGGCTCAACCATCAGCTCGCAATCATTAAACCAAAAATGATAGTCACACTGGGGCGATTTTCGATGGGGTTGTTCATGCCCGGCAAAACCATCGGGCAGGTCCATGGGACTGCCGTGAAAAAAGACGGTGTTCTTTATTTTGCGATGTACCATCCGGCGGCCGCCCTTCATCAGGGGAACCTGCGCGGCGTGATAGAATCCGATATGCTGAAAATACCCGGCCTGCTGGCCGGTTTAAAAAAAGAAAATGCACTAATCGAGGCCCAGAAGGGCCGCGAGGAAGAAGCGCAGCAACTCAAGCTGTTATAAGGAAAAATCTCATGCCAAAAGAAAAACTAAAGATCATTCCCCTGGGGGGCCTGGGGGAAATTGGGAAGAACATGATGGCCGTTGAATACGGCGAAGACATCATGGTCATTGATGCAGGGCTGATGTTCCCTGACGAAGAAATGCTGGGTATCGACCTGGTCATACCTGATATCAGCTATCTGGTGGAGCACCAGGCCAAGGTCCGGGGCATCGTGATAACCCATGCACACGAAGACCACATTGGGGCTCTGCCCTATGTGCTCCCCCAACTCAATGTCCCAATCTATTGCACAAAGCTGGCTAAGGGACTCATATCGGTGAAACTCAAAGAACGGAGAGTTCTGGCACAAACGAAAATAAATGTGATCATGCCGGGCGGGCATTTCAACCTCGGTACTCATTTCGCAGTGGAATTTTTCCCGGTGTGCCATAGCATCCCGGACGCGGTCGGGGTCATCGTCCGCACTCCCGCAGGCACAATAGTACATACAGGCGACTTTAAACTGGATTACACTCCCGTCACAGGCCCGCCCACTGATCTTTCCCGGCTGGCACAGGTTGGTTCACAGGGCGTTCTGCTTCTGATGTCTGACTCCACATATTCCGAGCTGCCCGGCTATACCCCTTCGGAAAAGGTTGTGGGCGAAGCATTGGATAATATCATCGGCAATGCAACAGGCAGGGTGCTTGTGACAACTTTTGCTTCGCTTATCTCTCGAATGCAGCAGATTATCGATGCCGCCACTAAACACGGGCGGCGTGTGTTTGTGGTGGGACGCAGTATGACGGACAACGTGCGCATAGCGTCGGAACTCGGATATCTTAAACTCCCGGCTGGAACCATGAGCCATATCGACGAACTGGCTCGGACGCCCCGGGAAAAAGTTGTGATTCTTACAACCGGCAGCCAGGGCGAACCCACATCCGGGCTGGTGCGCATTGCGAGCCGTGCCAACCAGCATATCAGCATCATCCCCGGGGACACCGTCATCATTTCTGCGTCTCCAATCCCGGGCAACGAATCGCTGGTTAACCGCACGGTGGACACACTTTTTAAACAAGGCGCCCAGGTGTTCTATGGCAGCCGTCACCAGGCGCACGTCCACGGCCACGCAAGCCAGGAAGAATTGAAACTTGTCATGAGCCTCACAAAACCGAAATATTTTGTCCCGGTACACGGGGAATACAGGCATCTGAGCCTACACGCCAAACTTGCACAATCCATCGGGATCCCTTCTGACCATATCTTTGTACTTGAAGATGGGGATGTCCTGGAACTGGATGCCGCGGGTGGCAGAACGACTACCAAAGTGAGTTCCGGAAACGTCTACGTCGATGGGCTTTCTGTCGGGGATGTGGATGGCGTCATCCTTCGAAACCGCAAGTTACTGTCACGCGATGGTATCGTTGTTGTTATCATTGCTATCAACAAGCAGACAGGAAAGCTGGTGACCCGGCCCGATATAGTTTCCCGCGGGTTCGTTGACGTTATCGAATCTAAGGATATGCTTGAAGGCGGACGCGACCTTGTCGCGGATGTGCTGAACCACGGGAGGGCGCATACATCGGACCGCGGGTTTATCGACAATGAAGTCAAGGATGCTCTCGACAAATACTTCTACGATAAAACCAAGCGCCGCCCCATGATTTTACCTGTACAGGTCCAGGTATAGAGGTAACTATGGCAAACAAACCGGCACCGAAAAAAGAGGGAAAACGGCCTGCGAAAGCTAAACCCCGTCCTGAGCCCAAAAATGCTAAAACTGTCAGGGTCAGGAAGGGCGATGGAGGACCGGGTCTTCTGCGGAGGGTTTTCGGCTCTGTCTGGACATGGCGCATCATCATGCTGTCATTATTCGTTGCTTTGTTCACCTGGCAGTGGGACAACATCTATCATTTTATCGACAGCCTGATACGGGGGACATACGGCGCCATGGGGTGGGGTTTCATCCTGATCATCGTGGCCTTGATAGTTGCCGTCAGCGTGCTGTTTCGCGAACAACTCGCACCCTTCGCCAAACGCTGGACGTTGAACTACTGGTACCGATGGGCAGGCGCCTTAGCGCTTGTTTACGTGACATGGGGCGTTTTCGGACTTTTCGAACTCGGCGGCAGCCTTGGTAAAAGCATCGTGGGTGATGATGTTGTACTCGGAGTTTTAAAAATATTCGGATTTGCCGTGATTGCGTTTATCCTTCTCCTTCCGGCCGTCAGTTGGCGTATAGCTAAAAAAATTACCGGGGGGCTGTTCGGATTGTTCCGCAAAGCTTCAAGTGGTTCATTGCCGGAAAAAACGGTTGTTGCCAGTCATGGTGTTGCGGCAGACCTGGTTTCGGACGCTTTCGACGAAGAAGGATCAGCGGCTGACGTAGCTCTGAAAAAATCCAACGCACATGGGCGGAAGCTCGGATTGCCCTCTCTGGGGATTTCTTCGGCAAAAAATACGAAAGAACCTGCAAAGCAACCGGATCTTGCAGCCACGATGTCCTCAGGAAGGGAGCCATCCACTCAAGTAGCGAAAGACGTTTGGCACAAATTCGGCGAGTCCTCCAAGGTGGTAGTCGTTGACGGCTGGAAATTGCCGCCGATCGATATCCTGGACAAGGCCCAGGAAGTTGAATTCAGTGAAGCCGACAACCGCCTGCGCGCCACGGTCATCGAAGACGCTCTCGCAAGCTACGGCGTAAACGGTAAGGTGACTGAGATAAACGTAGGCCCCACCGTCACTCAGTTCGGTATCGAGCCGGGTTGGGACGTCAAGACCCGGCGTGTCCAGGTAAAAGGTAAGGACGGCGATATCACCGTTCGTGAAGAGGAAGTTTCACGTACCCGAGTCAAGGTGGAGCGCATCAAGGCACTCTCCGACAACTTGTCACTGGCCCTCTCTGCTCCCACTATCCGTATCGAGGCCCCCGTACCAGGTAAGCCGATAGTGGGCGTCGAGGTTCCAAACAAGATATACAGTACCGTCAGCCTGCGCGGCATCATCGAAACCAGCAACTTCCAAAAGTTGCTGGGTAAAACCAAACTGGCCATGGCGCTGGGGAAGGGTGCGGGTGGCGAAGCAGTGGCCGACGACTTAGCCAAGATGCCCCACATCTTGATAGCCGGCGCGACCGGCTCGGGCAAAACGGTGTGCCTTAACGCCATCATCTGCTGTATCCTCATGGGCAATACACCCTATGACACCAAACTTATCATGATAGATCCCAAGCGAGTGGAGTTAACGCAGTTCAATTCGCTGCCGCACCTGGCGGCCCCGGTGATTGTGGATACCGACAAGGCCCTTTCAACCATGCGCTGGCTCAACATGGAGATGGACAACCGCTACAAGAAACTGGCCGCTGTCGGGGCACGTAATATTGACGGCTACAACAAGGGCAAAACCGGAGCTGACAAGATGTACTACCTGGTGCTGGTCATCGACGAACTGGCTGATCTCATGATGGCCGGTTTCGACGAGGTGGAGCACATACTATGTCGGCTAGCCCAGTTAGCCCGCGCCGTCGGCATCCACTTGGTGGTGGCAACCCAACGCCCCTCCGTGGATGTTATCACCGGTCTTATCAAGGCTAATTTCCCTACCCGTATCAGCTTCGCGGTAACTTCGCAGGTGGACTCTCGCACAATTCTCGATATGGTGGGCGCTGAAAAGCTGCTGGGGCGCGGCGACATGCTCTACGCCCCTACCGACGCTGCCAAACCCAAGCGGTTGCAGGGTTGCTATGTCTCCGACCCCGAGGTGGAGCGCCTTGTGTACTTCTGGAACAGCCAGAAAAAACAGGACGCGGCCCCCCTCAACGTTTCTGAAATCGATTCAGCCCCGCCTTTGATGAAGAAAGAAAGTATACCTGTAGACCCATTGATGGACACGGTGCGGCAGCTTTCAGGCGAACATGACCAGATCTCGGCATCTTTTCTACAGCGAAAACTGGGGATAGGGTATCCGCGGGCCGCCAAGTTGTACGACAAACTTAAAGAAGAGTTGGAAACAGGGTTGGACGGAGGGGCCGAAGTTCCCAAAGACGAGCCGGAAATTTAATAACCAGCGATCAATAAAATTAGTGGGCCTTGAGAAATCAAGGCCCACTAATTTTGTTTCAAGGAACGGTTGAGTTTTTAGTGTTTAGTCCTGATACCGATTCCCAATACTCCCGGCCCGGTATGAGTGGCCAATACGGGACCAATCTGGACGACATAGATCTTTTCACGCGGGAAATCCGCGATGTCGTCAGCCATTTTATTCGCTTCGTCTGGTGTCGTGCTGTATATGATTGCAATGTCCTCGATGTCTTTTATATCCTCGATCATGTCAAGGAGCTTCTCTTTTCCTTTGGAACGGCTGCGAACCTGACCCATCGGTAAAAGTTCGCCATCTTTAACGATCACCATCGGTTTGACGTTCAGTATCGAACCGACAAGCGATTTTACCTTGCCGATCCTTCCACCCTTGGCGAGGAATTCCAGGGTGTCGAACAGGACGAGCAGTTTGGTGTTGGGGATCATTTTCTTGACGGCGTCCGTGATTTCGTTTTCGCTCTTTCCGGCTTTAGCCATTTTCGCGGCGGCGATGACGATCATCCCGAGACCCATGGCCACCATTTTCGAGTCGATGATATGGATGGGGCAATCACTTTTAACGATTTTTTTAGCTTGCTGGGCTGAGTTGACGGTTCCGGAAAGTTTTGTAGAGAGGAGAATTGCTACAATGCCATCCGGTTTTTCTTTACATAAGCCGTTAAAAACATCAACAAAGTCCTGCGGCGTAGGTTGGGAAGTGTGGGGATAGGTCGATTCGTGGAGCAATTTCTGGTAGAAGTCATCTATCGTGAGGTCGATGCGGTCGCGGTATGTTTTGTCGCCGAATACTATGACCTGGGGCACTACTTGAATGTCGAGTTCCTTTACCAGGGAAGAGGGGATGTCAGCGGTGCTGTCGGTTACGATTTTGACCGTCATTACTATCTCCTTTGGTATTGAGGGATCCTACCAAGCAACCACTCAGGCAGTATACAGACTGGCCCTCCGTTTTGGCAAATAGCAGAGGGGCTGGGAGAAATTGAGATTATTTGCCATGTTTTATCGAGTTGAGCCGTTTTAATACAGCATCACGGTAAACGACTGCCACAGATTTCCCGTGTTTGGCCATCTTGGCTTCTTTGGAAATCTGCCGTTTTCCCCGACGTTGCTGTTCGGATGCGGATAATTCGTCGATTATTTGGGGGCTTTCTTGGGTGTGCCCGACGCATGCGAGTCTTCTATCGTTAAAAGTTCGAACCCGGTTTTTTTATCATGGAGCCGTGAACCAGAAGCGCCCACGATTTCAGAGATGACGGCTTCGCCGATTGTCCATGTTTCCACACCGGGACGCAGGCATCCAGTTTTCGCCTGACCGGAGCGACCGAGAGAGGCATGCATATGCAGGCTGGGCTGCCCGTTTTCATCCGGGGCTATCAACCCCACACCAACGATTTCATGTGCCCCGTCAAGTGGGACGAGCATGGGTTTTGGGGGAAAGGTATCGGAATCCCGCGGGCCCGCCACGATTTGGCCTTTGCCGATGCCGCCGATGAGGGTGACCGAAGCCATGAGAATCTTTTTGTCAGTGGCGAAGGTTTCGATGCAATCCGGGATGCGGTCACCATCTTCCAGCCTGAGGACGAATATCCTGCCGAGTTTACCTTCTGACGATTGCATTTTTACTCCTTAAGCCGGTGGCAGGCCATCGGTTATCATCTCGCGGCGCAGTTCGATGATGCGGTCGCGCAGAAGGACAGCCCTCTCGAAGTCGAGGTTTTTAGCAGCTTTTTTCATCTGCTTTTCAAGGTCGTCCACCAGGTTGGCTTTATCCTGCTTCGAAAGGTTTGCGAGCGCATATTCGATGGGCTGCTCTGCGACCCCGGCTGCCGATTTCACACGCTCGGTAATATCTTTGATAGCCTTCTTAATACCCTGCGGGGTGATCCCGTGTTCGCGGTTATAATCTTCCTGAATGGAGCGGCGGCGCTTGATTTCGTCC
>Ga0209083_1004606_pt1 | contig 10352 bp, 7 predicted proteins | sample AM7aDNAmetaG_FD_184132 | JGI IMG/M metagenome (GOLD analysis project Ga0209083, IMG submission 184132) | Freshwater microbial communities from Finland to study Microbial Dark Matter (Phase II) - AM7a DNA metaG (SPAdes) (version 3) | ecosystem: Environmental > Aquatic > Freshwater > Lake ...
GGGCAAATTGTAAAAGAGCTGTCGCACTTCGATGCTCGTGCCGGTGGCACTGCCGGCGGCCTTGACCTCGGCGATGGTGCCGCCGTTGATGAGGATTTGCGTGCCTTCGGGTGAATCGTTTTCCCGTTCGCGCGTGGTGAGCGTGAAGCGGCTGACGCTGGCGATGCTGGGCAGCGCCTCGCCGCGAAAACCCATCGTCGCGATGGACGCCAAATCTTCGGCGCGGATAATTTTGCTCGTCGCGTGGCGTTCGAGCGAGAGCAGCGCATCGTCGCGGCTCATGCCCGTGCCGTCGTCGGTGACGCGGATGAGGCTGCGCCCGCCCGCGCCGATTTCGATGGTTACTTTCTGGGCGCCGGCGTCGAGGGAGTTTTCCACCAGCTCCTTCACGACGCTCGCCGGTCGCTCCACCACTTCGCCGGCGGCGATCTGGTTGGCGACCTGCTCGGAAAGGAGCTTGATGCGATTCACGGCGGAAATTTTGAAGGGCGAATTGGGAATGTCGAATTCAATTTTCACCGCGCGCGGCGGAAATTATTTTGCCAGCGGCAAGGTGAAGCAGAAAATCGCGCCGTGGCCCGGTTCGCTGCGGCAGGAGATTTTGCCGCCGTGATCCTCGATGATTTTTTTGCAGATGGTCAGGCCGAGGCCGGTGCCGTGCGCCTTGCCATGCGTGGCAAACGGCTGGAACAGCTTGTCCACGATTTCCGACGCGATGCCGGGGCCAGTATCCTCGACCTCGATGAGAATTTCGACGGGGCTGGTTTTGCAACGCAGAAAAATTGCACCGCCGGCCGGCACAAAATCCACAGCGTTGTGGATTAGATTATGGAAAACGCGGCCAAGCTGGCGCGCATCAAAAGGCACCAGACCGGTGGGTGGCTCATTTTCCAACACGAGCCGGATGGATTTTTCGGCGAGTTCCGGCTTCAATTCGGCCACCAAATCCACAATAAAACGGCGCAGGTCACCGGGCTTAACGTCTGTGCGCTTGCGGCCTTCGGTGAACGCCAGGATGTCGGTGACGAGGTCGTTGATGCGCAGCACCTGACGCTGGATGCGAACGGGCAACTTGGCGCGCAGTTCCGGATTGAGGCCGGGGTTGGAAAGCATTTCCGACGTGAGGCTGATGATGCTCAACGGATTTTTCAGGTCGTGGATGATGCCGCGCGCAAAATTGCCGATGACGGCGAGACGCTCGGCCTCGAGGATTTCGCGGAGGTGAAGCTGGTTGAATTCGCGGAGGCGGTGGCTGATCTGTTGGAGCAGAGCGAACGCCAGCGCCGGCGAATGCTGGATGAACACCAGCATCTCGCCGCGCGGCAGAAAATAAACTTCGGTTTCCGTGGCGGCGCTGGCGGTAGCCGAGCGCGGTTGCAATTCGATGACGGCCATCTCGCCAAAAAATTCCCCGGGGCCGAGTTGGGAAAAAACCCGGCGCGTGCCGGTGCCACCGGAAATTTCCACCAGGCCGCTCTTAACAAAATAAACGCCGTCGCCGGGCGCGCCCTCGCGGAAGATTTCCTGGCCGGCGGCAAAGCGGCGTTCCTGGGCGATGACCCGCAAGGCCTGAAACTCGGCGCGGTTGAGATGCCGGAGCAGCGGGATGGTTTCGAGCGTCACCACGCTCTTAATGTTATGAGAAAATCGCTCAACGTAAAGATTTCAAGCTTTTCACACGACGGCAGGCAGGTTGACAAATGGTAACGGGAATGTAACATTGGCGCATTCGGGTAGCAGCACGTTTCTTCAGCGGGGTTCCCCACCCCCACCTCCTTGGCGTCTGCTGCCCGGATTTTTTTCAATTTATAATTCTAACTTTGCTTCGCCTTCGGCTTCGTAAAGATTCAAAACCAAAACTTGACGGTCGGCTCCGGATTTTTTATTGTCACGTCCCCCTTCGCGGGGGTGTAGCTCAATTGGTTAGAGCGCTGCCCTGTCACGGCAGAGGTTACGGGTTCGAGCCCCGCCACTCCCGCCATCTTTATTGGCCTTTTTCACTAGCAGTTGACTTTTGGGGCCATTTTAGGGACAACTTGGCCATGGCACCCAAGGCTAAACCCGCCCGCCGCAAACCCATTGAGGTTAAATGCGGCAGCGTCGTCGTTAAAATCTACCAAGGCACAAATACTGTCAACGACGTCGACTATCCCCAATTCACCCTCGTCTACCACGACGGCGTCCAGCGCCTGAAAAAACGCTTCGCCAGCCGGGACGTCGCCGTCAAGGAAGCCAACACCGTGGCCGGCAATCTGGCCCGCGGCGAACATAAAATTTTACAGCTGACCACCGCCGACAAGTCGGTCTACGTCCAGGCCTTGAAAGTTTTGCAGCCCTTGAAGATCCCGCTGAACGTCGCCGTGCTGGAATATGCCTCCGCTGTGAAGGGCTTGCCCAAGGGCACCACCCTCAAAGAGGCGGTGGACTATTTCCGCAAGCACAACCCGGCCGCCATCGTGGCCAAGACCGTCCGGGAGGTGGCCGATGATATGCTTTCAGCCAAACGCACGGCCAAGCTGTCCGAGGTCCACATCCAAGATCTGGAAAGCCGATTGAAACGTTTCAGCACCGATTTCCCGATGAACATCGGGGCGATTTCCGGGTCGATGATCCAAGCCTGGTTGGACGGCCTGCAGGTCAGCGGACGCACCAAGCAAAATTACCTGCAGGTCTGTTCCGCCCTGTTCCGGTTTGCCATCAAGCGCAAATATCTGACGGCCGATGCCCTTCGGGAACTGGAGGCAGTCCAGCGCCCGAAAGAGGATGACAGCGACATCGAAATCTATTCCCCCGAGGAGATTCAGGAAGTCCTGAACGTCGCCCGACCAGAGATGATCCCCTTCATAGCGATCGGAGCATTTGCCGGTCTGCGCAGCGCCGAGATCGAAAGATTGGACTGGAACGAGGTCAATCTGGCGGAACGTCATATCGAGATTAAAGCCAGCAAAGCCAAGACCGCAGCTCGACGACTAGCACCCATCACCGACAACCTTGCCGCATGGCTAACCCCACTGGCCAAAAAAACCGGCCAAGTATTGCCATACGAAAGCTGGTGGAACCAGATCCCTAAGTCGGTCGAAGCTGTGAACAAACAACGTCAGGAAACGGCCCGGGCGGCTGGCAAGGATCCGGCGAAAGCGGAGAAATTCAGATGGCTGCACAATGCTCTCCGACACAGCTTTTGTTCCTACCGGATGGCGGCGATCAAGAACGCAGCGCAAGTGGCTCTGGAAGCCGGCAACAGTCCCAAGATGATTTTCACCAACTACCGACAACTCGTCACCGAGGCCGAGGCGGTAAAGTGGTTCGCAATTCAACCGGTATAAAAGATTTGACTTTTGGCCGAGTCCGACGATTTTAGTTGCACGTTCCGATATCGGAGCCGCTGTGGTTCGGTCAGCCGATCTTTGAAATATCAAAAGTAAGTAAAAGTTTTTACAGGAAAAATCTGCCGTGAAAAGCAGACGTTAGTATTCAGGCGTGGGCGTTGAGCGGAATTTTTCACACCGTGAAGTGCAGAAAACAAAAAAATGCACAGCTAGCACGACCAGACGAGTATGATTTTTCGGCGTTGCGGATCATTCTAATGTCCGCAGTAAGCCGCTTGTGGTTTAACACACCATTGTTAATTTTTTAATTTGGCAACTTTGTTTGCCTCTCCTCGGTCTTGACTATGAATGAAATTTTGGCACAGGCTTTTCTAAAAAAGCCCGAAGTTGCCAAAATGTTTCGCGTGTCCGAACGCACCATCGAAATTTGGGTGCGCAACGGAATTATCCCCGCATTTCGGTTGGGGCGAACAATTAGGTTTGATCGCGATGCCATTTTGGAGCACCTCCGTCAGCAGCAGTTAGCAGCGAATTGATAGTTGCAGTTGTTAGTCTCACTTCTCGGCAATCGAAAACCTCCTGGTAAGAACTTCCTGAAAATTCTTTTGAAAAAAATACGTGAGTTAAGCAGGTTGCCAGCATCAAGCTGACAAGATAGCTGAAGCGCATGGGCTAGTGGTTCAGAACCATGAAGCCAAAACGCTCGCACGGCGGCGTGCTTGCTAAACGTCAACGAAAAATCGGAATTGGAAATCGGTGGGTTGGCCCCCATTTGTTTCCCCGGTATTCCCGACAAGTAAGCAGGCATGCTATCGGCCGATCTGGTCGTGCGAATGATCACCGAGGATCCGAGAAAAATAGGCTCAATTATTGGGTTATTCTCGTTAAGCACTCCAATTCTGCATCCTAGCAAAGTGTGGTCTTGGAATACTGCCGCGAATTGAGGCGGCGAGGAATGCGAAGGAAAAATCAGACGAATCTGACGGCTGAATTCCATGCGCCTACGGCATTCAATCCGTAGCAAATAATCCGTTGGATAGAAGGCGGGGCTTCCCGCCAAGTATTAACATGCCCGTAGGGCGACAGCGGCGACGTATCTTCATGCGTCGACGCTTTTTTACAAATGCAAAAAAACAAATTGCGGGCCAAAATTGCCCGCGCAAAAAAATCATTGCCGCTTCCGGAATTGATGGAGGTTTTTGGCGATGAGGATTCAGCAGAGAAAAGCGCCATGTGTCCGTTCCACGACGACCACCGACCATCGTTCTCGGTGTTTCAAGGTGAGGCCGGCAAATGGTATTGGAAGTGCCACGCAGGATGCGGTGCAGGCGATGAAATCAGTTATATCGAGGTTAAGGATGAAATATATCCCGGGCGGATGCGATCCGGGAGTATCTCGAACTGGCCGGTAGCGTGTAAAAAACATTAACATTATGATCAAAACTCTTAACATCAGATCCAGCCTTTTAAGATGGGCAGACCATGGCCCAGTCTTTGATTACAGCGCACTGGAAACTTTGGAGGAATTTCAGTCGCTGGCAAACAAAGCCACACTCATATTATTCGTTGACCGAAATCAACCGGAAAATGTGTCTATTGTTTTCGGAAAGGAAGTTCTCCGAATGATCGCCGAGCGAATCATCCCACCGATGAGTCTGTCCCCATTGACCTTCGCGATAGACACTTCTAAAAAGTCGAGTCAACTAGAACATTTAATTGCGTCCGTGCGCGTGACGAAGGGCTTTGACGAATACGAATGACTTAACCTAAATCCGACGCCCGTCTTTGGCTCTGGCCACTGGCGGGCGTTTTTATTTCAACTCGACATGCCACAGCACAGCCCACCAATCAGCATTTCGGATTGTATGCTGCGATGACGGCACTGCGGCACGCCGACATTGGGACGACCAGCAGCCACTACACCTCGAACCGACAGCGAATTGCTTTGCCGATGACGGAGTTGATGGAAGATCCCGGGGATATACACTGATTTGCTGCAATTTGACAAAATTCTTGCCTTGAGCTAGGTTCAACGTCTTGCCGGACAAGATGTGAATTTTGGGTCTGGCAAGTTTGCAGGCAGTGACCCTCCTATTGGGTATCATAGCCACGCGCTGGTGAAGCCTGCAAATGCCCGCATCAGGCAATGCGCGATTTAAGTTTTTTGTGGATCTTGAACGTCATCATGCACGACGTAAACGCCGACCGTTTTTGGCGGAGATTTCGCAAAATTAATTCGGTGTAAAACGGTGGCAGCGGCTGCCAAAACTGCCGCAACTACAAATATCTTCGATTGGGTGTCGCGCTTCCGGTTTATGGCCGGACTTCGCGCGAAGGGTTTACATAACGCCTCCCTCGGTGGGAGGGTTTTTACAGCATAAATACATTGGCAATTATTTGCCGGAGCCTTCGCGCACGCGAGTTATGTGCGCGGATGCCTATTGAACAACAATGAAAAATCAAACTGAGGTGAAAAACCTCGAACCCGTGCTTGTGACCCCGGCGCAAATTGCAGAGCGCTGGAGCTGGCACCCTGAATCAGTCCGTCGGAAACTCCGTGCCGGTTCAATTCCGTCATTGGTCATCGGACGTCGTCGCCTCGTGCGGTTGACCGATGTTGAGAAAATAGAGAAAGACGCAGAAGTTAAAAACAGCAATAATTGATATGAGTAAAAAGCCTAAAAATATGACGCCGGAATCACCGGACGCCAAGTCCGCGCGCCTCAACCAGGAGACGCTGGAGCGTGAGATTATTTTTGGTGTGGTAAAGTCGCGGAATTTTTATCTCAAGATTCGCGAAAGTGTTTGCCCGTGGGATGCTGAAAAAGGGTTTCACCGAAACGACTTTTCAGTGACTGGATACAACACCTTATTTGAGATTGTGGCTGCACACTACCACCGGTTCTCATTGCATGAAGGCATCTCCGAAGATATTCGGATCACGCATGAAGAATTAAGGAATGCGCTTGTCGATCAGGTGAATAAAAAAAAGATTGCGGACACAATTGGCGATGCCCTATTGGCTGAAATTGACGAGGAACGAGATTACACAGCGAACTTGAGCGACGAGTCATTGATGGCGTTGGCTGATGGGGCGGCGTTTTCCTCTTGGCTAAAGCGACGCATCTTTGAACAAACAGTTAATACAATCACCAGCCGAAAAACTCTTGGGGATTTAACGCTGGAAGGATTAGTTGATTTGACTAGGACAGCAGAAAAAGCCGTTCGAGGTCTTGACTTTGACATCATCACGCCCCCGCCCCGCTCATTCGAAGAGATTCTGCCGGGCAAATTCCCGATCGGTGCCCTGAACCCGGTGACGCGAGAGATTGCCGAACAGGCCGCAGATGTTCACTGCATCCCGGTGTCCGTCACGGCTCTGACGACGCTAGCGACAATCAGCGGTGCGATTGGCAAGTCTGTGCAAGTTGTGGACGCCGTGAACGGGCATGTGACACCCAGCAACTTGTATATCGTGATAGCGGCACCAAAATCGTTTGGCAAAGGGGCCGCGTCACAGTTGGCCAAGCCGATTCTTGATGCCAGCGAGCTATATTTAAATAAATTCCTGCGTGAAACTCAGCCAAGATTATTGGCCGAGATCGCAGAGATTGAATTAAAAACAGAATACGCAAAAAGACATTTAAGAAATGTCGTTGAGGCTGTCGAAAATCATGCTGAAAAGCCGGACGAAATTCGGACAGACTTGGGAAAACTACTATTACGGAAGAAGGACATTGAGAAACAGTTGAAAACTATTCCTACGCTATGGATTGGCTCGGCCACTGGAGCGGCTTTGTCGGACAACCTTGCTGCCAACAACGAAACCATTTTTTCGTATTCGGCCGAGGCTGGCGACATGATTCGTATCGCGATGGGGCGATACAACAAGGACAAGTCTGGGGACTTTGACTTGTTCCTGAGCGGATACACCGGGGAATTGACAGGTGAAAGTCGAGTGTCTCGAGGCACAAATCGAATGCGTCCTTGCATCAGTGCTCTATGGTTTTGCCAGCCGTTATTGCTAAACGAAATCCTGGCAAACGACGAGGCGACGGAGCGCGGCTTAACTGCTCGCATCCTCTCACACGTAGTTGAGCAAAAAGAAATCCCGATGGACGACGGTGTTGTTCGCGCCATCATGCCAAAAGCGAATCAAGCTTGGGGCGCTCTCATCCGGTCAATACTTGAAAAGCGTGAAGCCCTTCGTGAACCAGTTCAAGTTCACTGTTCGCTTGAAGCGCGCGAAGTTTTTCGCGCGTTTCACAACGAATCGGTCAAACTTCGCAACGGGCAGTTCAATAGTGTCGAGGGTGAACTGGGCCGGTGGCGGGAGAACGCGATCCGGGTCGCAGCCGGCCAGTGGGTGGCGGACTTTAACGCCGGACTTTGTTTCGTGGACAGTCCGCTAACTGAGAATCAAGCGGTGCGGGCTGTGAGTCTGGTGAAATGGATCAATCTTAGCATACTCGCAGTTTCCGACAAAAGCAGGGCGGCAAAGAAGCTGGAAGAGGTTCATCAGATGCTCGACCGGGTTCGCCGTATGGGCCCCGAAATATCATTGCGCGATTTAGATCGTCGTGCCGGTGTCAGCCGGGAAAAGATCCTCGGCCTCGCTGGCGAGTTTTCCGACCTCATGCGGGTGGTCAAACGGACGCCGCCGAATGGTGGTCGTCCCAGCGAAATGCTTCAGATCCTGAACTGAATGAGTCCGGGCAGGTGGTGAATGTCCACCTGCCCGGCGTTTCGCAGGTTTCGCAGATGGTGGTCAGGGTAAATGTGAAAACCAAAGGAGTAAGTGTAATAGTAAAAAAGTGATTTAGAAGATCATTGAAAATCACTATTTTCCCGGGTTATGGTTGTTTCTAAATAGCTTCTTTTCATTACTACAATCTGCGTTATCTGCGAAACTATTTTGGTTATACTGGTTGCGAATACGCCGGTATCTGCGAAACCTGCAAAACTATTTCTGTTATCCCGGTTACAGCCTTACAACCATCTGCGTTATCTGCGAAACTATTTTTGATTATCCCGGTTGCGATTTAGCTGGCGTCTGCGAAACCTGCGAAACTCCCACCCGGCCTGTCATCAGCTTCACCTTCTTCGTCACTGTGGCCAATCTGGCCTACACATCACACACGCTACTTATTGTATTTCCACGCGCGCGAGGCCATGCCGATTTGACGCCCAGCCATGAAATTCATTTTACTCACCGCCGGTCTTGCCTCCCTGACTATGTTCGCCCAGCCAATCTTGTCACCAGACATGCACCGGATGGCAGTATCACTTTCCGTCTGGCCGCAACCAACGCCAAGGATCTCCGGTTGCCCGGCGCGGGGGAATGCCAGCGCATCACAACGTCCTCATTGTCGCCCTTGGTCGTGACTCCAATGCGGTTCAGGATTCCGGCCACCGAGGATCAAGTATATGCGCCCGGAACGCCCCGGCTATCACAGCGCGGCGATTGACGACACTCCTGTCGTCCTGTATGGCACGCTACAAGGCCCTCGGCGACCATAGCAGCGCCGCCACACACCTCAAGCATGGAGGCAAACAGATTGGCCTGAGAGCTACCAAAATGACGCATGACATCTTGGAGCATCGGCAATGGCTGTAGATATGTTTGGCCGATGGTATCGGAATCTCCGCAGGATAGAAGCACCTCCCTCCAGTGTCCCGCTGAAGCTTTTGTGTTCGTTCACCTTCGATTGCAAGTTTTTCAGCGGCGTCCGTTGCCACGCGAACCTCCTCCGGGCACTCCACCGCGCCCGGCACCGCCCGGTGCAGCACCATGCCAGCCGCCAGACCCGCCGCCATGCCAGCCGCCACTAGGCGCGCTCCCGTGCCATCCCCCATGCCAGCCCCCGCCCCAAACAGGCGCACTACCACGCCAACCGCCATGCCAGCCACCGCGCCAGCCTCCGCCCCAGCCATAGCAATCTGTCACGGATGGATACCAGGCATAAGCCGGGTAATAGTAAGGGGAGGTGTAATAAACATACGGCTCAGAATAATAGGTTGTATCAGGTATGCTTGGAACATACGTTACCGGCGGCGCAACCGTGGTCGGCGAAGCTTGTTCAGCATAGTCACTCGCAGCCACCGGCGCTGGTGTAGCCGGCATGGGCATCCCGGCTCGGGGCTGGTTCAACATCGCCGAGAGAACGGCGTCCGAAACACCTTGCTGCCGCAGATAAATGATCTGATCCGCATTCAACCCATACCCGTTCCCGGAATTTCTGATGTAAGCAATGATCGTGTCATCGCTAATCTTCGCCTGAACGAGTTTTAGGATTTGCGGCACCCCGTAAAACAGTTCTGGAGTGGGCGCGCTGACCGCAGCCAGCGGCACGGTGGTTGTGGCAGATGAACTCTGGGCCATCGTCGTCATCCCGGATAAAGTCATGCTTGTGACGGCCAGCACCGCCACCATTTTTTGCAGATGATGGATTTTCATAAAATCACCGTTCACTTCATTCTAACACCGCACGCTCGCGCGAGTTTCTTCAACTGTCAACCGGTGCGGCGATTGACGACACTCCTGTCGTCCTGGATGGGACGCAAGAATATCCTCGGTGACCACCGTCGCCGCCACATCCCAAGTATGGCGGCCAAACATACCGGGACACCACCGAGCACCCAGACCCCGGTGATGGTTCCCCTCGAACTAAAACCAGCCAAGCAGATCCTCGGTATATCCCCGGTGGCTGAAAGTCAGGATGGCCAAATCAGCACAACTACCACCACCCTGCCAAAAGCCGGGACCGCGTTAAGAGCGCCAGAACGGTAGGCTGAAAGAACCACGGTCATGTTCCTAACTCCAGCAGAGAAGTCCCATTAACCCAAACCACACCGCCACCGGGCACCGCCGCTGCTGGTCAGTATGTCCAACCCAAGCCAGGACCAGAACCCTCACTGGTGCTACCCAGACAGCCTCCAGACGCATTCCCGGCGGGAAGGTTGTAGTTGTCGCCAGAGGTGCTACGCCGCTCTGTGCGCCTGGCTATCATCAGCGTCGCAAGA
>Ga0209083_1004607_pt1 | contig 10347 bp, 10 predicted proteins | sample AM7aDNAmetaG_FD_184132 | JGI IMG/M metagenome (GOLD analysis project Ga0209083, IMG submission 184132) | Freshwater microbial communities from Finland to study Microbial Dark Matter (Phase II) - AM7a DNA metaG (SPAdes) (version 3) | ecosystem: Environmental > Aquatic > Freshwater > Lake ...
GCAGTGGTTCAGTCGTTCCTCTTTTTCGCAACCAGATCAGTCAGGGAGGACCAATTACCATCACCCATAAAGAGATCACCCGTTACTTCATGACTATCCCCGAAGCAGCCCAGCTTGTAATTCATGCCGGCAGCATGGGTAAGGGAGGCGAGGTCTACCTGCTTGACATGGGCGACCCCGTTAAAATCATTGACCTGGCCCATCGCATGGTCACACTTTCAGGCCTCTCGGTTCGCGACCACCAGACTCCCCACGGCGATATCGAAATCAAAGTCACAGGCCTGCGCCCCGGCGAAAAACTCTACGAAGAACTGCTTATCGGCAACAACCCCTCACCCACAGCCCACCCCCGAATCTTTAAGGCCAACGACCACTTCATACCCTGGGCGATACTGGAACCTGAACTCAACAACCTTATGCAATACATCAAAACCGACAACATCACAGGTATAAAGCAGATACTGAAAAAATTGATTCCCGAATATCAACCCAGCATCGCCACCACCGACCACCTCCAACGCGAAGCCGAAAGCACAACAAAAAAAATTCCCATAACCCCCCAGCAGAAAAACTAGTAGGCAGTAGGCAAAGGAAGAAAAGGAATCGGCAATAGGCAAGTGAATAAATTGAAAAGCCTGAAATTGCCAACTGCCAATTGCAGACAGCCAACTCTCTTATCTTCTTTCTTTCTTCTTTTAGCTTATAATTCTTATTATTAGGCTATAATTTAACTCTAAATTATAGTCCATATACCTACCTATGAAATACAGCGAAGCTATAAAGCCAATAAGTTATTTGAAAACTCATGCTTCTGAGCTTATTCGGGAAGTATCTGAAACTCGCCAACCGATGATCATCACCCACAATGGCGAAGCCAGAGTAGTTCTTCAGGAAATCCATGTTTACGAAGATATGCTCGAAAGTCTTGCCATGCTTAAAATACTGGCCCAAAGCTCTGCTTCAATTGAACGCGGCAGCTTCAAGCCCTTACGAACAGCATTTGAAGACCTTGAGAAGCAAAGAGTAAAGAATAAAGAGAAATGAAATATGAGGTATTTCTTTCTTCAGAAGCTGAAAGCGATGTGCTGGCTATCTGCTCATATATCGAAGAAAAAGATTCCCCGGATAGTGCAGACCGATTGTTTAACGGGCTACAAAAAGCCTGTCTTGGTCTTGAGGAATTCCCTGAACGAGGTCATTGCCCTCCAGAACTCCAAAGGATTCACGTCAAAGACTATAGTGAAATTCATTTTAAACTATACCGTATTATTTACCGAATCACTGTACAAAATGTTTTTATACATGCAATACTTGACGGTAGAAGAAACTTGCAAGACACACTCTTTGAAAGAATCACAAGAAAATCATGATCTCAGCCTCCTCATGTTAGCAGACTAGCAAAGATTTCTCAGCCAACTATCCGGACTTCACTCAGCACTCATCATTCACGTCTCAGCACTAAATAAGCTCAGCACTTTAACCTCAGCACTCAGCACTATTTCCCCATGTATCCCATAATAACCGACCGTAAAATCCGTATCGCCATAGCCGGCTGCGGCCGCATCTCCAAAAATCACTTTGCAGCCATCAACCAACACACTGAATCCTTGGAACTCGTAGCCATTTGTGACGAAGATCCCATAGTTCAGGAAGAGCATCAACAACAATACAACGTTCCAGGTTACCATCGGATTGAGTCAATGCTCAAAACTGAAAAAATTGATCTTATAGCACTTTGTACCCCTAGCGGACTTCATCCAGACGAAACCATACTTGCCTCTAAATACGGTGTCAACGTCATGACCGAAAAACCAATGGCTACACGCTGGCAGGACGGAGTCAACATGGTTAAAGCCTGCGACGAAGCCGCTGTACGCCTCTTCGTCGTCAAACAAAACCGCCGCAACGCCACACTTCAGCTCTTAAAATGCGCTGTAGAAAAAGAGCGCTTCGGTCGTATATACATGGTCAACATCAACGTTTTCTGGTCACGCCCGCAAGACTACTATGACAGTGCCAAATGGCGGGGCACCTGGGAATTCGACGGAGGTGCATTCATGAACCAGGCCAGCCACTACGTCGACCTTGTCGACTGGCTCATTGGTCCTGTAGAAAGCCTTCAGGCATACACAGCAACTTTAGCAAGAAATATAGAAGTCGAAGATACAGGTGTAGTAAGCTTTAAATGGCGCACAGGAGCTCTTGGCTCAATGAACGTAACCATGCTCACATACCCCAAAAACCTCGAAGGCTCCATAACCATCATCGGCGAAAAAGGCACAGTCCGTGTAGGCGGCCTTGCAGTAAACGAAATACAGCACTGGGAGTTCGCAGACAGCGATCCCGACGACGAAAAAGTCAAAGCAGCCAGCTACCAGACCACCTCAGTCTACGGCTTCGGTCACCCATTATATTACAAAAACGTAATTGACGTTCTAAAAGGCAAAGCCGAACCCGAAACCGACGGCCGTGAAGGCCTCCGCTCCCTTGAAATTCTGATAGCAACCTACCTCTCAGCTCGGGACGGAAAACGAGTATCCTTACCATTAGACTACTAAACCATCAAATTCTTTTGTCATCCCGAATGCAACGACGGATATATCTTATCTTTCTTTCTCAGCACTTTGAAGACTGCCAACTGCCAACTATCTTCTCTTCGCTCGGCACTCAGCACTCAGCACTCAGCACTATCTTTCCACTCATCACTTTCTTTCATGTCTTCCCTTATCCACCCAACAGCGATTGTCGACCCCGGAGCCAAACTAGGTCCCGGCACCCGAGTCTGGCATTGGACCCATATATCCGCCGGCGCCAAAATCGGTGAACACTGTTCATTCGGTCAAAACGTCTACGTCGGCAACGACGTCCTGATCGGCAATAACGTTAAAGTGCAAAACAACGTCAGCATATACGATGCCGTCACCCTGGAAGACGACGTATTCTGTGGCCCCAGCATGGTCTTCACCAACGTCTACAACCCGCGCTGCGCGGTAATCCGCAAAGACGAATATCGCCCGACACTCATAAAGAAAGGTGCCACACTCGGAGCCAACAGCACGATAGTATGCGGGATAACAGTAGGGGAGTTCGCCTTCATAGCCGCCGGAGCAGTAATCAATCGCAACGTAAAACCCTATGCACTAATGGCAGGAGTCCCCGCCAAACAAATCGGATGGATGAGCCAGTACGGCGAAAAGCTAAACCTCCCCCTAACCGGTAACGCCCAAACTACCTGCCCAAACACAGGCCAACAATACATACTGATAAACAGCAACTGCCAAATTGACCCCAACTAAAAAGTTGCCAACTATCTTGTCTTCACTCAGCACTCACGTCTCAGCACTCAGCACTGTGTACTCATTACTATCTTTCTCAGCACTTTTTTAGATGATTAAAGCACCGATAATGAGTAAACTTAAAGTTGCTGTGATTGTCGACTCAACTATAGCTTCAATAAATATTTACAATTTAGTTAAATGGGGCAAAACTCAAAATCATATTGAGATATCACACCTGATAATAAATAATAAAAAAGTTATCAAAGATGAGTTTACTTTCTCAGCTTCAAATTTAAATCATCTTTTCCGGTCATCATTATTTAGGTTTATTTGTAAAATTGAATCCATAAAAATTAAAAAGAATCCAAAATATGAAGATTCTTTAAAATTACACGACTTGTCTAATTATACTAAGACTAATATTCAGGTTTACCCGGTTATTAGTAAATCATCATCTGATTATTCATACAATGATATCGATATAAAAAAAATAAAAGAACATGAATTTGATGTCATAATACAATGCGCGCGAGGAGTTATAAGCGGCGATGTATTGACTGTATCAAAATATGGAGTGATATCGTTAAGTCAATATTCTGATAAATTTGATTATAGTGAATATGATATTTTTTGGAAAATTTATGAAAGGAAAGATTCAACAAGTTTTTTTATAAAACAATTAAATGAAGGTAATGATAGGCTTTTATTAAAAGGGAATATTACAACACAGACATATTATATGTTAGGTTTAATAAGTCGTAATGAAAAAAAATACTATTATTTACAACAAATATTGTTAAATATTGCAAAAAACAGGGAAATACATTACGATGTTAATGTGTTTCCCTGTTTTGAGAACCGTAGCGTCCCAGGTATACAAATCCAGATTAACTATTTCTTTTCTCTTATTCTTAGGCAGTTGAGAGAACTATTTAATAATAATCTTTATAAAAAAGAATTTAGAGTTGCATTTAGCTTTTCTAATTGGAGAGATGTTGATATGTCCAAAGGTATCAAGATAGATAATCCTCCAAGCCATTATTTAGCTGATCCTTTTGTCGTAAATTATAAAAATAAAAATTATTGTTTTGTTGAGGATTTTGATTGCTCAATTTCCATGGGATCTGTTGCTGTTTACGAGTTATTTAAAGATAGAGCCGAAAGGCTTGGAACTGCGATTGTTGAGCCTTTTCATTTGGCTTATCCATATATATTTCAATATAATTCTAAGTTATATATCTGCCCTGATAGTTCGAATAACAAAGATATTAGGCTTTATGAATGTAAGTCATTTCCGTTGAAATGGAAATTAAAAAAAATATTAATATCAAATATTGATGCTGCAGATTCTAATCTTTTTGAAAAAGATGGGCTTTGGTGGCTTTTTACAAATCCAGACGGAAACAATAAGGGTTACCATTCTCAGGAGTTGTGTATTTATTATTCAGATAATTTATTGTCAGATGATTGGACCCCGCATCCTAAAAACCCAATATATGTTGACTCAATGAGAGCTCGAAATGGAGGGATATTATTTGATAATGATATGGTTTACAGAGTTTCTCAACAACCGGGTATAAACATATATGGTAAAAGCACCTCTATAAATTTGATAACAATTTTAACAAAAACAGATTATAACGAAGAAATGTTGCATACAATAGAGCCAACTTTTTTTAGTGGTATTGAAGGGACTCATCATATGCATTCAAGCGGGAATGTCACGGTATATGATTTTATTAATAAAATAAAACGTTGAATCATCACTCCTTCTGTATGAATTATTGTTGAAATATGCATCTTGATATTCAATCAATTATTACTTATTCAAATCTTGATAAAGCTATTAACTTCCTCCATAGTAATTCCTTGGCAAAAAAAATCACTGTGGATAAATTATGGGAAATTAATAGATGTATATCTTGCTCCGGTCTTATTGTTTTTGATGCATTTGGTGATATCGTAGGTGCAATACTATATGTTTATCAAGGTCGTATTTTAGCTAATAAACAAATGATAAATATCGTTAATCTCTCTTCTTGGTATGTGCTGAGTGAATATCGAGGTTTATTGCCAGTCATGATGATCAGGTCAACCCTTGAAAAGTTAAAAGATTCGTATATAACAAATTATACCCCTACTATTAATGTTCAAAAAATCCTGCTTAAATTTGGATTTAATTATATGCCTGTTAAGAAATATATTTGTTTCCCTATAGTGTATGTTTTTTCAAATTATTCCCATTTTCTTTTTAGTAAACTAAAAAATATTTCCACTGATTATATTGCTGATAAAATCCCATCATTATCTCGCCCGATAAGATCTGATTGTGATACAATTTTTTTTAGCTTTATGATAAGGTGTCATACTGTTTATTTAGGCGGTTCTATAGATATATCTGAGAAATATGTGTTGCATAAAAAAATTATTATTCGCAGTTTCTCCATTAATTGGATATCTGACGAAAATATTTATGCAAAATATGCACCGCAAATTGCAGCTAAAATATGTATTCAGTTAGGTGTATATTTTATAACTTTTACTGTTCATGAAAATGTTAAGATTGATTATTCATATAAGCAGCTAAACTCTTCCTATATGGTGAACTCATTATCTTCAGTCTGGATTCCCCCAATAGGAAGCGAGTTATTTATTTAAATAATTAATATCCAGTTTCGATAAACACCTTACAACCTCCTCATAACGTAAGACACAGTCCGTCACGCAGAGCAAATCGACCAACTGCCTTAGTTCGGCACTTAGCACTTTTTTTCCTGATCACTATCTTTCGTCATCCCGAATGCAATGATGGATTGATACATCCTTTTCGTCACTTAGAAAGGCTGCCCACTGTTTTGCTTTTCCGACCACCAGCGGCTTAATCTTAGCTCAGCACTCAGTACTCAGCACTTTCTTTCCACTCATCACTTTCTTTCATGTCCGATCCTCAAATAACGATATACACCCCCGAATCCCTCCTCGCCAACCCGCGTAAAATGCTCGGCGACATGTTTCGTGATCTTGCCGCTGGTAGGGAGCTTGCATGGCGCCTGACCGTTCGCGACATTAGCGCCCAATACCGTCAGGCATTTCTCGGCATTCTCTGGGCGTTTATTCTCCCCTTGGCTAACACCATCACATGGATTTTTCTAAGTAAATCCGGTATCGTAAATGTTGCATCTACTTCCTTACCATACCCTGTTTATGTGTTCACAGGTGCAATGCTATGGGCAATTTTTATGGATGCTTTGAATGCTCCTATGCAACAGGTTATTGCTGCACGCGGTATGCTGGCAAAACTCAATTTTCCTCGCGAAGCCTTGATTGTTTCAGGTATCTATCAGACATTGTTCAATGCAGTCATAAAGGTTGCGTTATTGCTGGTTGCAATAGTGGTGATGGGTATCAACCCGGGCTGGAATCTTATTTTGTTTCCTTTTGGAATTCTCTCGTTAGTAGTTGTAGGTACCTCCCTAGGGCTTTTTATCACTCCACTCGGAATGCTTTATGGTGATATTGGCAAGGCAATGCCGCTGTTGATGCAATTTCTGATGTATGTAACCCCAGTCGTTTTTCCAATGCCAAAGGCTGGTATAGCCGCGAAGCTATTTATCTTAAATCCTATTACCCCTCTGATCTTAACGGCCCGCGATCTGCTGACTGGTCAGGCACCGCAGTTTCTAACCTATTTCATAATAGTCAATGTTGTAATGGTTTTAATATTTTTAGTCGTTTGGGTTATCTACCGTCTTGCTATGCCAATCCTTATTGAACGTATGAGTTCCTGACACCTATGAGTGAAACACTGATTAAAGTTGAAGGCGTATCGAAGAAGTTCTGTAGAAGTCTAAAAAAGTCTCTTTTTTATGGCGTGCAGGATCTTGGGCGTGAAGTTACCGGTCGGCGGCATGGAGGGAATGGTGAGTTACGAGCCGATGAATTCTGGGCGCTGAAGGATGTCAGTTTTGAGTTGAAAAGAGGGGAATGTCTTGGTTTGATTGGGCATAACGGAGCAGGGAAAACTACTTTGCTTCGTATGTTAAACGGTCTAATTAAGCCGGATAGTGGTCGAATCGAAATGAGGGGAAGGATTGGGGCGTTGATTGCTCTTGGAGCAGGATTCAATCCTATTCTTTCAGGCCGAGAAAATATCTACGTAAATGCTTCGGTTTTGGGTCTGACTAATAAAGATATTGCTGCCAAGATTGATGAGATTATCGACTTTGCTGAAATCCGTGAGTTTATTGACATGCCAGTCCAGAGCTATAGTTCTGGAATGCAAGTAAGGTTGGGATTCGCAGTTGCGTCATCATTCCAGCCCGACATACTTATTCTAGATGAAGTATTGGCGGTCGGAGATTTTTCATTTCACGCTAAATGCTTCAAACGAATAGGAAGTATTTCTCGCAACAGTGCTGTAATATTTGTATCACATGATCAAAGCTCAGTAGGAAGAATTTGTGATCGAACCATTTTGATTGAGCGAGGGCGTTGTGCATATATTGGAAATACAATTGATGCATTGCGTCAATACAACAATGCTTATAAGGCAACCTTATCCGTAAAGTCAACGACGGTATGCCATGACGATATTGTTTTTACGTCAATACTTTTTAATTGCGGATCGCGCTCTATTACTTTACAGACATCTGATGCTCTGAATCTTGTTATTCAATTAGAGACTAAAAAATCAATACCAATTGGTAAATGCCTAGTATCATTTTATTCTGAAACTACTGTTAACGCTGGTCAGGCTGATTTTACAGGTCAACTTGATCACTTACCAGAGGGATTTATAAGTCTTAAGTTAGAAATACCCCGTATTCAACTTGCTGCAGGAATGTACACGATGAACATAGCAATATTCCATGCGAACGGCAGGGATACCGTACTTCATTCGATCTCATGTACTGAGATAGAGGTGATTGGGCTTTCCTTTCTGGGAAGCCACTATAAAATCCCAGTAAAAGTGAAACTATCAAATTCGCTTAGTAGGAACATAGCAAACATATTGTAGCAATCTGATCAAGATCTCCATAAAGAAAAATTGCTATGTGATAGAGTTGATAAAAAGTGGACCAATATATCTTTGCTTTGCTATAGGTTCATCATTAATAACATACTTGAATATTATGAGTAAATATCAATGCCGCCTTTGCTCAAAAGAATTGAAAGAGCGCTTCAGTCTACGACTTATGCAAAAGTTTGATATACAGTACTTCGAATGTTCTGAATGTGGATGTTTACAGACTGAAGATCCTTATTGGCTTGAGGAAGCTTATCATAATCCGATTCGATATACAGACACTTTCACAGGCATTCGTACATTGACTCTTCCACCGATAACCCTATTGCTAACCAAAGCAATAAAGTTAGGCTGTGGCGCTACCCTTTTAGATTGGGGCGGTGGCAATGGTCTTATTACGCGTATGTTACGCGATCTTGGTTTGGATGCATACAGCTTCGATGTATATGAAAAAAATACCTATGCAGCAGGTTTCGAGGGGACTCTCGATAAGAACTATGCAATCATAACTGCCTTTGAGGTATTGGAGCATATGGCAAACCCGGGAAAAGAGCTTAGCCAATTATTTGATTGCAATCCTGAACTAATTTTTTGTACAACCTGCTTATATAATGGACAAGGGCCAGAATGGTCATATCTTGCACCTTATTCTGGGCGCCATATTTTCTTTTTTACTGAGTATTCATTAAGGTCTATATCAGAATTACATGGCTTTGAATGTATCATATGCAATAGCTATATAGTTTTTTATCGTAGTACAATGCGGAATATAAACCGCAAGTTTCTAAATTGGGCTTTAAATGATAGAAATCAGCGATTTATTCGTGCATGGCTATCCATCTTTCCTCCACATGGTAGAAGTTATGATGATTATCAAATGATGCGTAAAAAAGTAGGAGACTATTAGTTCCTTCTTTAGGAGAAAAATTAAGTATCTATATCTTTATCACCTTCCAATCGAGCAATAGTTAGCACTTTGGTGTTAAGCGCTCCATAAGAAATGATTCCGTAATATAAGGGCCAGACAGTAAACAGAAATACCTGCCCCTGTAAATCATGAAGTTAAGTCACTTGGAATTATCTACAGCGGATCGCGCAAAGCTACAAGAAGTTGTGGTAAAAGGGAGAGATTGGCAAGCACGTCATCGGGCTCAAACACTGTTGTATTTCAGTGACGGGTTAAGTACAAAGGCAATAGTAGCTCAGCAAAACCTGAATCTCGATACAGTTTATGACCGGCGTAAAAACTGGTTATCAAAAGGGTTCGCAGTTTTATATGACGTGCATCGAAGTGGCGCACCTCCGAAACTGAACGCAATTCACTTGGATCAGATCAAGACTTGGGCGGAAAAGGAAGCGCTGACAGCCCCAGCAATAGTGGCCCGGTTAAAGGAAGAGTGTCATTTAAATGTGAGCGTTGGTACAGTGAGTAATGCGTTGAAAGCACTTGGATTTGTCTGGAAACGTACCCGTCATTGGTTAAAAAAAAGTTTTGGCACAAGATGAAGTACGAATTAATGAAATTCAAGACAAGAAATGAAAAAACCCTTGAAGAAGATGTCTGCAAAATCTTAGACGGTTTCGGGAAGGATTACGTAATGACTGTGCGCTGTAGAAAGCAGTGCAAGAGATGATGGTAGGTCCATCGCACTCGGCTTGCAGGAGCAGGGTGCAAACCACCGTAAGCGGCGTTGGTCAAAAGCTCTCGTCGTGAGCATTACGGAAAAGTCATCGTAAAGATGGCAGGTGTGAACCAAGGAAGACGAACACAAGTGAACTGCCGTAAACGTGTCGAAAGAATAAGATGACATCAAAACTGAAGGGAGTAGTTAATTCAGGAAAAGTTTGGCGGAAACCTGTTTACTGGCCAAGCGGTGTCCGGCATAAAGGCAGCGTGATCCTGGTTTGGGCTCTTGCATTGAACTACAGGATCCTTCGTTGGCGATGCAAAGGGAAAGGCACAAGCGTAAAAAGCGAGGCTGATAATACCAATGCGCCATCAAGGGGCGGAGCGACTCATAAGAGCAATGAAAGCCTTGTAAT
>Ga0209083_1004613_pt1 | contig 10333 bp, 10 predicted proteins | sample AM7aDNAmetaG_FD_184132 | JGI IMG/M metagenome (GOLD analysis project Ga0209083, IMG submission 184132) | Freshwater microbial communities from Finland to study Microbial Dark Matter (Phase II) - AM7a DNA metaG (SPAdes) (version 3) | ecosystem: Environmental > Aquatic > Freshwater > Lake ...
CATGCCGATCACCTCAGCGTTGTGGAAAAGGTGACCGCAAGTCTTGCACAGATAGCGCTGATAATCCCGCTCGCACCAACCGTGCAAATCGAAGACCTGGAGATTCTTAAAACCGAATTTTGTGAAAGAACAACCCCGACATTTCGGGCAAAAAAAATTGACGCCATTGGGACGGTGCTCCTTTCCTGGAGATGCTCAAAAACGGTCAAAAAGTGGTTCCGAAACCAGATTGTACCCCGTTTTTGAGGCATTCTCCCTATAGAAAATTTGTCTCAACAGCCCAATTACCAACCTAATCGGGTACCAGTGCCGAATTTCAAGGATTAAAAAGCCGGAAAATAGTGGGGAGTTTTAACGGAGGAACCATCACCAGCGACGCTGGGAGTTTGCTCTTGAGGGAAGTCGAGGGACGGACCGGGATTCTGGAGGGATTCTCCGGTTGTTTTAAAGATCACCGCCATGAAGGCTCGATTGAGCACGCGGTTTCCGAGCTTGTAAGTCAGCAGCTCTATGGATCGTGTTTGGGCTACGAAGATTTGAACGATCATGATGTGCTGAGGCGTGATCCGTTGCTGGCTCTTTTAAGCGGAAAAAAAGATCCGACGGGACAGAACCGAAGACGTGAACAGGATCGCGGCAAGGCCCTTGCAGGTAAGAGCACGTTAAACCGGCTGGAGTTGACACGGGCAGAAATCGAAGGAGACCAGGCTCGGAAGATTGTCTGCCGGCACGAGGGGGGGGGGAAGATCTGTTTGTGGACGTTTTTCTCAAGCTGGAAAATAAAGCGCCCGAAGAGATCGTATTGGATCTGGATGCGACCGATGATTTAATCCACGGGATGCAAGAGGGCCGGTTTTTTCATGGTTATTACGGGAACTATTGTTATCTGCCGCTTTATATTTTTTGCGGGGATCACCTGCTTTGCGCCAAGTTAAGAACTTCAGACTGGGATGGCGCTGATGGAGCGCTGGAAGAGATCCAGAGGATCGTCAGACGAATTCGTCAAAAGTGGCCGACGGTGAAGATCCTGTTGAGTGGCGACTCTTGTTTTTGCCGCGACTTGCTGATGAATTGGGCGGAGAACCAATATCAGGTAGATTATCTATTCGGATTGGCCAAGAACAATCGGCTCAAGGCGGAACTTGAAGGGGCGATGGCTGAAGCCAAGGCCGCGTATGCCGCGACGGGGGAATCGTCACGAAAGTTTGTGGACTTCAGGTATCAGACTCTGGATAGTTGGAGCCGTGAGAGACGCGTGGTCGGGAAGGCGGAATATATGGAGAAGGGAGAAAATCCGCGTTTTATGGTGACGTCCTTGAGCCGGGAACGGATGGAGGCCAAGAGTTTGTACGAAGAGGGTTACTGCGCCCGCGGAGAGATGGAGAACCGGATCAAGGAGCAGCAACTTGATTTGTTTGCAGACCGGACCTCAACGGAAACGATGCGTGCCAATCAGTTGCGGCTATGGTTTTCGTCAGTCGCGTATACGCTGATGCATGCCTTGAGAATGATGGGTTTAAAGGCAACGGAATTCGCTCAAGCGCAATGCGGAACGATCCGCAATAAGCTCTTGAAGATCGGTGCTCAGGTCAAGATCAGCGTCCGGCGGGTGCTGGTTTCGTTTGCTAGCGGCTATCCGTATCAGGGGGTTTTTGAGCAGGTCTTTTTGAACCTAAGGGCTTTAATCTCCTTAAAACGATCGGTCAGAAAATAGGCTGTAGAAAATAAGCCGGGAGCGTGTCGGAAAAATCGTTGGATTTTGAGTGAAAAACTCGGAATCGTTACTTTAATGCCAGCGGAGGCCGATCTGGCGCCGATAAATTCGAAGAAAATAGCCTTTCAGAAAAAACTAAAATTAAAATCTCCAAAATTTAACCCGTTTTCAGATTCGATGAGAAAAGCGGGCTAAGATCGAGGTGCTCGAGGAACAAATCGCAAGGCTTTCCAAGAATTCTTCCACATCCTCCAAGCCTCCCACTTCGGATATCGTTAAGCCACCGAGAACCAAAGGCACCAGTTCCGGAAAGTCCGGCGGCCAGAAAGGACATCAAGGATTCTGGCGCAAGATCTTTAAACCCGAAGAGGTCGTCGAAATCAAAGAGTACCGCCTCTCGGAATGTCCTAGCTGCAAAACCCCGCTGGGTCAGGAACATCAAACCCCGCCCTGAATACATCAAGTCGCCGAGCTCCCCGTAAAATTGACTCGTGTGATCGAACACAGGTGCTTCGGATATGGATGTCCCAACTGCCACAAACAACTTTATGCCCCTCTGCCCCAGGGAGTGGAACCGGGAGAGCTTTTCGGCCCCAGGCTTCGCAGCCTTACGGGTTATCTCAAAGGGGCCCTTCATGGTTTCTACACCACGCTCCAGGAATTCATGGCGGAAGTTTTCAAGCTCGAGGTCTCATGTGCCACGCTCTGCGATCAGATTCGCTCGATAAGCGAATCCTTGAGCCAGCCCTATCAAGAACTGGGAAAAACCATTGCTGGCCAATCCTATCTACACATTGATGAGACAGATCACAAAGACAATGGCGATCGCTACTGGATCTGGGCCTTTTGCACACGGCTCTTTGGCTTCTTTACTATCGATGCTTCCCGGGGCTCCCAAGTCTTAAAGAGGATCCTGGGTGAAGCTTTCAAAGGCACTCTCATTAGCGACTTCTTCTCCGCTTATGTCAAATACGCCAGCGCATTGCAACAATTCTGCCTGGCGCATCTCGTCCGCGACATCAAATTCCTGACCACGCTTCCGGACATCGCCAATCAGCAATTCGGGAGCCGGCTTCTGCGCCAATTTAAGCGCCTGTTTTATTTCTGGCATCTGCGTCACACCATGCTGCGGGAAAAATACAATCGGGCTCTATCCGTCATCCAGAGAAAGTTGCGAGCACTTGCTTCTGAAAAGCAACTCCCTCGAAAATCTCAAAACGTAGCCAACCGCTTGGATAAGCACTGGAGTTCGTACCTGCGTTTTATCGATGATCCTTTGATCGCTCCCACCAACAATCTGGGTGAGCAAACGATCCGCACGGTGGTCATTGGCCGCAAGATCACTCAAGGCACCCGCTCCGAATGGGGACGCCAGTGGTCGGAACGCATCTGGACGGTCCTTGCCACCTGTCGTAAGCAAAAGCGCTCCTCCTGGGAATTCATTCAGGATTGCGTCCTCGCTTCCCGCATCGGGACTCCTTATCCCTCCCAGATCCCCGCTACCGCTTGAGGGGTATCTGAACGATTACGAAACTTAAAGGGCTTCCCGTTTTTTCCTTGACTGATCGAGGAAGAACGCGAGCTTTCGGAAGTCACGGGAGTGCAGGAGTTTTTTGAAGATCCGGAGATTTTTCTCGAACCGGGTTATGGCACTCAACATGACCTTGCGATTCGCAGTGAAGATCGGCTGCCAAATCGATGATGATGCCGCAGCGATACGCGTCGTATCGCGAAAACCGGTGGATGCGACTTTGAGCGCGGACACTGAAACGGTGCGCATCAGGCAAGCCGCAATCGCGTGCGGCAAATGGCTTACCTCGCCCACGAGCCTGTCGTGAGTTTCGGGCGTCAACTCCAGGATCTTTGATGAAAAACGGGACCAGAATTTTTTGGCCGTTTTGAAGGCGCGGGAACAGGTTTTCCGATCCCGGGTCATAAGCACCAGACCATTCTCATAAAGCTCAGCATTCACGGCCTGTATTCCCCTCCTGTGAGAACCGACCATGGGATGACATCCCACAAAGGAGAAGTTCTTCCAATCCCGCGCATTGACTTGTTTCAGGACGGAAGCCTTGACGCTTCCGACATCGATGACAAGAGCGCCCTTCGCGCATACTTTGTCGATCTCCTTAAGATAAGGCAGGAAGGTATCGACCGGCGTGCAAAGAATGATGAGGTCCGCGCCATGCGCGCCGAAGAGAACCTCACGCGTGGCTTCGTGGACCCATTTCTTTTTCTTGGCAAGAGCGAGGGCCTCGTGACTGCGGCTAATCCCGGTGATCCGGGCTCCCGGGAATTTCTTCCGGCAGGCCGCCGCGAGTGAACCGCCCATGAGCCCTAATCCAATAATTGTAATTTTCTTAAACATAAAATCCACCACCTTCACTTCCGGTTCTACGCGCAACGGTAAACGTTCAAAAAAAACCTCTGCTTTGCGCTCCTTGCCCTGCCCGCTGCGCCGCTTTTAGATATCCCTGCCCACCGCCTGAGCAACGGCGCGTGCCTTCTTCATCATCTCCTCGAACTGAGCTGGGAGAAGCGACTGTTCGCCATCACTTTTTGCCTCTTCTGGGCACTGATGGATCTCGATCATAAGGCCGTCACAACCCGCCGCGACACCGGCCATGGCCATCGGAGCCACGAAATCACGGTATCCCGTCCCGTGAGAAGGATCGACAAGGACCGGCAAATGCGTCTCTTTTTTAATCACGGGGATCGCGTTCAGATCCAACGTATTCCGAGTAGCGGTTTCAAACGTCCGGATACCGCGCTCACAAAGCATGACCTTGAAATTTCCTTTGGAAAGCAGGTACTCGGCAGACATAAGAAGATCTTTGACCGTCGCAGCAAGTCCCCGTTTGAGAAGTACCGCTTTTTTGGTCATCCCACATTCCTTAAGAAGATCGAAATTCTGCATATTCCGGGCACCGATCTGGAGCATATCAGCGTATTGCGAAACGAGCTCCACCTGACGCGTATCCATGACCTCGGTACAAACAAGTAAACCTGTCTCATCCGCCGCCTTGCGCAGAAATTTCAAACCTTCTTCCCCAAGCCCCTGAAAAGAATAAGGTGAGGTGCGCGGTTTGAAAGCTCCTCCGCGGAGAAAAGTCGCGCCGGCCTTTTTCACCACTTTGGCAAGGTGGATCAACATATCGTAGTTCTCTACGGAACACGGCCCTGCCATCACGACGATCTTCTTCCCCCCAACTTTCACGCCGTTCCCCATGTCGAATTCGGTATTCTCGGCCCGATAGTCGCGGCTGGCAAGTTTGTAGGGCTTCAAGATCGACATCACCGACTCAACGCCCGGGAAAGCCTCCAGCGGCTGGACGTGGAGTTTTTCCTCATCCCCGATCACGCCGATCACGGTACGTTCGATACCGCGGGAAACGTTCGGAGTGAGGCCAAGCTCACGGACCTTCACGCAAATGTGTTCGAGCTCTTGAGGTGTGGCGGTTTTCTTAAGAACGATGATCATGATTTGAAGTCTCCTGATATATTGGCGCAACCGTCAAAGCACAACGAAAAACTTTGGCGTTGCGATATCTAAGTGCTTTTTTTTGTCAGATAAGCCTTGAGCAATTTGACAAGCTGTACATTCTGAGCACGGCGCCCGATCGTAATGCGTATCCAATCCGGCAACTTGTAAGCGCCCATCGGCCGGACGATCATTCCCTGGCGCAAAAGATACTGATAAACCTCCTGGCCGTCACTCTTCACATTAACAAGAATAAAATTGGCCTGGCTCGGAAGATATTCCAGCCCCAACTTCTTGAGTTTTCTGTAGAAAAATTTCCGGCCGCGGACGACAAGCCACTTCGTGCGCCAGCGGAAAAATGAATCGTCCAGGGCCGCCGTCGCCGCCGCCTGCGCGACCGAGTTCACGTTGAAAGGCTGGCGAACCTTATGGAGATATTGGACCATTTCCTTCGAGGCAGCTCCGTATCCGATGCGCAATCCCGCAAGCCCATACGCTTTTGAAAAGGTCCTGAGGACCACCACATTCGGGCGTCCGGCCTTCACGTAAGTAAGCATTTTTGGGAAATCTTCCGCCTCCACGAAATCCACATAGGCCTCATCAAAACAGACCACGACATTTTCGGGGACTTTGGAAAGAAAAGTTTCGACCTCGGCCGCGGTAACATAAGTCCCGGTCGGATTGTTCGGATTCGCGATAAAAACAAGCTTGGTCCTCGGCGTGATCGCCTTGAGGATCCCGTCAAGGTCGTAGCGATGATCCTTCATCGGAACCGTCACGTAACCAGCGCCGCACACCTGAGAGAGTATCGGATAAACGAGAAATGTCATTTCTGAAGAGACGACCTCATCTCCTTCCGATAAAAACCCTCGGGCCAGAAGCTCGATGATCTCGTTAGAACCGTTTCCGAAAATAAGATGCGCGGGATCGATCTCCAGGTCAGCAGCAAGACGGGTCAGAAGATAATGACAACTCCCCTCCGGATAAAGATGCACATCCCGGATCGCGGCACGCATCGCGCGCAACGCCTTCCCCGAGGGCCCGAGAGGGTTCTCGTTGGAGGCGAGCTTGATCACATGACGGATCCCGTACTCCCGCTGAAGCTCCTTGATCGGCTTCCCTGGTTCGTAGGGCTTGATGTCCTGGATGTTTTTTTTAAATGGGATCATTTTCAGTTCTCGGTTCTAAGGGCTGATCATTTCTTGCTGCTTTTTAGCTTTTCAATTTAGGCGGTTTTTTTCCAATGAGAGCTTCTGGAATAGAGCGCATCCATACTGATGCTGAGATCCGCATCCGAGACAAGGATCATCTTGATCTTTCCGCCCCGCACCACAGGCCAAAAGGCCCGGCACTGAGAATGTTCGGCCACAACAAAGGGCTTTTGATCCTCAAGCATTTGCTTATACTTTCTGTCCTCCCCCTGCCGTGGAAGGAAAAGGGTCGCCAGAGATTGGGAGATCGGCTTATCTTCCCGGACTTCGTCCTTAGTCCATCCCGGGAATTGGGAATCCCACGGCGTGATCTGATAGAAGACCTGTCCCGCAGCACCCTGCTTGGGGATCAAAAGCGTAATGCCATTTTCCTGTCCCATGGACAACAGAAGCTCATCGCGCACGAAATAAAGTTGGCTGGCCGGCGCATCTTTTTCGATCAAATCAATAATTCGGGCCGTTAGAGCCGACCGTGTCGCTTCGCCGACCTTCTCCTGCGTCTTGGCATTCTTCCGTTTAATCTCGGAATGATCGGCAAAACCCGCTGCTGCCACGATGATCACTATGCCGGTGATCGCGGCAACCATCCATTTTGTATATTTTTTCACCCCCGGTACCGCGCCGACAACGCCGGGGGAGCCCTTCGCGCCAGCAATAAGTTCGATCGATCGCGACATGATGTTCAGGGTCAAAACGATGTGAAGCACGGAGAGCATGGCAAGGATCCCAAAGCTCATCGCGATGAGCGCATGAAACCCGCTGCCTAAGGACGCCCATTTAAAAACGGTCCCGACGGCCATCAATGCAAAATACACCAGATCAAGCCAGATCAGAAAAAGGATCACTTTCAAGATAAACGTCTGAAGTTTTTTTAGATTTTCCATTTTTCAATCTCCTGAAACCGTGCCTGACGGGTTCCCCGGTTCGCACTGGATATTTTTCTTGAATGGGAGCATATTTTCCTCATCTGGAAATTGGATGATGGATGGAGGATGAAGCAAACCGTTTTTTGCCCTCATCCTTCATCCTATATCCGCCGTTCAGTCTTTCGTTTTCCCCGCGGCGGGATAGGAGCCCAGCACCTTGAGGAACTTCACTTTTTTCTCCATATCCGCGAGCATCTTCTTGACGCGAGGATCCTCCACATGGCCCTCGAGATCGATGTAGAAATAATAGTCCCAGGCCTTCTTCTTAGACGGACGCGACTCGATCTTGGTCATGTTGACCTTATATTTTTTTATCGGCAGGAGCATTTCATAAAGCGCGCCGACCTTGTCGCGGATAGAAACGAGGATCGAGGTCTTGTCCTGTTTCGTCCGGGACGGGATCTGCCGGGAGATCACCAGGAAACGCGTCACGTTATTCGCGAAATTCTGGATCGCTTCGGCCAGGACCGGAATGTTATAGAAAGTCGCCGCGAGTTTGGAAGCAATCGCCGCCGCCCCGTCCTCATCCGCCGCACGCTTCGCGGCCGCTGCCGTGCTGGAAGCTTCAAGCAATTCCGCGTGATGAAGATTCGACTCAAGCCACGCGCGGCATTGGCCAAACACTTCGGCTTTGGAATACACACGCCGGATCTGCTTCAGATCCTGAGCATTTGTCATCAGATTCTGTGTGATCTCGGAATAGATCTCCGAACAGATTTTAAGATCCGAATCAATGAACATATCGAGAGTGTGACTCACCGCGCCATCGATGGAATTCTCGATAGGGATCACGCCGTAATCCGCGCGGCCCTGTTCGACCTCGCGGAACACTTCGCCGATGCTCCCGCAAGGGCGGTACTGAACACTGGAACCAAACTTGGAAAGCGCGGCAAGATGCGTAAAAGTCGCTTCGGGACCGAGATACGCGATCGCAAGAGGCTTTTCAAGCGCCAGCGCCGCCGACATGATCTCGCGGTAAATGGATTTCAGAGCATCCGCCGGAAGTATCCCTTTGACGGCCAATTTTTCGATCTTCTGATAGATTGCACTTTCGCGTTCCGGGGCGTAGATCTCCTTACCCGCTTCTGTCTTCTTTTTCCCGACTTCGCGCGCAAATTCCGTGCGTTCGTTCAAAAGCCCGATGATCTGCTGATCCAGGCCATCAATTTTCTTGCGTATTTGGCTTAGGTCCATATTAAACGTTCCCCTCATTTTCGCCGGGTGTCATTTCTCCCCCTGTTTCCAATGTTTCAGGCGCGGATTCAGAAACCGGGGAGCCCTCCTCCTGTGAGAGGAATTCCTCCGCAACCGCTTCCGGAAGAATGCCTTCCTGCGTCGTGTCCGGGGACAGATCCTGCTGAACGTCTACGATCTTCTTAGTTCCGATCAGTTCTTCCTTTTTGACGGAACTGTCCACCATCTGACGGATCTCGTCAATGCTCGGAAGATCCACGAGCGCCTTAAGGCCGAAATGCTCCAAAAACTTTTCCGTAGTCCCGTACATGAAGGGCCTCCCGGGAACTTCCTTCTTTCCCACGATCTTGATGAAATTCTTTTCCATGAGCGTGCTCAGAACACCGCTTGTATCCACGCCCCGAAGCGATTCTATTTCAGCTCTCGTCAGCGGCTGTTTGTAAGCTAGGATCGCCAGAGTCTCGAGGGCCGACTGCGTGGCCTGGCGGGCCTTGCGCTGGAGTTCGATCTTCAGGATCCAGGCCGCGAATTCCTTCTTGGTCGAAAGCTCATACCCGCCCGCGATCTCGAGCAGTTCAAAGCAACGGCCGGTACTCTTATAATCTTCCTTGAGCCCCGCGACGATCTCCTCGATCTGCTTCACGTTCAAAACCTTGGTCACTTTGCGAATCTCGGCCGGCGTCAGCGGTTTTGAAGACGCGAAGATAAGCGCCTCCACCACGAGCTTGGCCGTCGCGGGATCCTGAAGGTCCTCTTCACGCAAGGATTCAATCTGGAACTTTTGCGCGCCCGTCAGCTCTTCAAGGGCATTCTTCTCTTCCAGTTGTTCCTGGATCTCCTGATCCAGTTCCTTGCGCAAAGCCTTCAGTTTCGCCTGCTTTTCCCGTTCCTTAGCTGCCGGAGTAATTGCCATTGCCATTCACCTGATCAATAAGTTATGGGCCATGAAACATGGGTCCCGATTATGATTGCTACGATTGCGCCTCTTGCGCGGGCAGGTCGCTTTTATACTCGCTCTCTTCCCGTTTTTCAATGACGATCTCGCCGAATTGCTTGTCTTGGTGCACCCAGGCGAAACGCGTTCTGACAATCTCAAGCAGCGCGAGGAATGTCGCGATCAATTCATTCCGCGTCCAGCGCTCCGAAAAAAGGTCATTAAAAGAGACCTTTTTCTTCTCGGAGAGATAGCTCTGGATCTGGATCATCTTCTCCTCGATCGAGACGACCTCTTCAAAAACCTCATGCTCGGTCTTCGGCTCTTTTTTCGCGAGCACGTTCTGGAACGCAACGATCAGATCAAAGAAATTCGCGCTGAAGGTGTCGACCCCCGCATCCTCCGGATCCAATTCCCCGAGATAATAATCCGTGATCTGGCGCGTGAACATCTTGCCTCGCTCAGTCTGCAACAGCCCCAATTCCTTGGCCGCTTCCTTGAAGGCCTGATACTCGAGAAGCTTCCTCACAAGTTCCGCGCGGGGATCCTCTCCGTCGCCATCCTCTTCATCCTTGTCAGTCGGAAGCAGCATCTTGGACTTGATATAAATGAGAGTCGCCGCCATCACGATGAATTCACCCGCGACCTCAAGGTCTAGCTGCTTCATCACTTTGAGATAATCCAGGTACTGCCGGGTGATCTCGGCCACCGGGATATCATAGACGTTCATCTCGTTCTTCTTGATCAAATCGATAAGAAGATCGAGAGGCCCGTCATAAACGGCGATCTTGATGTGCATCGGATCGTGCTCCGGAACGGGTTCCGGAATGAGCGGCAGCGGTGAGGCTTCGGCCGGTGGCATCCCTCCGGCAT
>Ga0209083_1004617_pt1 | contig 10326 bp, 19 predicted proteins | sample AM7aDNAmetaG_FD_184132 | JGI IMG/M metagenome (GOLD analysis project Ga0209083, IMG submission 184132) | Freshwater microbial communities from Finland to study Microbial Dark Matter (Phase II) - AM7a DNA metaG (SPAdes) (version 3) | ecosystem: Environmental > Aquatic > Freshwater > Lake ...
CGAGGCCTTCCTGCCATGTCAAGGGCTAGTTGGGTGCTTGGCCTTTCGACCAGAAGAGGCTTGCTTGGGTGAGAGGGAGCAGGAAGGCCGAGAGAGTTGGGCGGGGAGTGGGGCGCCCCGTGCTTGGGTTCGTGCTGGTCTTCTGGTGTCGGGGGCGCCCAGGGATCGTGCTGTACGTGCGCGGGGCAGGGATCGGAGGGATCAGGGCGACGTCGATCGAACGGCTCCAGGCCCCGCGCCCTTCATTCCGCCAAGGTGATTGCAGGCCTCCCTACCGGTCGAGGGAAGCACGAAGAGTACGAGGCTTCGCTGGGTCAAGGGCTTGCTAGTTGGGTGTGGACTTCGGCCTTTCCTGTGCCTTCCTTGGGTCGAGTTGGTAGCAGGGCTTCCTTGGGATTTGCCTTGGTCATGCACAAGCGGGGGAGGCGTGAGGTGAGGGAGTTGGAAGGAGCGTGGGGCAGGGGCAACGACTGCCGTGTGACCCAGCACACGGACTGATCGACCCAGGGCAGGGAAAGCGGCTAGTGCAGGATAACGGGCGTTCGGGCATCGCGACGTACGAGGCTAGGCGTGAAGTGCATGCGACGAGTGACGTCAGCTTGGGCACGATCACGCGGGTCGCCTCTGAGTCCTTCGCTGCGTCGCCACCCCAACGACTGTGCGGCCATGCTGGTGGCATGCTGTCCCGAGTGAAGCAGCGAGGCATGGTCCGTGTCAGGTTGGGCATCATCGCGGGGCTGTGCATGCTCTGTGCCAAGGCGAGGAAGGCCCGCACACCAGCATCGCACCATGCACCTGTCTGCACACCAGTGGAAGGCTCCAAGTGAGGCCGGGTGGGTGCGACGGGCATGCAGGCCGCGTAGCCAGGAGGGAGGCCGCAGCGATCAAGGCGTGCTTGGCAGTGTGGCAGGGCGAGCCACATGCCGAGGGTCACACGCCAAGTCACCTGTACCAGGGTGGCGGCGATCAGGCACAGTCCGAGGCCGTGGAGGAGCACAGGCTCATGCTGGGAGGCACGAAGACGCCGTACCCGTTGCAGGCCATGCCACACGAGGCCGAGGTACACGTGACCCAGGCAGCGAGCTAGCAGGTAGGTACCAGGTGATCGTGGGCAGCGTGGCGTACATCACATCCACAGCATTGCACCCGATGCACACCATGGCACCACACCCTAGCATGCCCTCTGGTACCATCGCATTACCTCCTAGTTAGGTAGTACGGATGGTACCAACTGCTACCAAGCCACCCTACCCCTATACGCCTACGACCTTGGATCGCTGGAAGGCATCAGCTGGTGGGTGACATGCCGGCCGCGCGACACCACTCACCTGGTCACCTGGTTGGCAGGAGCGAAGAGGCCGATGGAAGGGCGCGGCCAGGACACGGTACCTGCTGCAAGGTCACCACGTGGCTGACTCTTCCACCTCCCTCCCGTCGTGTCATGCACTCAGCGTCAGCATCACCAGCAGCATGGCCAGCCGGTAGGCATCGCAGGGACCGTACCACTCTTCCTCCACGCCCACCTCATGCACTTGATCTGGACGGGAGGGCACGAGACGAGGACTTGCTGAGAGGGCGCTATCCTTCGCTCCCGAGGCATGCACTTCACATCGGCAGGGAGGCATGGTGGCTCCATCGCGTGCCTTGGTCCATGGCATGCCGAGGCAGCATCGGGTGCTTGGTGCAGTGGGAGAGGTTGCATGGCTCTTCCGCTCCCCAGCATCAGCACGAGCAGCACCCTTCGCATCTTCGCCTCGACTCCCTGCTCCTCTCCTGCCTTCCCTCAGCAGCAAGGTCACGCTGTCCTTCCCAGCGGCATGACTCCGCGAAGGCCAACGCCCAGATCACGCACCGGCACACCGACTGATCAGCACGCTGCCCTTCCGTCGAGTCAAGCATCGATGCCTGATAGGGTACGAGGCCTTGGTTGCTACCATCCTACCCTACTACTCCTTGCTACCTTGGAGTGGTGTGGTAGTGATGTGGTAGCAGCCGAGTGGTACAGGTGGCTGATGTGGATGTGGGGTGGGGTGCAATGCAAGCAGCGCAGCGTACGGTACTACACACGCTCCGTGCCACCCTGCGCCCCGACTCACACCCAGCCTCCTGCTGGCACCGCACGCTGCCACCTGCAACTGGCCACGGTACTACACGGCCAGCGGCTGCGTGACGATCACGAGCGGCGCCCCACCCACGATGACTGCAAGCAAGGCGCGCCGCACCCTGCCCGCCGCCCCTGACGTCCACATCGACACGGCCCGATGGAAGCGCAGGACCCAGCCCCTGCAGGACCCGTGCCTTGAACGCGCAGCTCGCACCACACGCCGTTCAGCACACCCCGCCTCGCCCAACACTGCCCAGATGACTAGCCCCTGCACACGCCCAGCCCGTGACGAGAAGGCAAGCAGACCGAAGGACGCCGAGGGACTGGTGTGGATCAGCGACGTACCTTCCAAGCACACAATGCCGAGGAGCCTGAGACCCAGCCATGCCTACGACCGTAGCACCGTGGAAGACCTGCCGAAGAGCGAAGGCCACATGCACCCCACGAACAGCAAGGCGATCCCGAGAGTGGCGTGCCCCGGCCCAGCAACAGCAACACCGACACACGCTGGACAGGACGACACGGCAGGATACCGGCACGATGGGCGAACAGCAAGCAACACGCCGGGGCACACGAAGCGAGGGAAGGCAGCGACTACACCAACCGGATGGCCAGGCACGGAACCAGGGCGTACTGCATGACCAGGCCGGAGAGCAGAAGGCCGATGTGACAGGTCGGAAGCACTGTTGGCCTGGGGTGCAGGAAGAGCATGACACGGAGGCAGAGACCGTTCCACACGCCCGGACTACAGCAGCGACTTGGCCCCACATCCCGATGCCTGCAAGCCCCGCACGAAGCACACCACGGACCCAATGCCGCTCAGGGCCAACTCATGAGGCAGGACGGAAGGCCGATGTGGGACTGGTGGCGGCTAGCCTTGCACGCGACCCCGGTGAACAGCAAGGCCGAGACGAGGAGCGGATCCAGGGAGACAACAGTACTCGGCGAAGGAGAAGAAGGCCGAAGACCGGAAGCAGCCCCACCCACCAGCACCACCATTCCGCCCTACGGCATCACGAGCCCCGAAGGCCAACACCCAGCAACCAGAGCCCTTGCACGCACAGGAACCGGAGCCCCTTGCACCAACCTTCCTGCACCCAGCGCACGAAGAACAGGCCGGTGTGACTGCAGCCCCATCAGCAAGCCCAGCAACGCACAGCGACACAACGAGCCCTAGCACCAGTCGAGGGCCGCACGGATGACCAGAGGCGTACAGTCCTGCGAGCAACACCCAGAAGGCAGCGACCCCAGCGACACCTTCACCCCGATAGCCACCCCGAGACAGAAGGCCAATGACCAGACCAGCGACCAGCCCCAAGCAGCAATGCGACCCCGACTACCGATCACCACCTGCCAGACACCAAGCGCCCCTTCCCAGCTAGTTGACTCGACGGCGAATCCCTGCTACCTCTCGACGCCCAGGAAGACCACGCCCAGTGACACCACGCGACGAAGGCCGAGGCACAGACCGCAAGCGCCAGGAAGAGGATGGCCACAGCAAGGACAGCACGACCCCGGAGCACCAACAGGACAGCACGCCTCGTGACCAAGAGAGCCAGCAAGAGTCCCGACGCCCACTCCCGCCCCGTCCTTCATCCCGCACGAGCTGCACCCACCACAGATCCACCACGCCGAGGAACCAGAGGCACAGCTGGAGGCCGGAGCCGGAGACCGAGAGCGCCCCACAAGCCCAGTGCCATCAACGCCCAGAGCACCGAAGGATCCGAAGCCCTGCACTCCTGCACCACCGGCACCCACATCCACGTGATCAGCAACGCCGAGGTCAAGTCCTGCAGGAAAGGCCAAGAGCGAGCCCAGCGAGTTCCCGTTCCCTTCCACGCCCGTCACGCCGAAGACCGAGAGAGCATGACCAGCGACTGCAGGAGCCCCATCCACCAACCTTGCCCCAGTGCCGAGGACGCCAGGAACGCAGACAGCGACGACAAGGAAGGCCAGGATGCCGAAGCCGATGCAGCCGAGTGATAGCGCCCAGGACCCACAAGGCCAGGAAGAGCCGAGACCGGAAGGAGCCCGATGACCTGGAGCACTAGCGACACCTGCGAGTCCAGGAAGAGCTGCACCGAGTGATCCTGCCACAGGACGAGCCCCATCACGCCCACCAGCAAGAGCTCCAACTGCACCACTGCCTACCACGTGACCTCGAGCACCAGCAGAAGGCACGACACGACCACCGGCACCATCAGCAGCAGCGAGTCCTACACCAGCTCCGTGACCACACCCAGCATGCCCCTTGCAGTCACCAGCACCGGACTCAGCCCCACACACCAGCATTCCCTCGAAGGCCACCAGCAAGACTAGCACCACCTACCCAGAAGGCAAGCCGAAGCGCACGACCAGTCCGATGCCCACCAGCAGCACAGCCCACTCAGCAACTGACTGCACGATCGAGGACGCCGAGACAGCTGAGGGAGCTCGGAAGGCAGACTGCACGAACTGCACGAACACGCCAGCAAGGAAGCCAACGAGGAAGAGGCCGATGCCGATGGGCAGGATGACCGAAGACGCCATGGACACGACCGTACTGACCCAAGCACCGCTGACCCACTAGCACACCTCAGAGCCCCACACAGTGACCCTAGCGCAAGGAGCTCGAAGGGAAGCAGCGAGTTGACAGCAAGCGCCCCAGACCGTTGCACCTGCAGACCGCACGAAGCCAGAGATGGGCAGGAAGGCCGAGGACCAGATGGACGCCCTGAGACCGGAGAGCTTGCTGCCGAGGGAACGAGCGAGCGACTGGAAGGCAGAAGCCATGCACGCCCAGAGGCCGGAAGCCTTGCCCCACCACCCAGCCAACAGAGCACCGAAGGCAGCACCCACCTTCACGCCGAGTCCACAAGCCTTGCCGGAGAGCCAACCACTCACAGCGCCGAAGACCTGACTCACGGCAGCGCCCACGAGGCCGATCACCATGCACACAACGCCCCCGATGAGCAGCAGACCGAGGCACAGCAGGAGCGCAACCAAGAGGACCACGCAATGCCCGTACCCGCTCGTAGCACCACTCACCTCCCACCCAGCACCACACCCTCCCAGGCCAAGCACCTTCAGCAGCCCACCCAGCAAGACGCCGCACTGCACGCATCCCAGCCCCTGCACCTGCATCACGGACACCTCGCAGCCAGCCAAGTCCATGCCCCAGCCACCCACCATCCCAGCCACCAAGTCGCCCTGCACCATCTCAGTCTCAGCGCCACCCACGCCCACGCACAAGACAGCCCCGGCCACCATCACCAGCCCGAACCCGCTCAGTCACACGCCCAGGCAGAAGACGAAGGCCATCAGCTTGTGTCCCACCATCTAGCAATACCTGAGCACCCGACCCGCGAGGGCCTTCATACCTCTTGATGTCCTGTTCAGGGAAGCAGTGAGCGAATGCACAGACAGACCGAAGCCCCATCCCACGCAGCAAGCAACCCCAGCGCCCACACCGGAGACCGAGCCGAGGACTGCACCGGAAGCGCCTGCATGAACCCCACAGCAAGTCTCCTGCCCACCCTACAGCATGCACTTGACCGGACCCACCGACACACTCTCGAGGTCACCAACGCAGCCATGGCCCAGCTCCAGGAAGGCCGGACTACACGAAGGCCAACAGCAAGCCGAAGGGTCCGACACAACGAGCAAGCCCAGGCAGAAGAGCGACAGACAGAAGCCGACGAGAGGACCAGCAGAGCCAGCAAGCGAAGGACCGGAAGACACGCCAACTGCATGACCAGAGGCACCCACAGCGAGACGAGCACCATTCCCTACCCCACCACGCCCAACACCTGCACCCACTGCACCACCAGCCCCTTCCCGCTCCCGCTCCCCACCTACACCAGCAGCAAGTCCAGCACCAGGAAGGCCTTCCATCGGACCCGCAGAAGCCGTACGCACCCAACCAGCGACCGTAGTGACCACAGACTGCACGAACAGCAGAACCACGCCAGCCAGGAAGAGCGCCCACACAAGCAGACCGGACTGCACAGCGAGGGAGCTAGCGACCATCTGGAGAGCCGTAGACGCCGTGTGACCCAAGGCAGAGGCACGCAGGGAGCCGATGAAGTGGATGACCAAGGCACCGAGGGAACGAGCGAGAGACCAAGCGGCTGCTAGTAGCTAACACGAACCGGCCAGCACAAGGAAGCCGAACCACAGCACAAGCACGAGCCCCGTTACGCACAGTCCAAGGCCAATGCCGAAGATGGGCAGGAAGGCGTGCAGAACAGCGACGACAGAGGCCCAGATGCCAGAAGCGGCCCCACACACAGCGACTACCTTACCCGCGACGACTCCCAGCACAGCGGCGACCTGACTCACGATGACTCCCACGCAGGCCCCGATGCTTCCCACCCACCCAGCGACCCACTCCTGCACCACAGCCTGCACCCCGTTCACGCCCCCAGCCTCACTCCCGCCCATGCCGCCCACGCCGAACCACACCGCTGCCCCGAAGACCAAGACCAGCCCCAGCCCCAGCCCCAACCCCTTCTGAGAGCTCACTCTGTGGCTGCTTGCCGAGCACACCAAGACCTGGAAGGCCAACTAGCTAGCCGCGAGGAACCCGCACGTCACGCCCAACACGCACCACGAACTCAGCCCCGAGCTTGGCTCGACGCACAGCAAGGCTCCCGTCTACTCTCTGGATACGTCGAAGGCAGCGAAGGCCAAGGTCACAGACAGGCCGCAAGTCTCGCACACCAGGAAGCCCAAGCAGAAGGCCAACGCGGAGACAGAAGGCCGGACTACACCTGCATCACGAGACCGGACCCCACACACGGAGCCATGGACCCACCAACGCCGAGAGAGCAAGACCGGAAGGCCAGGGACGACCACGCCGAGGAACCAGAGGCAGCGACTACACCTACAGACTCACGGGCGCCCTGAAGACCAAGCGAAGGAGCGACGAGAGGGTGACGAAGGGAGCCGATGATGCCGGAAGACGGAAGCCAAGGATCGCAGGCACCGCAAGACTCGACCTCGTGGACCCAGTGACCAGCAGCGACATGAGCCCCAACGAGATGCCGAAGAGCAAGAGCGAAGGAAGGCCGAAGTCCACACGCCCGATCCTAGCACCGACCCGAGGCACACCGACAGCCGGACCCGCAGACCGTAGCACCCACGAAGATGCCGATGCCTTCCACAGACCGAGCTCACTCCGCCACCCAACTACACCAGGCGCGCCACTCCAGCAACAGGCCCGCCCCACCAACACACCGCACGCGCGCCCACAGCTCAGTCACGCCCAGGAAGACCACGCCCAGGAAGCCCGGAGATCAGAAGACGCCCGTCGCACCTACAGACCCACCACGCCCCCATCCTCGTACACCTGCCTGTCCCTGCTCCCCAACCAGCACTGCCCAACTCTCCAGCACTCCCTGAGACAGCAAGGAAGACCAGCGCCCCAGCATCGCACGCCCGGTCACCACAACGCCCGTCACGCCTACACAGCAGAGGACCGAGGAAGCCGATGACCCTACTACACCACGAGGACTTGCTGGATGCGATGATGCCGATGCTGTGAAGGACGAGAGGGCAAGAGACGGAGTGAGGGAGTGACACGACGCCGTGAGTCCGATGCTGCCTACTACGTGACGAAGAGGAAGAGGATGCTAAGGACGGAGAGGCCGAGGGAGACACCAGCTTGGACGTGACGAACAGGAAGAGGGATGGAGCCATGCTGACGAGGAGCGCAGCGTGACTGTGGTGAAGAGCTACAGCAGAGCCAGCAAGGGAGCCGTGGAATGCAACCAGCGAGGCACAGGTTGACCAGGAAGCCGATGCCGAAGACGCCGAGGTCGTACAGTCCTGGATGCTAGTTGGCCCGTACAGCACACGACACAGCAACACGCACTCCAGGAAGGCAGGACAGGACGGCAGGCGTGACGAAGGGCACATGACACCAGCCGGAGCACCAGCGACCAACCTTCCACACGCCGTGAGCCCAACACACAGCAAGACCGTTGCCCCTGCTCCATCACACCGCATGACATCCAGCAACCTGACTACAGCAAGGCGGAAGGGCACTACCACACCGCGTGACTTCCAGCAATGCCGACTCACGAAGGCTGCATGACACCCACGGACTACACCCCACATGCCTTACACCGCGAAGGGCCTACGACCCACCAGAGCCTGGACCGGAGACCTGCTGGGACTGCATGACTCACGCCGAGTACGAACAAGGAAGGCAACGCGGAGTCGCACCGGGTGAGGACGAGACGAGTGGATGCCAACCGACCAGCAGGAGAGCGATGCCTTGGACCCACTGCACCCCTCGTACCTTCCTGCGATCCCTGCAACCCAGCCACGGACTACACAACGAGCCCGATGCTGACACACGACGACCCCGTGGCTGCCCCTGCACAGAGGCCGACAGCAGAATGCCCAACCACACCCACACACGGCACACGGCAGCCACCCACCCTACAGCAAGCAGTTGGCCAGGCTCGGTACCAGCGACGAACAGGAAGGCAGGTGCCACACGCAGAGACCGTCCCACACGCCCAGTCCATCGCACCTGGTTGGCCCTGCTTCACCCCCACAGCCCGAACTGCAGCTGCAGCTTTCCACCAGCAACATCACCCAGCGCCCCACCTTCCCATGCCCGCTCGTGTACAGCACCAGCACCAGCCGAGTCACCCTGCGCCCTTCACCCTGACTGCCCTGAGCACTGCACATCCAACTGGCGACGAGGACGGAAGACGCGTGCAAGGCCGGTCGGGCCAAGCACCAAGACAAGGGCCCCCACTACTGCACACCCAGCCACCGTCCTTCACCCGCACTGCCCTCCCTACATCACCCCTGCCTCCCGAACGCCGGCCAACCCAGCATCCCATGCCCAGCACCGGCCCGATCTACCAACCCGCCCACCCTGACGCCAGCCCCATCGCACCCCACGAGCCGTGATGCCGGAGCACCCCCAGCGGCATCAACAGCCAGCACGTGACGAAGACCAAGCGCAGGAACAGAAGGCACCGACCGGAGGGAGCAGCAAGAGGCCGAATGCCAAGAGTCGCCCAGTCACGCACCGGGCCGCGCACACCAGGATCACGCCGAAGCCCAGCGACCTGAATGCCCACAGCACAACCAGCGCGGCCCCCATCCACCTCACAAGCACCGGCCCGTCGCACCCACCAACCAGCTGGAACCAGAGCGGCACAAGGAAGGCAGAACCAGCCACGCAGCGACGGGCCAGGGACGACAAGGCCAAGGATGCCAGGATGCCGAGACCGTAGCACCAGCGCGCGCCCCAATCACCTGATCCAGCACACGATGCACCCTCACGACGCGCGCCACCATCACACCGAACTCACGCCCACCTAGCAAGCCCACGGCACCATCCTGAGCCCTATCACCAGCAAGAGTCCAGCCCACGCGACCCAGCGAAGCCAGCAAGACAACGCCCCGAGGAAGCAGGAAGCCCATCACGCCCACTCAGCAGCTAGCAACCGGATGGCCAACAGGAACGCCACGACCAACGCATCGCTCCCTACCAGCAAGTCACGCCAAGAGAGCCAGCAAGGAAGACCGGACCCGCATGACCGTTGCACACGCCGTGAGACCTTGCTACCTACCGAGCCAAGAGGACGCTAGCAATCCTGCCCAGCCCGTGAAGCCATACCGACCGCATGACCAGGAGAGCAGGAGTCATGCCAAGTCTCGTGAAGTGGTTGCTGGTGACCTGGAGGCACTGAGGAAGAGCGAAGGGATGCAGCGAGGGCACGAAGACCGGCGTGACCAGGAAGAGCATGACCAGGGACGGCAAGGGCGACACGGAGGCGCTCGAGTCGTAGTTGGCCAACCTCACACGGCAGCAACCCTACACCACCACACCGTGACACCGTTCCACACCGCCACCCAGCACCAACTGACCCACAAGGCCGATCAAGCCCACGCCCAGGAACAGTGCGACCCTACCAGCGACCGTACCACCCGACCAGCAAGACCGATGCCCCTGCGACCCTAGCACCACACAGCAACACGGACGTGACTACCTGCGAGTACTACACCAGCGGCACCTTGCCCACGAAGCCAGCATCGCACCCCACGAGCCTACTACCACGAACGGCCAACACCTGAATGCCAACGAGGGAGCCGATGTGGGACTGGCGATGCACTGCTGGAATGCCGGAAGCACGAAGGCAGGAGTGGCCAGCGGGGAAGGCCTGGACGACAGAGGCCGAGAAGGGCAGGAGACCGGTGGATGCCACAGCACGAAC